>Ga0190293_1000191_pt1 | contig 21574 bp, 22 predicted proteins | sample 48693001_MG_FD_161671 | JGI IMG/M metagenome (GOLD analysis project Ga0190293, IMG submission 161671) | Hydrothermal vent microbial mat bacterial communities from Southern Trench, Guaymas Basin, Mexico - 4869-30-0-1_MG | ecosystem: Environmental > Aquatic > Marine > Hydrothermal vents >...
GCACAATGCGCCCGGCAATAATGGTGACCAGTAAAACCAGCGTATGTATAAGCAAGTAAATGGCAAGCCGGTCCACGCCAGGCAGCCATTGGTTTGTGCCGAGGTGGTAGAGCGCATTAAGGGCTGCCACAAAAGCGATGATGGCAACAAGAATGTAGTTACGTTTGCTGTGGCCAGCGATGATCTCACGGCCAAGCAGCAAACCCAGCAGGATGGGAAACAGCATGTCGAGCAGGAAAACCAGGCTGGCCGGTAACCACCCTGATAACAACATTGCCAACCTTCCAGCCAGCCAACTGCCCACCAGCCATGCCAGCGGAGCCCCATGTATGGCCGGTCTGCCGGTCCAGTTGGCCACCGCGGTCAGGCTAAAGCCGGTCACTGCAGCCATTGCAAAGCCAATCAACATTTCATGGCTGTGCCACAACGGTGTTGCGAACGGCAGGCCGGAGCCGTGCAGTGTTTTTATCCAGGCGAAAATGATCAGAATTGCAAATATGCCGTTCATCAGGAAAAACGGCCGGAAAGCATAGCTGAGCAGAACAGGTGTTTTAGTTTTCATGGTGGAGAAGGGTAGTGGTCAATGCCTTACAAAGCGAGGACATGGGTCAACAAACCATCAATTTGAACTACGGGCGCCCTGCTGGAATTCAAAAGCGGTGACACACTCGGGTAAATCGTAAAACAAGGGTGCCCGTCCACCCATGCGCCCACCGTAATCCGCGTAGAAACGCTCGCAATCCGCGCGGCTTGGTTTTTCTTTGTTGGCAACGCATTCATCTACAAAGCCTTTCCGCATGGGTACCAGTTTTTTCTCCCGGACAACCTCACAGGCGGCGTCCAGCCGTGCCTGTTTATCCTCACGTGATTCATTAGCCAGAGCGGGGCCGGCCAAAAGCAGTGTTAGTAAAAGGGTTATCAGAATTTTCATGGCAAACTCCCGTTCAGGAATAATATTTTACCTCATGCCAGCCTATAACTCGTCTTCGGCCATCCATTTACGCACTTTTGGCGCGCGATAGGTGGCAAATTGATCCAGTAGAGTTGTGGGTTCAAGAGCTCTCATCAACATGGGGCGGTAGAGCTCACTGACAAACTGCTGCTCAAAAGAATTCTCAAGAAAACCAATTAAACCATCGTAATAACCTTCGATATTTAGCAGGCCACAGGGTTTGTCGTGGAAGCCAAGTTGCGCCCAGGTCAGTATTTCGAATATTTCCTCCAGCGTGCCCCAGCCACCCGGAAGGGCGATAAAGCCATCGGCGAGATCGGCCATCATGGCCTTGCGTTCATGCATGGAGGCGACAACGTGTAGTTCGCTCAAGTGGTCGTGCGCGAGCTCTTTGACCGCAAGGGCCTTGGGGATTACGCCGATGACCTCGCCGCCGGCAGCGAGCATGGCATCGGCTACCGTACCCATGACACCGATAGCGCCGCCGCCATACACCAACCCGATACCTCGTTCACACAATGCCAGCGCCAGGTTTACAGCAGCTTGAGAGTAAGCTGGTTTTTTGCCCGAACTGGAGCCACAGTAAACACATATTCTTTTAATTTTCATAAGTCTTCGGCGGTCAAACGGTTGAGTGAAATTTTATTCATTATTTCTGGCCAGGAAAAGTGGGGACCGGGATCGAGTTTGCGCCTGATCATGATGTCCGGTTTATCTTCGGAGGGCAGCATTGCGGTATCCAGGTCTTCATGCCCGGCGATATCTTCCAGCCCGGACAATCGTGTCGTCAGATCATTCAGCAAGGCAGCCAGTGCTTCGGTTTGTGCACGGGGATAAGGCTCTGCCATTTGCTGGTGGGTGGACTGAAACCAGTCAGGATAGCGACCGTTATTAACCAGCTCGATACCAATGCTTTGCAGGTTAAAACCCCGGACATGGTGGGCAACACGGTTTAGTGGTACCCATTGTTCTATGCTGCCATCACGGTCGATATAGAAATGCCCGCTGTTACCCGTTTGGCTTTCCGAATGATGCACTTTCTCACCAAACACCCGCGCCAGCGCCAGGTCAGGTAGTTCGGTGCAATGAATAACCACCAGGTTGATGCGAGTGGGGTCACGCTTCTCCAGCCGCTGTATATATGATAGCGGGTCTTGTCGAATATTCAGAGCTCTAGCCCTGCTGCAATAAAAAACGCAGGTCCATGATGGCGGCGTTGGCCCTGGAGATGTAATTGGCCATAACCAGTGAGTGGTTGGCAAATACACCAAACTTGCTACCGTTCAGCACCATGGGAGCGTGCAATGACTCCTGGGTGGACTCCAGTTCACGGATGATCTGGCGGAAGCTTATCAGGGCATTCTTCTTGCGTAATACATCATGGAAATCCACTTCCATCGCCTTCATGAAGTGGATCAGTGCCCAGGTGCTGCCACGGGCCTCATAAAAAACATCATCGATTTCCATCCACGGCGTTTTGACTTCCATCTCATGGGGGGCCATGGTGGATTGGGTAGCGGCAGAATCACCGGCGAGGTCTGTGTTCAGGCGTTCCTGGCCAACACTGGCCGAGAGGCGTTGTGATAATGAGCCAAGACGTTTTTCCACCAACCCGAACCACTCGCCGAGGTTATCGGCGCGCGCGTAAAACTGGGCGTCAGGCTGGGTGGGATCTGACAATCGTGACAGGTAGGATTCAAGAAACACCATGGCCTTTTTATAACGACCTTCTGTATCGGGAGGAAACCAGCGGTCATTGGCGTAATGGAAGAGGGGATCTGCCTCAGAAAGATCAGGATCCTCGGTCGATTGTGTTTGTGATCGGCTGAAATCATTACGCATGGTGCGGGCGAGGTCGCGAACCTGGGTAAGCGCACCGAACTCCCAGTTGGGAACATTATCGAGAAATACCCAGGGCGGCATGATGTCGTTGGAAAAATATCCACCGCGTTTTGTGAGCATGACATTGACCACTTCTATCAGCGTAGAAGTGGTGGTAGTACCGGTTACATCGGCGTGACTGTGCGCCCCGGCATGCAGTTGAGAACGTTCAATCGGGTCGAATACCGCCGGCTCATCGTTGTACCAGAACATCAATGCGCCACACAGGACGATGAGGGCGGTCGGGACCCCAATCCATAATTTTCGTTTCATGGTGTGAAGATAACAGATTTTGACTCAAAATCATGTGCCGGAAGTGACCTGATTGAGACAGGTCGAGTCACGGTACTAAAAATCAGCTGGAATTAAGCACCAACCAGGCCGGTTTTCAGGGACTCTCTGATCATGGCCTCCATGTTTTCGACAGCCTGTGACTGCTTTCCGATAATGGCCGCTGAACCATGTTCAAGATCAATCAGGAATGCGTGCATCTGGTCAAACGTGACCATTTCACCATTAGTAACCTGTGTTTTGGGCATAAATATGATGGTCATTGGGCCCTGATCTGTACTGACCACCATATGGGCGCCGCGGCCCTCGGGTGTCGGGCAAAACTTGATAAATTTGATACGGCCGGATAACTGTTGGTCCGCGGAGGCATTCAGGCTGGCCATAATTCTCATAACCTCCTGTTCAGAGACAATATCGGTAGCCCCGGCAACCAGGGCGTCACCATCATGAGAGTAATGATCCGCAAGGTAGGCTTCGACACTGTCCCACTGGCGGGACTGTTTCCAGACCATGCCAATGGCACCGATGGCGATCAGCAGGCTTGCTGCCAGCGCCAGGGGCATCCAGTTCCGCCGCTGGGCAGGTTGTTGTTGAGACATACCCTTGATCTCATCAAGCAGGCCGGCAGGTGGCTGGACATGTAAAGCCGACTGAAGTTTTTCTTCAAAAGCCTCGGCCTCCGCTGCAGCGGTCTCAAACTCCGGTGCTGAATTGCGTGCGCGCAGTGTCTCGGGATCCCGATTCCAGGGATCTGCACCAATCAGCCTTTTGAACTCAGAAAAGTTCATGGACATTGCCCGTTACTCCATCCTTTTGCAATTGTACTTTCAGTTTTTCCCGGGCACGGAATAATTGTGTCATTACCGCGCTCTTGCTGGTTCCCAGCTGTTCAGAAATTTCCTCGCAGCTGTGTCCAAATACGACCTGTAACAATAACGGATCCCGGTATTTGGGTTCCAGTCGCATAATGCCCTTACGCAATAAAGCTCTTTCAGTGCGCTCATCGGGCCCCAATTCATCATTGTCCACGACAACGACTTTATCCACGTCGGTGAACTTAGGCACCTTGCGTTCGAAGGTGCGGGCATATTCCCGTCGCAAAATCGTAATCAACCAGCTTTTAGCCGCACCGACGTCTTTAAGACTGTCCAGTGCCCGCCACGCCCTGAGAAATGTCTCCTGGACCAGGTCCTTGGCCAGGGCATCGTTGTGACATATCCACATGGCATAACGGTATAAATCCGTTGAATAAGCTTCGGCAAGCTCATTGAAACGCTTAGTCCGTTCCGTGTCACTAGTCATGACCGGATTCCGCAATGTTTTATTTCAGGCAACTGCAATTTATTTTGAAACCTTTATTAATACCCACGAGGCGCGATATGGGATAATACCGCTTTATGTAAAAGGAAACCTAATTCACGCTCGAAGCGTCAATTATATTCTAAAGTTATTTGTTTGGAATAAACCCGTTGTGACTAATGGCACTAAAAAACTGTCGGCAAAAGCGGCAGTCTGTGTCTTGCCTCGCCGGGGGGTTAGCCTTAATCTTGATAGTTTGTTTGTCAGGTGTTTAAGAAAACACGCCGATGGGAACGGAAAAGGATGAGTATGAACTTCGAACAAGCCCGATTCAACATGGTGGAACAGCAGGTCAGAACCTGGGAGGTTCTGGACGAGCGCGTTCTTGAGTTGTTGGAAACAACCCATCGTGAGGATTTTGTACCGGTACGCTATCGGAAGATGGCATTTACGGACATGGCCATACCACTGGATCATGGCCAAAACATGATGAAGCCGGTGGTAGAAGGCCGTTTGTTGCAGGCACTGGAATTGCAAGCGGACGAAACGGTGTTGGAGATCGGAACGGGTAGCGGGTTCATTACCGCTTGCCTGGCACAGCTGGCAAAACGGGTTGTGAGTGTTGATATACATGAACAATTTTCACGTGAGGCCACAGCCAAGCTGAAGGAAAAAGGCCTGGACAATGTCGAATTTGAAACCGGTGATGTAATGACCGGTTGGCAGCCTGAACAGGCACACGATGTTTTGGTCGTGACCGGTTCTGTACAGGATATTCCTGACCACTTCCGGGGCTGGGTCAATCCATGTGGACGTATGTTTGTGGTCTGCGGCGAGGGACCGGCAATGGAAGCGAAATTATTAACAAAACTGAATGCGACCGAGTGGCGTGAAGAAAGTCTGTTTGAAACAGACCTGGCAAGATTGATCAATGCCGAAAAAGCACCGGAATTTGAATTTTAAGGGACATTAGGAGTTTGTCATGCAATTTTTTGCAAAAAACCAAAAACTGTTGATGACAGCAGCATTATTCATCACAGCTCCCGCCTTTGCCGTCGATCTTGTCGGTATTCATGACCTGGCGGTTAAAAGTGATCCGCAGCTTCAGGCCGCCTCATATCGCAGAGAAGCCACTTCTGAAAACGAGCGCCAGGCATGGTCAAACCTGTTACCCACGCTGAGTGGCGCGGCCTCCATCAACCGGGGTGATAGCGAAACCGCGGTTGCTGGTAGAATCGTGGACCAAAGTGACACCAGCAATGAGTCCTACCGGCTGGATTTGCGCCAGTCCCTTTACGCGCAAAGCAATTATGAGAACCTGGATATTGCCCGTGGCCAGGTCAGCCAGGCGGAGGCCATCTATCAAATAGCGTACCAGGAATTCCTGGTGCGGGTTGCAGGTGGTTATTTTGGTGTTTTGACCGCGCAGGACGCCGTGATTTTCGCAGAGGCTGAAGAGAAAGCCCTGCAAAGACAATTTGAGCAGGCGGAACAAAGGTTTGAAGTTGGCCTGACGGCGGTAACAGATGTTCATGAATCCCGCGCCCAGTACGACAATGCCCGCGCCCGTGCGATTGTTTCAAGAAACAACCTGGCTGATGCGAAACAGGTGCTCTACGAGTTAACCGGCCAGTATTTTGATGATATCGACCCGCTGCAAGAGGTTTTACCGCTGGTTAAACCCGTTCCAGAGAACGCGCAGGAATGGGTGGATATGGCAATGTTGTATAACCCTTTGGTGATTTCAGCACATAAAGGCGTTGAGATTGCTGACGCAAGTGTGCGCTTGCAGCGAACCGGCCACTTCCCGACCCTGGACCTGGTGGCAAGCTACAGCAATTTTACCAACAATGAATTTGTTATTCGTGATGACTTTCAGAACCCCCTTTTTACCACTGACATAACCAACGAAGATAAACGCATCGGTTTACAATTGAGTGTGCCGATTTACCAGGGTGGGGTGGTTACATCCAGAACACGCCAAGCCCGTTATACGCTTAATGCGGTCAATGAGGACCTGGATCGCCAGCAGCGGGCTGTTGTCAGGCAGACCAATAATGCCTATCGGGCAGTGATTGCCGGCATAGAACAGGTGGGTGCTTTTAAGCAGGCGATGGTTTCAGCTGAAGCCGCCCTTGAAGCAACCCAGGCTGGATTTGAAGTAGGTACCCGTACAATCGTGGACGTACTGATTGCACAACAACGCTACTTTTCGGCCCAACGGGACAACTCCCTGGCGCGCCATACCTATATTGTGGATCATCTACGCCTGAAGGCCGCGGCAGGCTTGCTGGCAGAAGGTGATTTGCAGCAGGTTAACAATATTCTGCAGTAATTCCCACGCAGGTAGAACCACTAATAAATGGCACCGTCATCCCCGCGAAAGCGGGGACCTCCATCCGTTTACCATAATCCCAATAAGAGCCCCTTTTCAGCATTCCGAGAGCGTGATGAGGTCCCCGCTTTCACGGGGATGACGGTGCCTCTTTAGCGGGAGTTAAAGTAGCTTTTTAACTGCTTCCAGAGTTAAATCCAATGCACCCCTGTTTTTTTCAACCAATTCCCGGCCAGCCTTCCCCATGCTGTCACGCAGGGCGCTGTCGGTCAGTATTTTTTCAGTGGTTTCACGGAAATCCTGTTGATTGGTGACACGCAGGGCAGCATTGTACTGAATTAGTTGAGCGGCAATTTCTTTTGCATTGTCCATGTTCGGGCCCAGCAAGACCGGTTTTCCCAATGCCGCTGGTTCAAGCGCATTGTGCCCGCCCTGTTCACCCATGCTGCCACCGACAAACGCAATATCGCCGCAGGCGTAATAGGTCATCAATTTACCGATGGTATCGATGACGAAGCACTGCGCTTGTTCGGAGCAACTTTCAGCTTCGCTGTATAGCTCCGTTCGCAGGCCGGCGGCCATGGCCTGCTGCGCTGATCGGGTAAAACGTTCCGGGTGGCGCGGCACCAGTATCAGCAGTGCATCCGGCAGGCTTTTCAGCAGATCCACGAAAGCGGGAATCACAACATTCTCGTCGGCTTCATGTGTGCTGCCCGCAACCAGGACCGGTCGCTGGCTGTTCCAACCTGACCGCAGATCGGCACTTTTCTCGTCAAGACCGTCGGCAATGCTCAGGTCGAACTTGAGATTGCCGGTCATTTCGGTGTTCTGTGGTGTCGTGCCGCACTGGATCAGGCGCTCAGCATCTTTTTCGCTTTGGGCACCAACCCAGCTAACGGTTTGCAGTACGTCATGGACGAACCCGGAGAAACTTTCAAAGCGATCAACCGAGCGAGCCGATAGCCGGGCATTGGCCATCATGAGAGGTATGCTCAGTTGCCTTGCACGCAAATACAGGTTTGGCCAGATTTCAGTTTCCATGACGATGATCAGGTCTGGCTGCAAGCGCTTCAGAAGCCGCGATACGGCACCCGGCAGGTCAAGCGGAATATAGCTGTGAAAGACCTTGTCACCCAGTTCATTCTGTACCCGCTCAGAGCCTGTTGGGGTAAGTGTGGTCACCGTCAGCGGTAACTCAGGATAGGCTGCAAGCAATGCCCTGATAAGAGAATTGGCTGCATTGAACTCACCGACCGATGCGGCATGCACCAATATGCCACCACGTTTTTTGGGTTTGGGTATAAAGCCGAACCGCTCGCCCCAACGGCGCAGATAAGCGCGATCCCGTAGACCGCGCAAGGCAAAATACAGCAACACAAAAGGTGTGCCCAGCATTATGAGAAATGAATACAGTCCGCGCATGGCCTAAGCCGGGTTGCTCTCTATGGATGCGGCCCAAAGCCCGAAAAGCACCCAGATCAACGATGACATGTAAGTACCGTATAGTGCGAAGTGGGAGTTGAAGGGAAACACCACCAACGCGAGTGCCAGCGCAAATGGAAAAGCCTCAGTGCGCCGGGCAGGTGTCATACCTCGCCAGAACCTTAAAACCAGCACAAAACCCGCGAGCATTCCCAGCAAGCCAATGCCACCGGTATCCGCCATGACCTCAAGCACGATATTATGCGCGTGAGTTGCACCCCTTTTGCCACCCGCCCGCTGAACATGGACATCGTCTTCGGCAGCATAGTCCAGGTAAGCTATTGGAAAGGCTCTTACGCCAACTCCGTTGACCGGGTGTGCTTTGAACATGGTCAGGCTGGTTTTGAAAATCGGCATACGGTAGGTGCTGGCTGCGTCAATGGCGGCCTGTGAGCCCTGGGTGATGGCCAGTGATTGTTCGATCCGCGCCTGGAACAAAGGGGAAATCAGGTAGCTTCCAATGATTGCGGTGATAACAAATACAGGAATAGACAGGGATGCCTTTCTCAGTTCGCGGTTCTCGGGTCTGAGCATGAGCCACATATAGACAGCCAGCACCAGGCCCATGGCAAGCCAGCCAGCACGCATTCCGGCAATCAGAACAGCACCCAGTGTTAATGTAAAAGCGCCCACCCAGGCCCAGGCTGGCCAGCGGCGACGGGCGTACTCAAGCAGTAACGGTGAAAGCATGGCCAGTGTCGGGCCGTAAAACTGGTATTTTTGCACGAACATGGCATTGAGCCGGTCGGGATTCATGGCGATACCGAACAAGTCGTTGCCAAAAATTAATTGAATAAACCCATCTACCGCCCAGAACACCAGCAGGAAAGATGTCCAGCGAATCACACGCCAGCGTGCCGAATCTGTACGTAACAGCACGGCCATGCTGAGTGCGGCAGCCAGAAACCGTAGTGCAGCAATGGAACTGACCCAGCTTTTTTGCGGGATATAGGAATCAAAACTGGACGCCACCATGGGTAGCCAGAAACACAGAAATATGGGAACAACAATAATGGATACCTGCCGGATGCGTTGCCGGTGCTTTGCAGAGCGGGCTAAAAAAGGCAATGACAGCGCGAATATAGATAGTGGCAGTTCTGCCAGGCGGCTAAATGGCAGTAGTGCAAAAAAGGATACGGCCAGCCAGCAAGGCCATTCAGCCTGTAATCGTTTGAGTAGTAAGTTCATCAGCCTTCCTTTCCAAGAGCAGAGCGATACAGGTGCATGGTCTGTTCCATTGAGTCACGCAGTGAGAACGCATCGCTACGTTCTACCACTGGCGCCTGTTGTAAAAAGGTACGTGTTTTTTGAGCCAGGGCAGGCAGATTGTCGGGATTGACGCCACCGATTGGAAACATTTCCTGCAGTATCTCTTCAACACCACCGTGATTCCAGGCGATAACCGGCAGACCCAGCGACAGCGCTTCCGGAACGGTTCTGCCAAACGCCTCCGGCGGGTCGCTGCAGAGGTTAAATACCAGGCTTGAGGCGGTCATCCAGTCCCGCATGTCGGTTCTCGCACCGCAAAAGGTCAACCTGTTGCTTACGCCATGACGTTCAGCCAGGCCTTCAAGTTCGTTGATGTACCGGGATCCCGGTTTGGCCCGCCCCAGAATGACAGCATGGATATCATCAAACTCTGATTGCAGCGTAGCCAGCAATTCGATGAATGTCGCGTGGCCTTTGTAGCGCGACAGACGACCGGGCAGCAGCAGTATGCGTTTGTCTTTCAACAGTGGAAATTCTGACCAGAGGTTTTGTAGCCATTCGGCAGAAGGGTGATATCCATATGGGAAATCATCACGGCTGGTGCCACCGTAAATCGTATGTAGCTGTGGACTGCCTGCTGGCAGATAGTTTTTCAGGGTGTAATCGCGGATGTGGTTGGAAACAGCAATAACCTGGTCTCCGCGGGCCATGATCGCACTGTAGCTGCTGACAGAGTATTGCCCGTGCATGGATGTAATAAAGACGGGTCGTTTATTGGCTGGCAGCTTGCGCAATGCCAGGTAGCAAATCCACGCCGGCAGGCGGGAGTGTACGTGAACGATATCCGCCGGGTTTTCCAGCAGCCAGCTACGCAATTGGCCGATATAGCGCAAAGTTCCCAGGCGTTTACGCCCAACAGGCCAGCCAAGCAGGTCGGCCCCGGCGGTTTCTACGCGATTTCTCAATGGACCGTCCGCCGCCAGGACGGTTACCCGGTGGCCCGCAGCACGAAGGTGCTCGGTAATCTCGACAGCGACCATTTCTGACCCGCCTATGCCGAGAGACACCAGGGCCTGTACTACGTGCATGTTGTTTAGTGCCCGGGCACTAGTCTGTTAATACGTAATGCGTACCACAATACGGACAGGTGGCTTCACCTTCGTCCTCAATGGGTAGAAAAACACGTGGATGGGCATTCCAGAGTTTCTGGTTTGGCTGGGGGCAGGAAAGCGGCAGGTCAGCGCGGCTTACCTCAACCTGTTGCTGAGTGTTTGCAGATACCAGGTTGTCGTCCTGAGCGTCGGTGCGATGGGTCATTTGCCATCTCCACAAAAAGTAGTTGCCATATTCTACCCCAATATCTCCTCACATAATGGCCGGGCGATATTGAGAAGGGATGTTGTTTCAAGCTCGACACTGTCATCAATGAGGGCGGTTTGCTGGCGTGCCTGGGTTAATTGTGTGTAGGCACTGTCCAGGGTTTTGAATGTACTGGTATTTATCCAGCTACAATCCCGTAGAGCTTGTAGCTGGCTGCTGACTTGTGTGGTCCGTATGATGTCGGGAAACTTATTGGCATTGAGCAGTGTGCCGAGCTGCACAACAAACTCAATGTCCATCAGCCCGCCGGGACCATGCTTCAGCGGGTTGCCATCGCTGTATTCAGCACGTATTCGCTCACGCATGGCAGGAATTTCCTGCTTGAGCAGGTCTTTGTCACGTGGGGCCGTCAGCACATGCTGACGGACTGCCGCGAACAGCGCTGAAATTTCCGCACTGCCGGCGACGGGTCTGGCGCGTGTCAACGCCTGGAGCTCCCATACCCAGGCTTCTTCCAGTTGGTATCTGCTGAATGCCTCAACACTGGAAACCAGCATGCCGGCCCGACCGTTTGGCCGTAAGCGGGCATCAATGCTGTACAGGCGCCCGGCAGTGGTTGTTGCCGACAAAAGGCTGAGCATACGGCGCGCCACCCCGGTATGGTAGCGCTCAGCAGGGATAGAGCGGGTGCCATCGGATTGTGCTGTCACCGGTTGATACAGGAAAATAAGGTCGAGGTCAGAATCAAAACCCAACGCGCTGGCCCCCAGGCTGCCATAGGCAATGACGGCCAGCTCCGGGCCAGACAGACTGCCATGACGGGCCTCCATTTCCTGTTGTGACAGTGTCAGTGCTGCCTGTACCTGGCTTTGGGCAAGCTCACTCAGCGCAGACATGGCTTCAAATGTGGATATGGTTGATTTCAGCACGGCGACCGCAATTCGCAAACTGATGACCTGTTTGAAGTAATTCAGCTCCTGCAGGGTTGTCTCGGTATCGTTTCCGCCTTCCAAAAGCCGCTTAACACCCGCCTGGATGTTTTTGCCGGTTGGCGGGTAGGCGCCCAGGCTGGGGTCGATTAATTCATCCAGCAAAGCCGGGTACCGCGTGACCGCCTGGGCGACGCGCTTGCTGACGGTAAACAATTCCAGCATTCGTTCGCTGGCACCCGGGTTGTGTACCAGTAGTGACAAATACGCACTGCGCCGGCATATTGCGGAAATCAGGTCCAGTACGCGGTCGACGACGGCATCATCCAAAGACAATGTGTCGATGCGCTCCAGCAAGGTCGGCATGAACTGATCAAGACGCCGTGAAGCACGTTGGCTTAACGAAAGCCGGTTCAACCGTTTGATGAAATCGGCCAATGGTTTCCAGCTGGCAACTTCCGAGCTTTCATCCTGGATGCTGTTTCGGGCTCTTTGCCAATAGGCGTGCCAGGGGTTCTTGTTGTCAGTGGGCTCTGCTGGCTGTGGCAGACAGTGCTCAAACAGGGATTGCACCGTGCTTCGCGTTTTATCGAGAGCCCGTTCAAAATCAGCCATGTTTTTAAAACCCATTGCCCGGGCGACCCTCAAGCCGTCGTCTCCTGGAGGTACCCGGTGGGTTTGCTGGTCGTGTAATGCCTGGATACGGTTTTCGGTTCTCCGCAAAAACCGATAGGCCGCCAGCAGGTCCGTTATTGCATCATCCGATAGCAAACGTAGTGTTTTTATACTGGCCACGGCTGTAAAGATGGATGGTGTCTGCAGTGAGGGCTCCCGCCCGCCGCGCAGCAACTGAAAAGTCTGCACCAGGAATTCAATCTCGCGGATCCCCCCCGGGCCACGTTTAATGTCGTCCATGCGGTCTTTACGCAAGGCGTCTTCCCGGACGTTTGCATGCATGTTTCGCAGGGCATCAATGGCGCCATAGTCGATATAGCGGCGGTAGACAAAAGGCTTCAGTATGGCCAGTAGTTGCCGTCCGGATGCCATGTCACCGGCGACCGGGCGGGCTTTGATCAGTGCGTAACGCTCCCAGTCGCGCCCCTCACGCTGATAATATTGCTCAAGTGCCGCAAAGCTGCTGACCAGCGGGCCGGAATCTCCAAAAGGTCGCAAACGGGTATCCACCCGAAAGCAGAAGCCATCAGCCGTTAGCTGCGAAAGACTGCGTATGACCTGACGGGCTAGCCGGGTGAAAAACTGTTCATTAGCCAGGCCCCGCCGACCGTCGCATACGCCGCTATCCGGGTAACAAAAAATAATATCAATGTCCGATGACAGGTTCAGTTCATGGCCGCCCAGCTTGCCAAGGCCGATAACGATTAGCTTCTGTGCCGTGCCATCGGCGCTACGCGGTATACCGTGCTTTTCCTCGAGTACGGTCGTATGGTGATCGACCGCAGCTTGCTGACAAACGTCTGCGAGGATACTCAGGTCTTCAAGGATTTCATCAACCGGCGCGAGTTCATTCAGGTCACGCCAGATCAGGCGCATCATTTCCTTGTTGCGGAACTGGCGCAGCGCTGGATCGAGACCGGATCTTTCAATGCCTGTTGCCAGTTGATCAGCGTTGGGCGGGATGGGCTTATCGAGCCGGCCGGAAGCCTGTAGTTCTTCCAGCCAGTGGGGGTGGCGCGAGTCCAGCTGTTTCAGAAACGGACTGAACTCCAGAATTGATTTTTGGCGGGTTAAATGCATCCGGGCAAAAGCTTCAGGCTTTATGCTTTACCATGAAAACAAGCCTACCGATCGGTAGAGGGCCTGGTTCCGACGCGGTTTACCAGGTCTTCTATATCCCTTTCACAATAACTGCAAACGTATCTCTGGTTTTTATCCGGATCTCTTTTGAACTCCGTCGTTACAGGTTCGTTCTTGTTGGTTATGCAGTTAGGGTTCGAACAGGTGAGTATGCCCCTTACAACCATTGGTGCCTCGGCTTTAAACTTCCTGGCCACGTCTCCATCAACAATATAGTTGATCGTTGCCTGGGGCGAGATCAGGGCCACGAGGTTTGCTTGTTCGGCTGACAGTTCGACGTTTTCAAACTTCAGAATATCCTTCTTGCCACCTTTTTTAGAGTGGGTGTTGACGAGTATGCTCATGGTGCGGTCGTTTGACAGCCTGAGCACCCTGAGCACGTCGAAGGCCATGGCGGGGAGGATGTGATCGATTACTGTACCGTGTTCGATCCTTTCGACCTTCATGTACTTTTTCGACATTTCAACTACCTCCTATAAGCATTGAGAGTAATGCCATTCGCACTGGCACGCCGTTGAAAGCCTGGGTGAAATACTTAGCCTGCGGCAGGGCGTCGACTTCCGGGGCGATCTCGTTCACCCTTGGAAGTGGATGCATGATGATCATTTTCTCAGGTCCTCTGGACACAAGCTCCGCGTCGACACGGTAGACCCCCGCAACCTTTTCATACTCAACCGGATCAGGAAATCTTTCTTTCTGGATTCTGGTGACATACAGCACGTCCGTTTGCGGCACGATGTCTTCCAGGGAGTGGCTGACCGACCCCAGCATTCCGGCATTTTCAAGATAGCCAACAACCCCGTTCGGCATTTCCAGTCCTTTAGGCGAGACAAGGTTAATTGTGTTGCCAAATCTGGCCAGGGCGGGCGCGAGAGAGTGGGTTGTCCTGCCAAAACGAAGATCACCGATTAAACTGATATTCAAACCTTCCAGCCGGCCCATCTCACGTCTGATCGTGAATAGATCAAGCAGTGTCTGGGTCGGGTGTTGACCGGCTCCGTCACCCGCATTGATGATAGGGACATCCGAGAATTCAATCGCCAGTTTTGCAGCGCCTTCCTGTGGGTGGCGCAGTACAACAGCATCAGCGTAGCCGCTGACCATCCTTATCGTATCGGCCAGTGTTTCGCCCTTGACGACAGAAGTTGCCTCGGTACCCGCGAAACCGATCACCCCGCCCCCGAGGCGGTTCATTGCTGTTTCGAAAGATAGCCTGGTTCGTGTCGATGGCTCAAAAAAGATGCTTGCAAGGATCTTGCCCTTGAGGCGATCTTCTACCGCCTCTCCCCTGGCAACGTCCAGCATGCCTTCAGCACGGTCGAGTACATCGATAATTTCCTCTGTCGAGAGGTCATGAACAGAGATCACATGGCGCATGGCATTTCCTCTGAAAAAGTGGAGCTGGGTGGCTGCATTTTAAATCAATAGTGTTCTGCAAATATAGAGAATAATCACCGGATCAGTTCACCGTACACGATACCGTCAATCTCATTCGAAATCAGCGTGCCGGCCCGGTCGGTCATAATAGCTGACAGGTCTGAAAGCTGGCCAATGGCACTCTGGTGGCCGGTCTCACGAACAAACTGACAGGCGCCGAGTACTTTCGGGCCCATGGATCCTGCTGCAAAATCGAGCGCTTCCAGGGCATCGGGGTGTGCGGCCCGGATGGCTTTCTGGTTTTTGGTTCCGAAGTCGACAAAAACATTGGACACATCCGTCAGCATGACAAACATCTCGGCATCCAGGTCCTTGGCCAGCAGACCACTGGCCAGATCCTTGTCGATAACGGCTTCGACACCAAACAGCTTTCTGTTCTTGTCGTAGGCAACGGGAATGCCACCACCGCCCGCGCAAATGACCACATAGCCGTTGTCCACGAGCGTCCTGATCGCACTTATCTCGATGATGCGCCGTGGCAAAGGCGAGGGAACAACCTTACGGAAATGCTCTCCATCGGGTGCCATTGACCAACCCTTTTCTTTCTGAAGTTTTGCCGCTTCCTGCTTATCATAAACCGGGCCCACCGGTTTGGCCGGCTTCTGAAAGGCCGGGTCGGCCGGGTCAACCACGATCTGGGTGAGAACCGTAACAATGTGGTCCTCGAATGGAATGATATTGCCCAGTTCCTGTTCAATGACGTAGCCGATCATGCCGACGGTTTTTGCACCCAGGACATCCAGGGGATAGGGGGCGACATCGGTGTAGGCGGCATCCATCAACGCATCCAGGCCAACCTGCGGGCCATTACCATGGGCAATGACCAATTCGTGGTTCTTATGGATTTCGGCGAGTTGCCCGGCTGCCACGCGTATATTTTCGCGCTGGTTTTCAGCACTCAGCTCCTGGCCACGTTGTAACAGGGCGTTTCCGCCCAACGCCACTACCACTCGCATTACTGACTGCCCAGGGTAGCAACCAGCAAGGCCTTGATGGAATGTACCCGGTTTTCCGCCTGTTCGAACTGTATACCTGCCGGAGACTCGAAAATCTCCTCGGTGACCTCCAGTGATTTCATACCGAACTTCTCATAAATATCACGACCCACCTGGGTCTCAAGATTATGGAAGGCGGGCAGGCAGTGCATGAAGCGCACCCTGGGGTTGCCACTGGCGGCCATCAGTTCGGCATTGACCTGGTAAGGCTTGAGCAATTCGATGCGCTCCTCCCAGACCTTGTCGGGCTCACCCATTGAGACCCACACGTCGGTGTGTATAAACTGCACACCTTTCACTGCCTCAACCGGATCTTCGGTCAAAGTCAGCGTTCCCTTGTGCATTTTTTCAAGTTCGCGCGCAAATTCAAGCAGCTCTTCATTTGGCCACAGGTGCCTGGGTGCGCCAATACGCACATCCATACCCATCAGGCAACCGGCGATCATCAGGGAGTTACCCATATTCGAACGTGCATCACCCACATAGGCATAGGAGAAATCGTGCCAGGGTTGTGGCATGAATTCGCGCATGGTCATCAGGTCGGCACACATCTGTGTCGGGTGAAACTCATCGGTCAGGCCATTAAAAACCGGCACGCCCGACCACTTGGCCAGTTCTTCGACAATTTCCTGGCCGTTACCGCGATACTCGATCGCATCGTACATACGCCCCAGGACACGGGCGGTATCCTTGACGGATTCCTTTTTTCCCAGGTGCGAGCCGGCGGGATCAAGATAGGTCACATTGGCACCCTGATCATAGGCGGCAACCTCGAAGGCGCAACGTGTGCGCGTCGATGCTTTTTCAAAAATCAACGCAATATTTTTCCCGCGCAGGCGCTGGATCTCGTTGCCTGCGTATTTGGCCCGTTTCAAATCCCGGGCCAGATCCAGGATGTAAGTCAGATCCCGTTTTGAGAAATCGATCAGTTTAAGAAAACTACGGCCTTTGAGGTTAAGTGACATGGCAATCCTCCTGAAATTAATGCTGATATCTTATCTGAGAGTTTGTGACAGGCAAAAAACCCCATCCGATGGCGGGATTCTAATCTCACTTGAATATGAACTACTTGATCTACATCATGCCACCACTGGCCATATTGCTACCAGCGAAAGTCTTCTGTGTCCTCAGCCTCGCGTTGCCAGAATCGTGGGGCCTTATCATCACCGTAAAATATTTCGACCCGCAAACGGATACCCGGATTCCACTTGTAGTCAAATTCATTTTCCCAGGATACCTGTGGCGCAATCTCGTAATAAAACCATTCGCGCCAGGTTCGCTTGCGGTAGCGAAGGGCCACGACGTATTCATCGACATGGGTGTCCGGCCTCGTGTGGAAAATTACGGTGGCTTCACTCTGCAGCCCGGAAGCTTTGGTAAGACGCCTGGTCAGCAGGCTGCTGACACGCGTTCGGTAGCCATCTTCATCGGCTTCTTCACCCCGCCAGCGGGCATCGACCAGTTGACGAAAAAAGTATTGTTCACTGAGTGCAAAATTGAAGTCGAATCGTGACCTGATTTGCCATTCATTATTGGTTTGCCAGAGGATTTTCTGTACGAAGCGGAACGATGTGCGTTGAGACCAGTCAGTCCGGTAGCGGAAACGTGGCCCAATAATGCCGGCGAAATCGTTGAATTTGACGCCCACGCTAATACTGGTATTCCACTTTTTTCTTTTCTTACCAAAGAACTGAAGACCGACGGCCGGCTCATTGAGATCATCATCCACCGCTTCATCGAAATTGGAATCGAAGTCGGAACTGCCGCCGACCAGGCTGACGTGCCTTTCCAGGTTTGGCAAGCGTATTCGAAATGAAAGCTTTACCTTGGCTTTGAGTCCTTGTTCCTGCCGGTAATACAATTCCGGCCTGATACGGAATTGGTTGGTTGCGACCTCTGCCTCGTATTCCGGGTCGCTGAAAAATGAGTCTACCCATTGTGTAGCCCTTTGTCCCAGCGACTCGGTGCGCTCCTTTTCGCGCTCGACCCAATCAAGGAAGGCGGACTGCTTTTTTTCGGCATCCGCTTCTTCTTTGCGAGTTTGCCCACCACTTTTTTCTTTCTGACTGGAGCCGGTTTGCACATTCTCCGGCTCGGAAGCTGAGGTATTGACTATTGCGGCCAGCAGTAGGACGGCCAGAAAAAATTTCAACGGGGCTTTGGCCTGGGTTTGTCTCAAAGCAGCGTTTCGTGTATGACGTATTTCTTTAGCCAACATTGGATTAAACCAAACACCTTATCAAACCTCATTTCAAGCACGGCGGAATTCGAACGGCCATACATTATGCCGCATGCTACATGAGAACTTCTTCCCCTGCTGACTCCTGGCGGGCAAAAAAAATCCCCACCTGATGGTGGGGATTTTAATCTCACAAGGGTTTGAACTACATGAATTACATCATGCCGCCCATGCCACCCATACCGCCCATGCCACCCATATCAGGCATGCCGCCACCACCGGCAGAATCATCTGCAGGCATATCAGCGACCATGGCTTCAGTGGTGATCATCAGACCGGCAATGGATGCCGCATGCTGCAATGCAGTGCGGGTCACCTTGGTTGGATCCAGGATACCGGCTGCGATCATGTCTTCGTATACGCTCGTAGCCGCGTTATAACCGTAGTTACCTTCACCCAGTTTAACGTTGTTCAGTACCACAGAGCCTTCTTCACCGGCATTTCTGACGATCTGGCGCAGTGGTTCTTCCATGGCACGACAGGCAATGGCGATACCAACATTCTGGTCATCATTGTCACCCTTCATGTCAGCAACGGTTGTTAGCGCACGGATCAACGCAACGCCACCACCGGGAACAACGCCCTCTTCAACGGCTGCACGGGTTGCATGCAGGGCGTCTTCGACGCGGGCCTTTTTCTCTTTCATTTCAACTTCGGTTGCGGCGCCGACCTTGATTACAGCAACACCGCCAGCCAGCTTGGCTACGCGTTCCTGCAGTTTTTCACGATCGTAATCGGAAGTGGCTTCCTCGATTTGGGCGCGTACCTGGTTAACACGACCGGAAATATCGTCATGGCTACCAGCACCATCAATTACCGTGGTGTTTTCCTTGGTAATCTGGATTTTCTTGGCAGAGCCAAGTTCTTCCAGGGTGGTTTTTTCCAGTGACAGGCCAACTTCTTCTGAAATAACGGTTGCGCCGGTCAGGATAGCGATATCTTCCAGCATGGCTTTACGACGGTCGCCGAAGCCCGGTGCTTTAACCGCACAGACTTTAACGATGCCGCGGATGGAGTTAACCACCAGGGTAGCCAGGGCTTCGCCCTCAATGTCTTCGGCCATGATCAACAGCGGGTTACCGGATTTGGCTACCGCTTCGAGTACCGGGAGGAGATCCCGGACATTGCTGATTTTCTTATCGTGTAACAGGATGTAAGGGGTCTCCATCTCAACGCTCATTGTGTTCTGATCATTGATGAAGTAAGGCGACAGGTAGCCGCGATCAAACTGCATACCTTCAACTACGTCCAGTTCGTTGGTCAGGCCGGAAGCATCTTCAACGGTGATGACACCTTCTTTACCAACCTTGTCCATGGCCTCGGCGATCAGGTCACCGATGCTGGTGTCTGAGTTGGCAGAAATGGAACCAACCTGTGCGATCGCACTGCTGTCAGTACAAGGCTCGGACATGTCATGCAAGGCATCAACCGCACCCAGCACAGCTTTGTCCAGACCGCGTTTAAGATCCATCGGGTTCATGCCGGCAGCAACGGCCTTGAGGCCTTCGCTCAGCATGGACTGCGCCAGCACGGTAGCGGTAGTGGTACCGTCACCGGCCACATCAGAGGTTTTGGAAGCAACTTCCTTGACCATCTGCGCACCCATATTCTCAAATTTGTTTTCGAGCTCGATTTCTTTTGCTACCGAAACTCCATCTTTGGTGACGGTCGGAGCTCCAAAGCTCTTGTCCAACACCACGTTACGACCCTTGGGGCCTAACGTTATTTTGACCGCATCGGCCAGAACGTTAACACCACGCATCATTTGTTTGCGGGCGTCATCGCCAAAACGTACGTCTTTAGCACTCATTGTCTAATCCTCAATTCGTTTAATTAGTTCGGTGTGTAAGTCGAGGGCGATCAGCCTTCGATTACCGCCATGATGTCTTCTTCGCGCATGACGAGCAGTTCCTCGCCATCCACCTTGACTTCGGTTCCTGAGTACTTACCAAACAGGACTTTATCGCCAACGCTGATATCCAGTGCGCGCTTTTCGCCACTTTCGAGAATTTTGCCGTTACCTACCGCGAGCACTTCGCCGCGTATTGGTTTTTCTGTTGCCGAGTCTGGAATGACGATGCCGCCAGCGGACATACGTTCTTCTTCCATTCGTTTCACAATCACACGATCGTGTAGAGGACGAAGGTTCATCAGAATTTCTCCCTGATTTTAGTTAATTTGTTGAACATGAAATCGCAACGGCTTAACCGTTACGGTCTGTTATGTGCCTGTGGATACAACTATTGCGGTATTCCGCAGTCTGCCTGCAGAGTTGGGGATATGGCTACTACATTTCAAGAGCAGCGATGTTAGTTTTTTTGACCATCAGCCGAAAGCGTTGCCGATGGGTGGGGACAGGCTGGTTAAAACGAGCTGTTGCTGGTCTATTCCTGCGCCTCTGCGCAACTGATGCAAAGCTTGGTGGCCGGGTCTGCTTCCAGACGTTTCGGATTGATGTTTTCAGCACAGTAAAAGCAGTCGCCGTAGTCACCGTTTTCAATACGTGCAAGTGCTGAATTGATCGCCAGGATATGCAAACGCCGCCGCCGGCCGGTTTCAACTGACATGGCCTGTGCCTGCATTGCATCCATACGCGACAGCCTGCCGACACGGCTCTGGTCCAGCTCAACAACCTGTTCGGCTTGCTGGCCGGTTTTTCCCACTTTAATTAGTTCGGTCTTTAGCTTAAGCAGTATAGATTTAAAGCGTTTCAGGTCGCTATCTGACATTTTCATTGGTCATCCCGTTGGGGTGCAGTGTTAATTTCTGCAGTAATTTTAACAAAGACTGTAACCATTTCCTGCCGGCTGCGTATATTCTCATGACATGAGTAAAAAATACCGTCAATGGGTGAAGGAGTATCAGGACCAGGCCTGGACGGTGGCGCGTTACATATTAAAAGACGCGCAGGAGGCGGAAGACGCCACCCAGGAGGCTTTTGTGAAGCTCTGGAATAACCAGGACAACATCGATCCAAAGCGCGTAAGGGCGTGGTTGATGAAGGTAACCCGCAATGGCTGCCTTGACCGCCTGAGACGCAGGCGGGACAACGTGGAGTTCGATGAAAGTTACATGGCCGGGGAGGTCAGCGGACCGATGCAGGATGTGGCCGCCAATGAAATCGGGGCTTGGTTAAAGCGTGCTATTGCAGGCTTGAAAGAACCCTACCGGTCACTGGTTGTATTACGTGATGTCAACCAGCACAGCTACGAGGAAGTAGCCGGAATGCTGGAATTAAACCTGGCGCAGGTCAAAACCTACCTGCACCGTGCAAGAAAGCAGTTGCGGGAGCAACTGAGTGAGGTAAGACCATGAATGAATATGATGAAAAATGGGAAGATCGAATCAATGCATTGCTCGATGGTGAGCTGAGCGCAGCAGACGCGGATT
>Ga0190293_1000192_pt1 | contig 21457 bp, 17 predicted proteins | sample 48693001_MG_FD_161671 | JGI IMG/M metagenome (GOLD analysis project Ga0190293, IMG submission 161671) | Hydrothermal vent microbial mat bacterial communities from Southern Trench, Guaymas Basin, Mexico - 4869-30-0-1_MG | ecosystem: Environmental > Aquatic > Marine > Hydrothermal vents >...
ATTCAGCGAAGCGCCCCCAGTCACAGAAATGTCGGCATCTCCGGAAACCCATGCGACGCTGACGGTTCGAGCGGTGATTGGATCTTCCGAAAGACGCACCTGAAAGGTGTTGGTTCCGCCTTCGGGAACGGTGAGATCGGAAGGAGCGACGATCATTTTTAACCCTTCCGTGAAAAAGTTCCATTTTTTATAGTCCACTCCAGCGGGGGCGTAGATGCCGGGGAAGTCGTGGAGCCCGTCGGTCACAACGCCTTCGTCGAGGGTCACGTAATAGGCGGTTAATTTTTGCAGGTCGCTCGCCGGGTTGATCGTCATTTGGTTGTCCGAAACGGTGACCGCAGTAGAGGTGACGGCGATGGTTTCCACGAGCGCATCGTCTACAAGCGTGAAGATGGAGATGTTGCCGGTTCCCTTTTGAACGGACTCGTTAAACGTCAAAACAAGGTCGCTGTCTATGGCGACATCTACAGCATCATCTGCGGGGCTAAGCGCGGTAATCAGCGGGAAGCTGTTGGTGAAGACATATTCGAGTGGGTTTTCCGGATTGTCCGCATGATTCGAGACGATGATGTTTGTTTTGCTTCCACCATTCAGACAAAGCCAGGTGCTGACCAGTTCGTTCGTTCGATCATCAAACTCCATTGCTCCGTATTGATGGTCGGTCGTGGCGTTCGCCCCCTCGCTGTACGGCCCGCCTTTATAACTGTTTTGGTTGCCGATGGGCGCCGCGTGAATGATCGGAAAACCAGCGCCGCCAGCGGTGGCGTAATCCGTATTCGAACCGTTGTCGATCGCCGCCATATGCGCGTCGCCACCAATCGCGCTGAATCCGCGGATGTGATTGTCCTTCAGAAAATTGGCGATCTCCGCCCGCTCGCCCGTATGTTGATACCACTTGTTTCCGGCAACGGACGCCTGCGCTCCGTTCCACGGCGTGGTGGTAAGCCAGACGATCAGCGGATAGGTTCCGCTGGCTTTCAGCAGCTCCTCCTTGAACCATGCTTTTTGTTCGGCACCCATCAACGTGGCATCATAGGCGGTGGAACCGTTCTGTTCGCTTTGCGAGCGAATGTCGCTGAGAATAAAACGTACGCGACCGATCGTGAAAGCCTGCGCGATCGGGGCTTTGCCATCCGGGAAGTTCGTGTTGCTTTCCATGTTGATCGGCCAGTGCGGCATATACTGGCGATACGCCGTGTGGACGGCGGATTGGGCTTCTGGTGTGGTCAGGTGAGCGGTCGAGCTACCCTTTGCGTGGGCATCGTTTGGGCCGAAGTCGTGGTCGTCCCACATCCAGGCAAAAGCGGTGCTTCGATAGAGCGCGGCTTGGTTTGCGGCACCTCCGGTTACATTAAGATTTTTCTCATACGCCGCTTGATGTCGACCTAACGCAACCGCTTCGTCCGCATCGTTAATGTCCTTGTAATGAAAATCGCCCGTATTGAGGAAAAAGAGAGGGTCGTATTCTTTGAGCCAGTCATAAACGGGCGAGTCCGGGTCGTTGTTACTGTTGGCAAACGCGATCTTAAAATCTCCGCCGCTAGCGGGCGGCGCGGTTGTGAAACGTCCTGTCTTTGTATCGTCCTCAACCCCGTTCACTTCAATGCGATAGAAATAGGTTGTGTTTGCGACCAGCCCCGTGCTCGCGGTCAGCTTCACAACCGAGTTGTTGTTCGTCGTCGCGAGAGTCGTTTCCGAACCTTGGAAAACCTGAGCCGTGAAATTCGTATCGCTATACACCACCAAGCGGCACTCATTCGTTCCCGAGTGATCTTTCGTTTTTGCGGCGACCACCACCGACGTGTCGCTAATCCCCCCCGACCAGACGAAATCCAGAAGATCCGCCGCCGAAACGGAGAGGGTTGCGAGAAGGGCGAGAACAAACCAAGCGTGCAATTTAATTTTTTTCATAGCGAAGAGTCTATCATTAAGCTCCTGATTTTACAATCTTCCAATTATTTCGATTTTCAGCACAATGCATCCGATGAACATGATTTTTAACGCATCGGCGGGTACGGGGAAGACCTGGCAGGTCGCCGAGCTATATTCCGCGCTGGCGCTGGATCTGCCGCACGCTGAGCTGCCTGCCGACCGCAAATCGGTTGATCCTCGTCGCATTCTACTGATGACCTTTACCGACAATGCCGCCGCTGAGCTGCGCGGGCGGGTTTCGGAAAAAATGATTGCCACCGAAAAAACCGCGCTTAAAAGCGGTGACGACGAACTCGGCGACCGCGCACGCCGAGTTCTCCGCACGCTACCCGCCGCGAACATCTCCACCATCCACGCCTTTTGCGCCGGACTCCTCCGCGAGCACGCTCTCGAGATCGGACTCTCCCCCAATTTCCAAACCTTGGAAGATGAAGAGCGCGACGCACTGCTCGACGACACCCTCAAAGCCGAACTTTTCCAAACGTTGGAAAACGATCCCGACTTCCGCGATTTCTGTTCGGGTCTCTCCATTCTTCACGGCGACTACAGCTTGCTCAGTACCATCCGTTCGTTACTCGAAAAAGCCGCCTCCCGTGGACTCGATTTGAGCGACGCCGAAAATCTTCTGTCCGACGTGTCTGACCTGTCCGACCCGTCCGACCCGCACACGCAACGAATTTGCGCACTCTCTCTAGAGCTTCGCGAAATTCTCGACGCGCGTTCATCCATCCCAAAAACTTTGGAACCTGTTTTCCAATGGTTGGAAAATTGGGAACCGAAGTTTCCAACCCTTGGAAACCTCGACGAGTTTGCAACATCCCTCGACGACTTCGGAAAATTCGGGCGAGTGAAAGGCTGCAAAGAAATTTCCACCGCGTTCGACACCGCAAAAGAAGAGTGGAAGACCGCCTTTTTCTATCAACAAAACATCGGGAAATTCCGCGCATTCGCCCGCTGTCTGGCGCGGTGCGAAACTGCCTTTACCCAAGCAAAACGCGCACGCGACGCAGTCGATTTCGGCGACCAGCTATTGCTCACTCGTGACCTGCTCAACGGTGGCGGTTTTAAAAACCTCTTCGACTGGATCATCGTCGATGAAGTGCAGGACACCTCCCGCGTGCAGTGCGACCTCATCGAAGCCCTTTGGGGTAAACAACCGAACCTCGTGGTTTGCGGCGACCGAAAACAATCCATCTACGCATGGCGCAGTGCCGATCCAAACGTCATGCCTGACCTCGAAGCCGCGATGGAAGCGCGTGGGGACTGCAAAAAAATTGACCTGAAAACAAGCTACCGCAGTAAGGAGCGCGTACTCGAAGCCGTGAACGAACTGTTCGATGGAATCTATGATTCCTACGACGCACTCGAACCGCTCACCTCGCAAGCCGATGAAAAACCGTGCGTCGAATTTTTAGAAACCGACGACGAAGAGCAGGGCAGCGAAGAGGAAATGGCGGCGGTTGCGCGGCGCATCCGTCTGCTGGTCGATGGCGGCGAGGAATGGCAACCTAAATTCGGCTATGACGGAAAGCACTTCGCAGAAGGCGAACCCTTCAACTATGGCGATATTTTGATTCTTCTCAAACGCTCGACACATCAATCCATCCTCGAAAAAGCACTTCGCACGGCGGGCATTCCGTACACGAGCGGCGGGAAGGGGTGCGGCCTTTTTGAAAAGCAGGAAGTGCGCGACCTGCTTCTCTTCCTTCAAGTGATCACTCAGCCTCAAAACGACTTGGCGCTGGTCGGCTTCTTGCGTTCACCCTTTGCCAATCTACCGGACGATGAAATCATCCAATTCGGCTGGGATGGCGAAACCTTTGGCCATGAGATTCTTCGAAAACAGTTTTTTGAAGGCGGCTCCGAAATTGCGGAATGCATTCTTCGGTTCCGTGCGATGGTCGGTCAAAAACTGCCATCGCAACTGGTGCGCGAAGTGGTGCGCGAGACGGCGTTCGATGCGCATCTGGCCGGGCAGATCGGAGGCGAACAGCGGCTCGGTAATCTAAAGAAGGTGATCGACTGGCTGCGCAAAACCGAGCGCGGCGGGCAGGTGTTGCCCGGCGATGTGGTGCGGCTGTTTGAAAAACACATCAAGACTCCGCCGAAAACAGGTGCTGCCGAAGCGCTACTGCCCGATCCGGAGCAGAACGCGGTAACGATCATGACCGTTCACGGCGCAAAGGGTTTAACAAAAAGAGTCTGCTTTGTGCCGGATATCAGTTTCGGTGACACCAGTGAGCCGGGCTTTGCGATGTTTTCGCATGAAGGGCGGCTGGAGATGAATATTTCCGGTCTCGCGGGCGAAAAAGTGAAGTCGCCGGGCTGGGACGCGGCGCGCGAGGAGGACAAGGCGGCACGCAGGCTCGAGCAGGACAATGTTTTTTACGTGGCGATGACCCGCGCGCGCGACCTGGTCGTCCTTTCCGGCGCAGGCACTAAAGAACCGAGAGGCTGGTTGAAGCAGGCGGAGAGTTTTCTGCAGGACGCTTCGCCGGACATTCTCTGCCGCCGCACGTTCAGCGAACTTCCGCAAAGCCAGGCTCAATCGGAATCTGAAATCGAAATTTTGAAATCTGAAATTAGTTACGTTCCGCTGAAGGTTCCGAAAGAATTGGGGCGCAAGCCGGTGACGGAGCTGTGCGAACAGAAGGCAGAAGGCAGAGGTCAGAGATCAGGCCGGAATGATCCCAGAGTTTTCGGCACAGTTGGTCATACTGTTTTAGAAGAGCTCGCGAAGAAAGAGTGGAAGGGCGATGTTCCGGTGCTGGTGGATCTTTTCACCGGCGAATTCGGTCCGATTGAAAGTAACCAGTTGATTGAACAGCTGGAAGCCGCGCGTGGGCTTCTGCGCGAAGAGACAAAAGGGGCGGAGACGCTCTTTACAGAACATCCGTTTGTGTTGAAGCGGGATGATACGATTCTCGACGGTACCATTGACCTGCTGGTTAAGTGTTGTGAAAACGAGTGGGCGATTTACGACTATAAGTTTACGAATGAGCCGCCGGAAAAGGCTCTGGAAATGTATGCGCTGCAGCTGGCAGCCTACCGCGAGGCGGTCTCAAAGCTTTATCCTGATGCGGAGGTCTCCGCAGCGCTGGTTCTGATTGCTCAAAACGGAACAAGTATCCAGCCGGTCGGCTGAGCGGGCTATTTCATTTCACGGCCGCGTTCCACATCGTAGAGATAGGCGGCGATGCCGTCGGCGATGCCGTGTGCGATTTGTTCGCGTTTGGCGGGGTCGATGAGCATGGCTTCCTCTTTCGGGTTGCTGAGAAAAGCCACCTCAACCAGTGCGGCGGGGCAGGGAGCCTCGCGCAGCACCTGGAACCGGGCGCGTTTAACGCCGCGGTCGGTTTGGCCGGTGTTTTTGACGAGGTTTTGCTGAATGCGATAACCGAGGGCGGTATTGGCGGCGTTAAACCGGTTCCCTTCGTAAGCCGTTGAGGGCGGCTTGCCCCTTCCGTAGGAGCCGGTGCTGTAACAGCCGGGCAGCGACAGCACGAAGGTTCCGGCACCTTTGGCGCTTTTTGCTTTTCCGGCGGAATCGGCGTGGAGGCTGACAAAAACATCGGCGTTCCAGCCGGCGGCTTTTTTACAGCGTCCGGAGAGGCTGAGCGCACGGTCGCTTTCGCGGGTGAGTTTGACGGTGATGCCGCGGGTCTGCAGGCGATTGCGTACCCGTTTGGCAATATCCAGCGTGAGCAGTTTTTCGAAAACGCGCCGCGGGCTTACGGCGCCGTTGTCGCGACCGCCGTGTCCCGGATCGAGCACGACCATTTTGCTGCCTGCCTTTGCGAGGAAAGCATAGGGTCGGAGGGCCGGATCAATGACTTGGTAGAAATCAACTTTTTCAACGGCCCATTTGCCGCTGATGCGGCGGGTGGGCCGGTTGAGCCACATCAAGGTGCCGTTAACCCGGCAGCGGCGGCTGTTGGTTTCAAAATCGAGCGTATACCAGCGGTTTTGAAGGCGGACCCGGTTCCTGGCGGGTTCCGACACCTGCATGGTGTAGTAGGGGGCCATGCTGGAAAGCGGCACATAGTTTTTGCCGCGGGAGGTGATCACGGGGAGGGCGGCGGTTGCGGGCGGCGCAAGGGTGCCGGTCAGCAGACCGATTCCGAGCAACGCTTTAATGATGCACCTTGACCCCATGAATGCCCTTTTAATTTGAGAGACGCTTTGTATAGTGGACGGCAGACATCTACCACATAAAATTTTATGGCGCGAGAGATATATCATTTTGACCGGCCCCGCTCCGTGCGGCTTAGCCTCTGTCTTTTACTGGTTGCTACGGTGACGCTGGCCGGCACGGCGGGTTATCGCTGGATCGAGGGCTGGCCGCTCAGTGAATGCCTCTATATGACGGTCATCACGATTTCGACCGTTGGTTTCAAGGAGGTGCACGCACTTTCGCGCGCGGGGCATATTTTCACGGTACTGCTGATCTTTTTTGGCATCGGTACGGTGGCCATTTCCATCACGGCGCTGTTTGAATATTTTGTCCTGCGCGGCCTGACCAATATTTTCGGGAGGAATAAAATGGATAAGCAGATTGAACACCTTAACCGCCACACCATCATCTGCGGCTACGGGCGCATGGGCTATTACATTGCCCGTGACCTGAGTACCCTGCAGAAGCCGTTCGTTGTGATTGAAAATGATCCGGAGCGCATCCGGCTGCTTGAGGAAGAAAACCAGCTCTTTATTCAGGGTGATGCCTCGGACGAGGCTGTGCTGGAAAAAGCGGGCGTTTCAAAAGCCGAAGCGCTGGTGGCGACTTTGGGCAAGGATGCCGACAATCTTTTTCTGACGCTGAGCGCGCGCAGTCTGAATCAAGACCTGCATATTATCGCTCGTGTGGAAGATCCCGACAGCACCCGCAAGTTCATCAAGGCGGGCGCCACGCAGGTGGTTTCGCCGTTTTCGACCGGTGCCAACCGCATCGTTCAGCTGTTGACGCGGCCCGCCGTGGTGGATTTGATTGAACTCGTAACGCGCCACGAAAACCTGGCGTTGCAGGTGTGTGAAATAAAAGTAGATGAAAAAAGCGATCTCGCTCACAAAACTCTGGCCGAAGCACGGGTGCGGCAGGCGCTGGGCTGCATGGTTTTTGCCATCAAACGTCCGCACGGGGAAACGGTTTTTGACCCCGGCCCTGAATTGCGGCTGGAGCCCGGCGATATACTGGTGGCCATCCAGAAGCCCAACAACACCGGCGCTTGACTGGCTTTAGTTCGATTTTTTCGGCGGGATAACCTGAGCGGCCGGGATTTCTTTATCCAAAAAAGGATCGGCTTCTGAGGCCGACTTTTCCTTGGCTGCCGGAAGAGGGGGCGGCGGTGGAGGCTCTGCAGGCGCTACCGGAACTTCTTTAACCGTTTCTGCGGTTGGCGCAGGCTCTTTCGCCTCGGCGGACAGGTCAGCCGCTTCTTCCACAGGTGCAGGTGTCATCTCTTCATCCGTCACAGGAGGTTTCTCGGCCACAGGTTGTTCCGCTTTTATTTCTTCAATGGGTTCAGCCGCCGCCGGGGGGGCTTCTGTGGCTTCTTCCGCCTTCACTGAAGTTTCGGCGGACACGTCCGCCGCGACCGATTCTTCTGCGGGTTTTTCCACCTCTTTCGCAGGTTCAGTCGCTGCCGGTTCCTCTTCAGCTTTTTCGTCCACGAGCGGTTCTTCGGCGGGCGGAGCCGGTGGCGGGGTGATTTCAAGAGCATACCACTGATCAAGGTCGGCTTCCGAGTCGCGCTGTGCCAGCTTATTGCGTACCACATCGCCGCGATAGTGCCACCAGTACACGTTAATCAGGGCCGGGTTGACCTGTTCGAGGGTATAGCCGTAGCGGTCGGCAAGTTGTTTCCAGTGGCGATAGGGGAAGTTGAAGTGGCGACCGAGCAGATGAATCAGAACGCGCGGGTCGGTCGAGAGCAGCCGGCTGCCGCTTTGGCACCAAACCCCGGGGGGAACCAGTGCGTCCGGTACGGATACTCTGCCGGGCTGAATCAGGATGGCGTGCGTCGGTGCGTTGGCAAAAAACACGCCGTTAGTGTAATCCTCCACGGAAACGGCAACCCAGTTTTCACCGTTCCATGCGTGAAGATCCAGGACGCTTCCGGTCTGACGGTAGACGACCAGCAGGACAGGGTAGGCATCGGCGATATCCTGCGCGATCTGAATGGCTTTCGCATCGCGCGGAACAATCAGCATAGTGATCTCATTCTTTATGCCTGCGTGAGCCATTGCGCAGAACAGCAGACATAGCGTCAGGAGCAGAACTTTTTTTAACATAACTTCACCTCTTTCTATAAAATCAGGCTTCGGCAGCGGGCGCGGGTGGCAGCCTCTGGCCGAGTTTGTCATCAATCATCATCAGCGCAGCGCCGTTATCGCCGATCATCTGCAGGCGGTCAACGATTTCCTTTGCGTTGGCCTCTTCTTCTACCTGTTCGGTGATAAACCACTGCAGAAAAACCTGCGTCGCGTGGTCTTTTTCTTCCACGGCGACGTTGAGCAGTTCGTTGATGGACTGCGTCACAAACTGTTCATGTTTCAGGGCGGCTTCAAAGGCGCTGAGTGCCGAACCAAATTCTGCCGCCGGCTCATCAATTTTCATCAGGCGGGCTTCGCCGCCGTGTTGCATGAGATAATCAAACAGCTTGGTCATGTGGATGATCTCTTCGTCGTACTGGAGCCGGAACCAGTGCTCACAGCCCGGCATATTGATTTTGTTGCAGTAGGCCGACATCGCGAGATAAAGATAGGCCGAGTAAAATTCCTTGTTGATCTGCTCATTGAGCGCTTTTTCCATCTTCTTGGTAATCATGATTGCATCTCCCCTTATTTGCGCAGATTCTAGCCCAACCGTGTGCCCAGTCAAATCACATCCCGTGAAAACCGGAAGCCTTTTGGCTGTTCAGCAGGCCGCAAAAAAGCGGCTGTTGCCGTGGTTTTCCAGAAACGCGCGCGACCTGCCGTGGCGTAAAAACCGCACGCCGTACCGCGTCTGGGTTTCCGAGATTATGCTGCAGCAAACCCGCGTTGATACTGTCATCGACTATTATCGTCGCTGGATGAAAGCCTTTCCGTCGTGGCGTGCACTTGCCCGCGCGCCGCAGGCTGATGTCCTGAAATGCTGGGAAGGTCTCGGTTATTACGCCCGCCCGCGCAACCTCCACGCCGCCGCTAAAATCGTCTGCGACGATTTTAATATTATTTTTTCCAAGGATTGGAAAAAACGGGCTGAAAATTTCCAGGGTTTGGAAAAATTCCTACGGAGTTTTCCAGGCATTGGAAACTATACGGCGGCGGCGATTGCCAGCTTGGCGTTCAACGAAGATGCGGCGGTGGTCGACGGCAACGTCATCCGTGTGCTGAGCCGACTGTTCGCCTATGGCGGCGACGGCAAATCGACGGTCGGTAAAAAGAAAATGCAGGCGTGGGCCGATGAGCTATTGGTGAAAGGCCGAGCGGGCGAATATAACGAAGCCATGATGGAACTCGGCGCACTCGTCTGCGTGCCGGTGGCTCCCAAATGCGCAGATTGTCCGATGCAGAAGGTTTGCACCGCGTTTGCCAAAGGGTTGCCGGATAAATACCCGGTCATGAAAAAGAAAAAGAAGGTTCCGCACATCGTTGTCGGTGCGGCGGTTGTCACCAACCGAAAGGGCGAGGTTTTAATCGCACAGCGCAAACAAAACGACATGCTCGGCGGACTGTGGGAATTTCCCGGCGGCAAGCAGGAGCCGGGCGAAACGATTGAAGAATGCATCGCGCGTGAATTAAAAGAAGAGCTGGGCATCAACGTGGAGGTCGGTGACTTCCTCATGACCGTTAAGCACGCCTACAGTCACTTCACCATGACCCTGCATGTTCACCGTGCAAAAATAATCTCCGGCCGGCCCCGCCCTCTCGATTGCGCCGATTACAGATGGGTCAAAATCTCTGCGCTCAGAGATTTTGCATATTCCAAAGCCGATCTCCACGTCGTCGAGAAATTGCAAAAGAGCAAATAGCCTCTGCTTCCAGGGCTTGGAAAATTGTAGCCGCGATCCGTGATCGCGGAATCGAAGGGGAGCGTTTCAACGAGAAGAAAGACGAGCAGGGGCAACGAGGTCACGGCTCTCGTCTACAATGGGATGCGGCGTTCCAGTGCTCGGAAAACGGAAATTTAAGGGTTGCAAAGCCAGGTGTTATAACTATTGTTATTACATGGCTTACAAAACAAAAGTTCGGAAGATCGGAAATTCGCTTGGGATCGTGCTACCCAAAGAAGCGTTGCAGGCGATGAAGGTGGAGGAGGGCGCGGCTCTGTATATTACGGAGGCGCCCGAATCGTCCATTCAGTTGACGGCAGGGAAGCCTGGGTTTGCTGAAAAGGCAAAAATTGCCGAAGGGTTGATGAAGCGTTATCGCAATGCGCTGCAGGAGTTGGCTCAGTGAAAGAACCGATCTGGATTGAGGCAGAAGATGTGTATGCCTTTCATTTGGAAATGCTCGCTCTATTCGGTGGGCTTTCCGGAGTACGTGATGAAGGCTTCCTTCTCTCCGCGTTGAGTCGTCCGCAGAATCGGTTCGCTTATGAAGCGCCTTCGCTCTTCGAGCTGGCGGCCGATTATGCGCTGGGTCTTGTGAAAAACCATCCGTTTTTGGATGGCAACAAGCGCGTCGGATTCATGGCGGCGGCACTTTTTTTGGAAGTCAACGGGCTGTCTTTTGGTGCGTCCGAAGAAGAGGCGGTGGTGTACACCCGTGCGCTAGCCGCCGGAGAAATCGGCGCAAAGGAATACGTTGCTTGGCTTGAAGTCTCTTGTGAGTGACAGAAATCTGTAGCCGCGATCCGTGATCGCGGAGTCGAAGGGGCGCGTTTCAAAAAGAAGAAAGACGCGCAGGGGCAACGAGGTCTCGGCCCTCGTCTACAATGGGATGCGTCGTTCCAATGTTTGAAAAATCTGCGGCCATCTGCGCTGATCTGCGGATGAAATTTTCCACTCGACCAGCGGGCTTTGCTAATCGAGGATCACCTCTTCGTCATATTCCGGGACGTGGACGGGCCAGCCTTTTTCGGTGGAGATTTTTTCGGCGAAGGAATGAGCCGCTTTGGGTTCGCCGTGGACGACGAATACTTTTTTCGGTGCGCTACCGATGCCACTCAGCCATCGGATCAATTCGGTGCGGTCGGCGTGGGCGGAGAAGCCGTTGATTTTTTCAATCGACGCATTGACGGGCCATTTTTCTCCGTGAATCCGGATTTCGGCGAGCCCTTCAAGGATGAGGCGTCCGAGGGTTCCGACGGCCTGATAGCCGACGAAGAGGATGGTGTTTTTTGCGTCGGTGATGTTGTTTTTTAGGTGGTGCTTAATTCGTCCGCCGGTGCACATGCCCGATCCCGCAATGATGATGGTGCTGGCCTGAACCTCTTTGATCGCTTTGGATTGATCGACGGAGCGGCTCATTTCAAGGCCGGGGAGGTCGCAGGGATGCTGGCCGTTTCGGATCATTTTGTTGGTGCTGTCGTCGAAGAGTTCGGGGTGGCGTTTGAAGACTTCGGTGACGCTGACCGCCATGGGGCTATCGACGAAGGAGAGCAGGTGAGGGATGCGACCTTCTTCCAGCAGATTGCTGAGATGGAAGAGCAGTTCCTGCGTGCGCTCGACGGCGAAGCTGGGGATGACGATGTTGCCGCCGCGCTCAACGGTGCGGTTGACGACATCCGCGAGTGCGTCGGGAATGTCTGCGACGGGTTTATGGTCGCGGTCGCCGTAGGTGGATTCGACGAGGACGTAGTCGGCTGCGCCGATCACCGCCGGGTCGCGGATGATCGGCACGTCCCAGCGTCCGACATCGCCGGAAAAGAGAAGGGTGCGCGATTCGTCGTCCTGCGTGATTTTCAGTTTGATGGAGGTGGAGCCGAAGATGTGGCCCGCTTCAAAAAAGGCGGCGGTGATGCCGTCCGCGATTTGAACTTCTTTTTCGTACGGCGCGTTCTGGAGGCGTTCGACGGCCTTTTCGGCGTCTTCCGTTGTGTAGAGCGGTTCGTAGGGGAAGGGGCTGGTGCGGCCTTCGCGCTCATGACGTTTCCGTTTGTGCTTGATGTCTTCTTCCTGAATGAAGGCGGAGTCCAGCATAATGATTTTGGCGATGTCCGCCGTGGCGGCGGTGGCGTAGACCGGCCCTGTGAAACCTTCTTTTAGCAGTTTGGGGACGCGTCCGCAGTGGTCGAGATGGGCATGGGTGAGTAGAATGGCATGGAGGCTTTCGGCGGGCACGGGGAGGGGATCCCAGTTGCGGGTTTTCAGGTCGCGCTCCTGATAGAGTCCGCAGTCCACGAGGATGCGGGCACCGTTGGCCTCAATCAGGTAGCAGGAGCCGGTTACGTTTTGAGCCGCGCCGAAAAACCGAAGTTTAATTTCCATAGAATTCCTTTCATCAACCGTTTCCAATGCTTGAAATTTTAGGCAGGCCTACTCTGCGGGTTCGAGCACCTCAACGGTCAGTTGATAGTCAATGAAGAGTTCGACCTCTTCCTCGCTAATCTGTCGAACCTGAACCGGATCTTCTAATCCCGAAATGTGCAAAATGGCTTTCGATCCGGACAGCTTCCGGATGCGGGCGATCTCGTCCATGATTTCCTGTAAGAGTTGCGCACGATACTGCTCGGGGCGGTTTACGCCCAGCTGGATTTGTCCGAGGTGCAGATCCACGGCTCCCTGAACGCTTCGGACTCGGCGCGGTTCTGCCCCGCGCCCTCGAACTTTGCCTTTGTTTTTTCGACCCATAAGCCGAAACTGTTTATCACATGAAGCTACAAAAGAAAAATCTGAAAGCCGCGAGCATTCTTCATGCTCAATCAGAAACGGATTCCGCACGAAAAATAAGCACGTTGCCCTACATCCGTTCAAGGCAGTAGCTCATAGGTCACAGATAAACTATACGAGACAAATATCCCCCGCGAATCGCTTCCAATAATCGCGGTCGGGAAGCCATCCCACAAAGCAAACTCTCTGGTGCTCTCCCCGGAAAGCAAACTCCTAACTTCCACCGAAATAATCCGTCCGATGGTTCGCCCGGAAAGAGCCGCGCAACGCGCGGCCCGTTGTGCGGCATCCGCCAAGGCGTTCTCTTCCATGCGCTGCGTCAACTCCGGGCTTTCCTGGAGCCCATAATACACTGCGCGAAACGTTCGAGGATCCAATATGGCATCCGCCTCACAGGCCACATAAATCACTTCCGCCAAAACAGCCTCATCGACAGCACAAGAAAACCGAATTCTTTGAATTGCAGAATAAACCTCATTCCCCGACTCAGAAGTGCCCATCTCTATTTTTTCGTATTTGACGACAGGGTCTTTTACTCCTTTGCACTTTTCCAACACTCGTTCGATGATGCGATCGGTCTGCTTTTTAACCAACCGCAAGGCCGTGTCTGCCTGGCTCTGATCCTCACGAGAAAATACCGTCAGATAGGCGGTATCCGGAGAAACCCTTTCTTCTGCGATACCGACTACCGTGATCAACTCGCGTAATTGAGGCGGCACGCCCTCGTTCCCGAACACCTCTGCAGCGGGTGCAAAAAGCACACCAACAGCCAGCCAGCAAACTCCAATTCCCCTGCTTATCCATTGTCCCGGCATAATGACCCCTTCCCTTATCTATCTAAAAGAAACCCTTTTACTCTCAAGGGGTGACCGTACTGAAAAAAAACTTTTAAACAACGTTGTTTTTTCGGCGACAAAACGGTGCCCATGAATTGCCCGCCGCTGAGAAAGAGAAAAGATATAAAAAGGAGACCCCGAAATGACGGCGGAGAGGGGTCTCTTGCGAGCCCGCATAGTTCTGCTTCGCGCGGACGGGGTTAGCAGGAAGCCGCTGAAAAAATCGGAACCAGCAAATTCTGATCCCTGCCCCTGCTTCCTGCCTCACCCCTTCCACGAATCGCGCAGACCGGCGGTACGGTTGAGAACTGGACTTCCGGCTGCTGAGTCGAGATCGGCACAGAAGTAGCCGACGCGCTCAAACTGGAAACATTCGCCCGGCGTGGCGATGGCTGCGGGCTCCAGAATTCCCGTTACGGTCTGGAGCGAGTCGGGATTGAACAGATCTTTAAAGTCAGTTTCTTCAGCGGCAGGGTTTTCGACCGTGAAGAGACGGTCGTAGAGCCGCACTTCAGATTCCACGCCCTCGGTGGCGGAGACCCAGTGGATGGTGCCTTTGACTTTCCGTCCGTCGGGAGCCGCGCCGCCTTTGCTTTCGGGGTCGATGGTGCAGTGGAGTTCAACGACGTTTCCGTCGGCATCTTTGATCGCTTCGTTGCAGGTGGCGAGGTAGACGCCGCGCAGGCGAACTTCGCGTCCGATGGTGAAGCGTTTGTATTTGCGGTTGGCGTCTTCCAGATAGTCGTCGCGCTCAATATAGATTTCGCGGGTGAAGGGAACGGTGCGCGTGCCCATCTCCTCTTTCTGCGGGTGGTTGGGCAGGTCGAAGGTTTCGACTTTTCCTTCGTCGTAGTTGGTGATGACGACTTTGAGCGGGTCGAGCACCGCCATGCGGCGCGGCGCGGTTTCGTTCAGAATATCGCGCACGTGGTGTTCGAGCAGGGCGACATCGGTGAGGCTCTCGGTTTTGGTGACTCCAATTTCGGAGCAGAAGTTGCGGATGGCTTCGGCGGGGTAGCCCCGGCGGCGCATGCCGCACAGCGTCGGCAGGCGCGGATCGTCCCAGCCGTTGACGAGTTTTTGGTTCACCAGTTCGAGCAGCTTGCGTTTGCTCATGACGGTGTAGGTGAGGTTGAGGCGGGCGAATTCGATTTGCTGCGGGCGATAGGCTCCGAGCGTTTCGAGAATCCAGTCGTAGAGCGGACGGTGCACTTCGAATTCGAGGGTGCACAGGGAGTGGGTGATGCCCTCAATAGAATCTTCGATGCAGTGGGCGAAGTCGTACATCGGATAGATGCACCAGTCGTTGCCGGTGGCGTGGTGCTCGGCGTGCTTGATGCGGTAGATGGCCGGGTCGCGCAGGTGCAGGTTGGGGGAGGTCATGTCGATTCGGGCGCGTAGCACATACGCCCCGTCTTCGAAGTCGCCCGCTTTCATCTTTTCGAACAGTTCGAGATTTTCTTCGACGGAACGTTTTCGACCCTCCGGCTCTTTGCCCGGCTCGGTTGGTACGCCGCGATATTTTTTGAAGTCCTCGACACTGAGGTCGCAGACGTAGGCTTTGCCGAGTTTGATGAGTTCAACGGCGTAGTCGTACATTTTGTCGAAGTAGGATGATGCCCAGAAGAGATTTTCGCCCCAGTCGAAGCCGAGCCAGCGAACGTCTTCTTTGATGGCATCGACATATTCCACGTCTTCGGCGGTCGGGTTGGTGTCGTCGAAGCGCAGGTGGCATTTCCCGTTGTATTTCAGCGCGGTTCCAAAATCGAGGCAGATCGCTTTTGCGTGGCCGATGTGTAGATAGCCGTTCGGCTCCGGCGGGAAGCGGGTGACCACTTCCGTGTGTTTACCGGCGGCTAAATCCGCATCAATGATGTCGTGAATAAAATTACCAGTCGGAGCACTCATGTTTTTTCCTCAGAAAAGGCAGGCGTTTTTTGCCCGATTTTCTCGAAAATTGAAAGACTCGAATCACGTTTTCTCTGTTTTCATTGCCCCGGCACCTAATCCTTAATTGTTGACTCCTCTACCCATATTTAGTAAAAACGTCAAAACTGATAGCTTTTCTAAGGAATTAACCGGGGAGATCAAATTATGAAAATGTCAACCAAAGGCCGCTATGCGGTTCGGATTCTTTTGAGCATTGCGCATCATCAGAAAACCGGGCCGGTGCCTAAAAAAATCATCGCCGGCGAAGAGGCCATTTCGGCCGATTACATTGAGCAGATCATTGTGCCGCTCAAAAATGAGGGGCTCGTCATCGGGATTCGCGGCGTCAAAGGCGGCTTTCAGCTTGCTAAAGATCCGTCCCAAATCACCATCTTCGACATTCTTTGCGCTTCGGAGGGCAACATGAGGCTGGTGGATTGTGCTCATCTGGATTGTCGCGGGCGCGATAAAAGCAAATGTGCAGCCCGCCCTGTATGGGAGGGTGCCTTTAAGGTCATGAAGGACTATTTCTCAAAGATCACGCTTCGGGATCTTCTCGACAGAGTGGCCCAATATGAGCAGTCCGGAACGGTCAGTTACACCATTTAATTTGGAGGAATTCAGATGAAAATTTATGACAATATAACGCAGACCGTGGGGGGCACGCCTCTCATCAAACTCAACCGGCTTACGGAGGGGTGCAAAGCCGCGGTGGCGGTCAAAATGGAATCGCACAACCCGCTCGGCAGCGTCAAAGACCGCATCGGCGTGGCAATGATTGAAGCGGGCGAAAAAAGCGGCGAACTCAAACCCGGCGCAACTATCGTGGAGCCGACCAGCGGCAACACTGGCATTGCCTTGGCGTTCACCGCCGCCGCCAAAGGCTATAAACTTATTCTCACCATGCCCGAAACCATGAGCATGGAACGGCGCAAGCTCCTCGCTGCACTCGGCGCGGAGCTTATCCTCACGCCCGGCATCGACGGCATGCCCGGTGCCATCAAAAAAGCGGAAGAACTCGCGGGCGAAATTCCCAATGCTTTTATGCCGCAGCAGTTCGATAACGCCGCCAATCCAGATATTCACCAAAAAACCACCGCAGTTGAAATTTGGGACGACACCGACGGTACCGTCGATATTTTTGTAGCGGGCGTCGGCACCGGCGGAACACTCACAGGTGTCGGCAGGATGCTTAAAGAGCGCAAGTCCGAAACGAAGATTGTTGCGGTCGAGCCGAAGGATTCGCCGGTCATTTCCGGCGGACAGCCCGGTCCGCACAAAATTCAGGGAATCGGCGCGGGCTTCATTCCGGTCAATCTCGACACCGAACTGGTTGACGAAGTCATACAGATTTCCGACGCCGATGCGGGCACCACCGCCCGCCGCCTCGCCAGGGAGGAAGGTATTCTTTGCGGCATCTCCGCGGGCGCAAACGTCTGGGCGGCGCTCGAACTGGCCAAACGTCCGGAAAACGAGGGGAAACTCATCGTCACCGTCATCTGCGACACCGGCGAACGCTACCTCTCCACCTGGCTCTTCGACGGAGAATAGCAGTCTGCTATCGGATCAGATACCCGCGCCTCCGCGCAGGTGCAGTCCGCACTCTTTGTGTTCGGGATGTTCCCACCACCAGCGCCCGGCGCGTTCATCTTCGCCTTCACGGCAGGGGCGCGTGCAGCTGGCGCAGCCGATGGAGAGATACCCTTTATCGTAAAGACGGTTGTGCGGCACTTTGTGCTCTTCCGCGTAAAACCAGAGATCACCCTGGTTCCAGTGGAGGAGGGGATTGACTTTCAACAGGCCGGGATGTGCCGGATCTTCTTCAATCAGTTCAAGATCTTTGCGGGTTTCGCTCTGATCCAGCCGACGGCCGGTAATCCACGCCTCATACCCTTGCAGGGCGCGCGAAAGCGGTTCGACCTTGCGGATGCCGCAGCACTCCCGCCGGTTTTCCACACTCTCCTTGAAGGAATAGAGTCCTTTTCCCGTTTCCAGCTTCTGGACGGCTTCCGTCTGCGGGAAAACCCATTCAACCTGAATGCCGTATTTGAGCCGGATGCGCTCCGCACATTCGTAGGTCTCTTCCGGCAGACGTCCGGTATCAATGGAAAACACGCGGATCTCTTTGCCGATCGCATGAATCATGTCGAGCAATACCAGTCCACCGAGCTGGAAGCTCGTGGCCATGGTGATTTTATCACCGAAATGATCAATGGCGCGGGCAAGGAGCGCTTTCGGATCCTTTTCATCCACACCTTCAAACAGTTCTTCAAAACGGTTCATAGCCGACTCCGCATGTAAATATGTATAAAATGATAATTTTAATTAGGTATTGATTTAACCACTGTTGAACCAGTACTGTCAAAAGAAAAAGACGGGTTCTTGAATTCAGTCCCGGCATCTGTTGCTTTATAAACAGAACATAAATTAAAAAAATGAAGGATGGACACCATGACAGCTTACGCCTGCACTATCAGTCAAACTCAGAAAGACCTTTTTGCCATTCGGCTGAGAGCAGTCGGCGGGAACCTTACCGCCGAACAGTTTCGTGCGGTCGCCGAAGTGGCGGAACGCTACGGTGCCGGCGGCCTGCATCTCACCACCCGGCAGGGCATAGAAATTCATAACGTTCATAAAGACAACCTGATCAACGCCCAGGAGGCGCTGGAAAAGGCCGGCCTCAGAATGGGGGCTACCGGAAGCCGCGTTCGAATCATCATCGCCTGTCCCGGAAATGCAACCTGCCGTTTCGGTTGCATTGATACCCGCGCCATAGCCGAAGAGGTGGACCGCCGCTACTTCCGCATGGACGTTCCGTATAAGCTGAAAATGGGCGTCACGGGTTGCCCAAACAACTGCGGCAAGGCGCGTGAAGCGGACATCGGCGTTATGGGAATCCGAACGCCTCGCTGGTCGGCGGAGGCCTGCACGCAGTGCGGAGCCTGCGTGCAGCTTTGTCCGGTTCAGGCCATCTCCTGCGAGAACGATCAATATCTGCGCAACACCGACCGTTGCATTAACTGTAGCGCCTGTTCCGTGCTTTGCCCCGCAAAGGCCTGGGGCCCGGAATCGTTTGGCTACACCCTGCTCATCGGCGGAACCCTCGGCAAAAAACCGCGCCTCGCCGTTCCGCTTAAAGAAAATATTCAAACGACCGGCGAACTCTTCGAGCTGATTGATCGAACGATTGAGTTTTTCAAAGCGAACGGACGCAAAAAAGAGCGGCTCGGTCATCTGATCGATCGCCTCGGGCAGGACATCGTATTTCAAACGCTTCTCAATGGAAAATAAGATTCCTGTGAACCGCGAAACCAAAAGAATGTTTCCGGCGGCCCTTCTTTTAGAGGGGCGCCGCTGCCTCGTGGTCGGCGGCGGTCGCGTCGCCGCCCGCAAAGCCGCCAAACTGGCGAAGGCCGGAGCCGACCTCACCGTCGTTGCACCCGCCATTCGCGAGCGGATCAGAAGCCTGCCCGGCGTGCGACTTGTCGAGCGACCCTTTGAATTCACCGATCTCGACAGAGCCTTCCTCGTTTTCGCTGTTACCGATGATGCCGCGCTCAACCGGCAAATCGTTGAGCGATGTCGAGAAAAAGGAATCCTTTGTTCCGCCGCCGACGCCAGCTGGCCGGAGGGCGATTTGATCCTGCCCGCCAGTTTTAGCGAAGACGGACTCACCGTCGCCATCAGTACTGGCGGACGCTCCTGCCGCCGCTCGCGTCTTTTGCGCGAAAGCCTCTCCCGGCACGTTGAGTTTTTGCAGAACGTCGATCTGTTTATTCTCGGAGCCGATCACAACACTGCGAGTTTCCAGACCTTGGGACAACTCAAAGCCCGTCGCTCTGAAATCGAAAAAATTCTCCCCTGCATTCAGGGTGTCCACGAATTTATGATTCTCGACACCTGCAACCGGTTCGAAATCATTTGCCTCCTGTCGAGGGGTCAGTCCTATAATATAATGATCAATCATCAATTTATAGGACTGACCCCTTTGGCCCCTTTGGTGACCCCTTTGGCAGAGGGAAGGGAGGCGTTCCGCCGTTTCGCCGAAACCGCCGCCGGGCTTCAGTCGCAGGTATTCGGTGAAACCCGCATCGTTGCGCAGATCAAAGAGGCGCTTCGCGTTGCGCAGGAAAACCGGTGGGCCGGAAGCTTTCTGCAGGGCTGGGTTGATACAACGCTTTGCATTTCCAAGGAAATCCGCCGGGAGTTTGAAACGCACATTCCTTCCATCGAAATCGAAGACCTTGTTTTCCAATGGTTGGAAAACAATAAAGTAGGGCAGGCTTCCAGCCTGTCCACCCATGCAAAGCCGAATTGCCGCAGACAGGCTGGAAGCCTGTCCTACATTAAAAATATGCTGATCATCGGTCGCGGCGAAATCGGGCAGGGGCTGGCCAAAAAATATCCGGATGCCGCGCAGATCAGCGGTCGCGACGATAAAGAACTCCGCGCACAGCTTCCAGAAGCCGCTGTCGTGATCTGCGCCACCGGAAGCCCCGACTTTATTGTTGATCAAAGGCATCGTGCATTGCTTCGCGATGATGTCGTGCTGATAGACCTCTCACTGCCGCACAATATCGACCCCTCGCTTCCCGGCGTTGTCGGTCTCAGTGAACTGCGCGGCGCGGCACAGCCCGCCAATGCCGAAGAACTCCTCGCCAAAGTACACAAAATTATGGATGCCCACACCGCAGACTATGAACGACTGGTAAATTTTTAATGAAACAGCAGATTAAAATCGGAACCCGGTCGAGCCCGCTCGCGCTGTTGCAGGCCGAAGAGGCTCAGAGGTTGTTAGCCGAAGAGCTTCCCGATTTGACATGGGAGGTTGTTCCGCTTTCCAGCCCCGGCGACCGCGACAAAGTCGCCGACCTCGTTTCTGCACCCGACGACTTTTTCACCCGCGACCTCGACAAAGCGTTGCTCGCTGGAACTATCGACTGCGCAGTGCACAGTGCTAAAGATCTGCCCGAACCGCTTCCCGCCGGAATCGATTTTTTCTGGCTTCCGAATCTGGCTGATCCGCGCGACGTACTAGTCGGTTCGCTCGATCCGAAGGTGATCGGCGTCAGCAGTGAGCGGCGCATTGCTTATGCGAAAGAACGTTTCCCGAACGCCGAGTGCAAACCGCTTCGCGGCACGATTGAAGAACGACTTGCGCAACTCGATGCGGGAGATTTCGACTGCATTTTGATGGCCGCCGCCGCGCTTCAGCGGCTGGGGCTCGAAGAGCGAATCACCGAATGGATTTCGCAGGAAGAACTTCCGGTTCCTGACGGGCAGGGCATACTCGCGCTCACGTTTCGTGCGGACGACAAACGCTTTCTCCGCCTCCGTTCTTTGTTTGTTAAACCGGTGGTGTTTGTCAGCGCGGGCACGAACGCGGGTCTTTGCACGCAGGCGGGCGTCGCCGCATTGCGTCGCGCCGATGTTTGTTTTTACGATGCACTACTCGATAACGCACTGCTTGCTGAACTCCCCGCAAATGCGCAAAAAATCTATGTTGGAAAACGAAGCGGAGAGCATAGCCGATCGCAGAATGAAATTTGCGAATTGCTGACTCGCTTTGCGCGGCAGGGCAAACGGGTCGTGCGACTCAAAGGTGGTGACGCCGGACTTTACGGACGGCTCACCGAAGAGGTCGATGCGCTCGATGCACGGCAACTTCCGCATCGTGTGATTCCCGGCGTCAGTAGCTTGAGCACAGCAACGACCGGAACCGGACTGCTGTTGACGCGGCGCGGAACGGCTGATCGTGTGCAAATTTTGAATGGGCATAATGTAGGACAGTGCTTCCAGCCTGTCCATCCGCGCAAAGCCGATTTGCCGCAGACAGGCTGGAAGCACGGTCCTACTTTTGGCGAAACTATCGCCGTCTTCATGGGTATCCAAACCTTGGAAACAACGGTGTTTCGATTGCTCGACGACGGAAAATCTCCCGAGCTT
>Ga0190293_1000193_pt1 | contig 21407 bp, 17 predicted proteins | sample 48693001_MG_FD_161671 | JGI IMG/M metagenome (GOLD analysis project Ga0190293, IMG submission 161671) | Hydrothermal vent microbial mat bacterial communities from Southern Trench, Guaymas Basin, Mexico - 4869-30-0-1_MG | ecosystem: Environmental > Aquatic > Marine > Hydrothermal vents >...
CCCCAATGGTATTGAAATAACCTGCAACGTGGGAAATACCGACGGCGTCTGGGAGCAGGATGCTGTCGCCGTGCTCAAAGAGGATGCCGCCAAAGCCGGAATCACTATTAATATGAATGTGATGCCATCGGCGCAATATTGGGATGTTTGGACAAAAGCACCCTTGAGCCTCACTTCCTGGACCCACCGACCCCTGGCCGTCATGGTGTTGGGCCTGGCCTACCGCACTGGTGTACCCTGGAATGAGTCCAGTTATGCCAACCCTGAATTTGATGCCGCCCTGGACGACGCGGAATCGACATTGGATGTTGAAAAGCGCCGGGCCAAGATGGAGAAGGTTGAGAAAATTCTGCAGGATGATGCTGTTCTCGTCCAACCGTTCTTTCGCTCCGTATTCACCGCCGTACGTGATAATGTCGTTGGTTTGAAAAATCACCCAACTCGATACTACCGCTTTCACAAGGTCTCCCTGGCCTAGTTAAAATAGTGTACATTCCAGGGCAGGGGGTACTGCGGCGCTCCCCGTCCTGGAATCTCTCCCATAACGATACATTATATCAGGAGGCGTCAAAATGGTCACCTTGGTAGTAAAGCGTATCGGATTCATGATTTTCACCATGATTGTCGTATCGCTGATTCTTTTTCTGTTGCTGGAGACCGAGCTTACGGGTGATCCGGCAGCCCGGGTGCTGGGCCAATTCTCAAACGAAGAACAGCGCGAGATATGGCGGGAGCAACACGGGTATAATCAACCCGTGGCATTGCGTTATGTGAAGTGGCTGGGCAATTTTGCCATCGGCAACCTGGGGGAGTCCATTCGCTTTAAAGGCCCTGTTGCTGATGTGATGTTACCACGGCTATGGAACACCGCCATATTGGGATTTTGGACATTTGCGATTATGATCCCGTTATCATTGATATTAGGCGTCCTGTCGGGGATGAAAGAGGGGTCTAAGCTCGATAGGACTATATCGGTGTTTGGCATTTTGACAACGTCCATACCGGAATTTGCCAGCGCGGTCATTTTCTCCGCCATCTTTGTATTCGGCCTGAAATGGCTGCCGGGCACCAGCAGCATGTCGGGTGGGTTCGAGTTCAAACAGTTGATTATGCCTGCCATGGTGCTGATCGTATATGATTTTGGCTATGTTGCCCGTATGACACGGGCGTCCATGGCGGAAGTGATGACCTCTCAGTACGTAAGGACAGCTATTTTAAAGGGTCTGCCTTACAGATCGGTGATAGTGAAGCATGCCTTGCGCAACGCACTCATCGCACCTTTCACGGTCATCATGTTACAAATCAACTGGCTGTTGTCCGGGGTAATTGTGGTTGAGTTTTTCTTTGCATACAAGGGCTTTGGGGCGCTGATCCTGGAAGCTTCCCTGAATAACGATATCGCCCTCCTGGAAGCATGCGCCATGGTGGCGGTTTGTGTGGCGGTTACAACACAAACCCTGGCCGATATTGGCTACACTTTCCTCAACCCCCGCATCCGTTTCAGCTAAGGAGGCTTTATACTCATGACGACAACTATAACAGAAATGCCCACTGCAGGATATGGCGCGGCTTTGTGGCGTGGCCTGAAATCTTTTGCACTGTTGCGGGAGAGTTGGGTCGGTATGTTGGGGGCCTTTCTCGTCGTATTCTGGGTGCTGGTTGCCATCCTGGCACCGTTGCTTGCGCCGTTTGACCCCAACTCGTCTATCCAGCCATTTGCCAAACCAGGCATGGAGGCAATCAAGGGTGGCGGCACATTCTGGCTTGGCACAGATCATATCGGGCGGGATATCCTGTCACGAATTATCTGGGGATCGCGAACGGTGCTGATCTATGCGCCCCTTGCAACTATTTCCGCTTACACATTGGGTATCCTGATGGGACTTGCTGCCGGATATCGTGGCGGTTGGGTGGATGATGTCCTGTCCCGTATTGCAGACATCATTCTCTCGTTTCCGGTACTGGTATTGTATATTATCATCATCGCCACCATCGGCGCATCCGGATTTAACATCATTATTGCCATCACCTTTGCATCCTCGCCGGGGATCATGCGTATCGTGCGTGGACTGGTGCTGGATCTTCGCAATCGGGATTACGTTGCGGCGGCCCAGACCAGAGGCGAATCAGACTGGCGAGTGATGCTGGTTGAGATCCTGCCCAATGCGCGTGGTCCCCTTATTGTAGATGCCTGTCTGCGACTGGGTTACGTTATTATCACCATCGGTGTACTTGGCTTTCTCGGCCTGGGTCTTCCGCCGCCGGATCCTGATTGGGGCGGCATGGTAAATGAAACCCGGCAGATGGCCATGGCTTTTCCGCACATGACGCTCTTTCCTTGTATTGCGATATCCTCATTGATCCTGGGGTTTAATCTGCTGGCGGACGGTCTGCGCGAAATCTCATTGCGTGATTAGGAGGTAAGCAACATATGAATGACGATCAAGCACCGGTGCTGGTCTGCAAGGACCTCTGTATCTCTTACTATACCCGGGCGGGAGAAATCCCGGCAGTAGTGGATTTTTCGCTGACGGTAAAGCCCGGTGAAACCATCGGTATTGTCGGCGAATCCGGTTGTGGGAAATCTACCGTCGCCATGGCAATCATGCAACACATGGGTGCCAACGGCGGCATCAAGAGCGGCAGTATCACATTCAAAGGCCGCGATTTGACCCAACTGTCGGAGCAGGAGTTACGCCACATTCGAGGGTCGGAAATCGCAATGATTTACCAGGAACCTTTTGCCTCTCTAAATCCAAGCCTCAAAATCAGTACCCAGCTAATTGAGGTACCGCTCGCTCATGAGGATATTTCCAAGGAAGAAGCGCGGCAGAGGGCTGTACAGATGCTGGGGAATGTCAAACTGCCTGATCCTGAACGGCTGATGGACTCCTATCCGCACCAGTTGTCCGGTGGTCAGCAACAACGGGTGGTTATCGCCATGGGGCTTTTGTCAAATCCATCCCTGTTACTGCTGGATGAACCCACGACCGCCCTGGATGTTACCGTTGAAGCCGGCATCGTCAAGCTGGTTGCCGATATCAGCAAGAAGTACGGCACTTCCCAGATATATATCTCCCATAACCTCGGATTAATTTTAGAAACCTGTGACCGCGTGTTCGTGATGTATTCCGGTGAAGTGGTAGAAGAAGGAACGATAGACTCGCTGTTTACCTGGCCAAAGCACCCATATACCCACGGTCTTTTTGCCTGTATTCCGTTGCCGACAGCGGATAAAAACGCAGCACCGTTGAAACCGATCCGGGGGCAGCTCCCGTTACCTTTTGAACGACCCCAAGGCTGTTATTACCATCCGCGCTGCGATCATTTCAAGCCCGGGCTATGTGACGTTGACCATTTCAAAATGGAGCATGTTGAAGATAGCGCCCCTGACCATCGCGTACGATGTTTACGATATAAAGAAATCGATCATAGCAAAAAGGCATCGGACGATGAAGTCAAAGAGGTACTTGAACTTGGCAAACGGGTTCTCAATGTAGATGGTATGAAGAAGTACTACGAGGTGCGTGACAGCTCTTTAAAAGCATTAATTAGCGGCAAACGAGTTCGTTATGTAAAAGCCAATGAGGAATTGAACTTTACTGCAAGAGAGGGTGAAACGGTAGCGATTGTTGGTGAATCCGGTTGTGGCAAATCAACCTTTGCCAAAGTACTGATGGGTCTGGAGAAAGGTACTGAGGGTGAGGTGCGTCACAAAGGCAAAGACATTTCAGATATCGCAGTTCGAGACCGAAGCGCCAAACAGATCAGCTCGCTGCAGATGGTATTTCAAAATCCGTTTGATACATTAAACCCCAGTCATAGTATCGGCGGTCAGATATCACGCGTCATCAGGAAATTTGGTGTGGAAACGGATAAGAAGAAAGTATTCAATCGCGTGATGAAACTGCTGGATACGGTCAAGCTACCAAGAGATTTTTATTTCAGGAAACCCAGACAGCTTTCGGGCGGACAGAAGCAGCGTGTCGGTATCGCCCGGGCATTTGCCGGAAACCCGAGTATGGTCATCGCAGATGAACCGGTTTCCGCGCTGGACGTCTCCGTGGCGGCGGCTGTGACAGAACTGCTCATGGATATTCAGCGCAAACACAGGACCACGCTGCTTTTCATAAGCCATGATCTAAGCGTGGTTCGTTACCTGTCGGATCGTATTGTGGTCATGTATCTCGGACATATTCTTGAAAGAGGAACGACGGAACAGATCTTCGCGCCGCCCTATCACCCCTATACAGAGGCGCTGTTATCAGCGGTGCCCATTGCCGACCCTGAGGTGACCAAGCGTGAAATTGTGCTGGAAGGAAACCTGCCCAGCGCTATGAATCCTCCCAAGGGCTGTCCGTTTTGTACCCGCTGCCACCGGCGAATTGGCGAGATTTGCGATAATGAACTACCGCCAGAACAGGCTGTGGCGGATCGCCACATCATCAAATGTCATATTCCGCTTGAAACGTTGAAAAAAGTGGCGCCCGTGATCCATGTGCCGGATGAAGCAGAGCGTCTCCACGCACGGCAGTCACAGTGACCGTGATTTTTAGTCGGCTATGGCATCAAAAGTGCTTTCTGGACCAGGTTACCTCCCCGCCAGAAATGGCTTCAAATGATGTTGTTTTCCACCTTCATTTGACAGCAAGAACAGGGCAGGGCGCTTTCAGGATGACATATTGGGCGGTGGAACCAAACATCAGTTTACCCACTTTTGATCTTCTTTTAACGCCGATAATAATTTCATCAATATCATTGTCTTTCGCAAATCGGACCAGATCTTCTCCGGGAGACTCGTAACTGACAGATGTGTGTGTCTCACAGGCGATATCATCTGTCTTAAAAGGTTTTCTAAGAGTTTCCAACTTGCTTTCAGCTTTATCAATATCTTCTTTTTTCAATGTAGCACTTTGTTCCATTGAGGTCACAATTACAACATCAGCTTTAAACGCAAGCGCATGTTTATGAGCCAATTTCAAAATATCTTCGGTTACCTTCGAGTCGTCATAACCCACAAGAATTTTCATTCTGTTCTCCTTTCTTTAATAAAATCGTTGCACGATTTTATAGAATGCGACAGTGTCGCTCCAGGGCAAACGGCTAATATTCCTATCCCTACAATATCAAATATCGACAACCCGTTGTCAATACGAAGGTACTAAATTCCTGAGGAGGAATCATGATGCAGACAGGCTCAATCGAAAAAAGATCGGTTTCGTTCCGGGTACTTACCCACGATCAGGTGTCGGAAATCAAACGCGCCAGCTACGATGTCATGGCCAAGGTGGGGTTCAAGGTGCTTCACGACGGCGCCAGAAAAATGCTCAAGCAGGCTGGATGTCTTGTCAGAGACGAACATGTGAAAGTCCCCGAACACGTGGTGAAAGCATGTCTGGACACCACGCCCAAGGGATACACGATCTACAGTCGTGATGGCCAACCGGCCATGGAAGTAGAGGGACGCAAAAGCTATTATGGCACCTCCACTGCAAGCCCGAATACCATGGACGTCCTGACAGGTGAAATCCATCCCACCTATGTGACTGATATCGCCAACGGCGCCAAGGTGGCCGATGCCATGGAACATATCAACTGGGTCATGCCCATGGGTTCGGTTCAGGATGTTCCACCCACCGTTGCAGACTTGTATGAATTCGAAGCGGTTGTCACAAATACCACCAAACCCATTGTTTTCATCGGCTATACACCCAAAGGTGTGGAACTGGTTTATGAAATGGCGGCTGAAGTGGCCGGAGGCCTGGATAATCTTCAGGATCGCCCGTTTCTCATTTTCTACCCTGAACCCATATCTCCGCTTGTTCATCCGGCAGATGTCATCGACAGGATTTTCGTTTGCGCTGACTTGAATCTACCCCAGATGCAAGGTCCATCGATCCAGTTCGGAGCCACAGCCCCGGTGACGCTTGCCGGTGGACTGGTCCAGGGTACGGCCGAAGCACTCATGTGCATCGTACTGGCCCAACTCCGAAATCCAGGCTGTCCCTGTAGTATGGGGTGCAATTTCGGCGCTTTAGACATGTCTTCCGGTCTCTTGTCCCTGGCGTGCCCCGAAATGAGTCTTGCTCTGGCTGCTCAGGCCGAAGTGGCACTGTCTTTTGGGTTGCCCACGTGGGGCCTGGCAGGGTCAACAGGTGCGAAAGTTCTGGATGCACAAGCAGGCGCTGAGTCGGCATTTTCGATTCTGGCCCAGGGCCTTGGCGGTCTCAACCTGATCCATGACGTCGGCTATATGGACAACGGCATGATTTGCTCGACCGCTCAACTGGTTTTGGGCAATGAAAATATCGGCATGACCAAACGCTTTATCCGTGGCATTACGGTCAATCAGGAAACACTTGCTCGCAAAGTGATTGAAAATGTGGGACCCGGCGGGCATTTCCTACAGGAGACACATACCCTTGAACACTTTAAGGATGAGCTCTGGGTACCGGGCTTGATGACGCGAGAGCCCCGCGAGGTATGGCAGCAGGCAGGTTCAAAGGATCTGGCTGCCGTGATCCAGGAAAAACTACATGAGATCCTCGAGACTCATGAGGCACCAGCCCTCGCTGATAAAACCCTGTCGGCGATCCGCAAGATTAGGGAAAATGGTGAGAAATTGATGGCAACAGGCTGATTAGACCGAACGTCTTTCGGCAAATTTCATGAAATGTTCGGGTTAGCCTTTAAGAAACGTCTCCTGGAGTTGGGTAATGGTATCCTCTTCGGGACCCCGCTCCACTTCTTCTCCGATATCCGTGGCGATATCCCTTAGCTCCGGGAAATAGACCTTTTTCTCACCAGCATCTGCCAATACCTTGTGCCAGCGGGCAAATGCATCCACATGGTTGAGGGTGTGGTCCGCATTTTTGGCTCCCCCCTTCTCTACGATTTCCCGAATTCCCGACACCGCATCAGGATCTTCCGGCAGGTGGAGTGGCACCACAAAATCATGTCGGGTCCTGAGCCATTGCAACCTGGCGGTTCTCTCGCGCTTACAATCCTCGACAAATTTTTCGAGACTGAAATAGTTCAAGTTCCCCATGGCTCCCATGGCATGACGCAGGATATGTACGCCATATAATCTCAGTGTATTTCGGGAACGTTCCGACTCCTCAACCGCCGCCGGTATATCGTTGACGATGCTGGTACTGCCGCCCGATTGAGCTGACGGAAAGCCGGTTACCCACAAATTGAGACGCGCCATGGCAGAATTGATGATCGGTTGCCCCGGATCACTGTAATCAAGATCGCCGCTGATGCCCAAAACATCCGGAATACCCCCATGAATACACCCGATGCCGGGATGGATGGTCTGGGCCAGCATCATCATAAACAACACCTGGGCGTGTATCTGGGTCAGCAAAGCCTCCGGGCTAGCAGGTCCCGAAGCCCCGGCAATGGTGAGATCCAGAAGCAGCAGGTTGTTGCCGACCCTGGCGCTTCGTATAAACGGATCCACCATGTTGGGCATGAAGGTCATGGACGTCAGCAGGCTGGTGCCATCCATCCAGTCGTCTCTGTTCTGGAAATAGGTCGTCTCGGCATCCGACATATTGCGGGTATAGGTCATCTTGAGATCCGAAAAATACGATTCCATCAGCCGGGAGCTTTCAAAAACGGAAATCGATTTATCCGTAGCCACCGGGATCGAGAAAATACCCAGTGTGTCTGCATATTCCGCAGCGGTTCTGACAATTTCTTCGAATTCTCTCCGGTTGGCTGGGGCAAGATCGTCTCTTCCCGGGCGGAGCAGAAACGGTGGCGTGGCACCGGTGCCAAAAGCGTTTTCCCCGGGATCTTCCGGCATGTCCCTGGGCACCGCCTCCAGACAGGCTTCCAGATAGTTCACCTTTATGGGAATGAACAGCGCCTTTTCACTGTTCGTGTCAATTGCGCCGGCGGTAAGGAGAAGCTCCATCAAAACAGGACTGGCCGATATATCCATGCCGATTTCGGTCAGTATTCTCTTGGCGTTGGCATGTATCCGCTGATATATCCTCTTCTCCTTGGAAAGGGTCTCCATGTCCTGGATTCGCTCTCTAGCGATATCTGCCTCAGGACTGCTTGGGTGCAGCATTACAACTTGCTGGTAGTAATGCTTCGCTTGCCCAAAATTATATTCTTTTTCCGAGAAAACCGCATCATCAAACATCTTGATGAGTTTCTTATTCCGTTTCCTCATCGGTGAACCTTTCCACGCGTTAAATGGTTTCACGATCTTAGATAGTGCCCATCCACATTTCTGGACGGACACTAGATAAAAACTATTCGGGTTAGGCTTTCATACGCTTATTTTCAGGGTCGTATAATGGCATGGCCACGACCTCAGCCGGCCGTTTTTTTCCCAGAACCTCGACCGCCAACCGGGCTCCAGGGGTTGCAAATTCAGGCGGTACATATCCCAGGGCGATGCTTTGCTCCACGCGATGGCCGTACCCACCCGAAGACGTCATGCCGACAATCTCATCACCGCTAAAAATGGGATTATAGCCCCATGGATCGGTGTCTTCCGCCACTATGGTCATACATACCAGCCGGCGGGGGATTCCGGCAGTTTTTTGTTTTTCCAGGCCACGCTTTCCAATAAAATCCTTATCCCATTTGACGGTCCAAGCCACAGGCGTCTCAAGGGGCGTATGGTGAACATTCATTTCATTTTTCCAGGCCAGATAACCTTTTTCCAATCTCATGGACTCCATGGCATACATGCCAAACATTCGCAGATCAAAAGCATCACCAGCACCGGTCAGGGTCTTGTATACCGAAATCTGCTGCTCGATGGGATGAAATATTTCATAACCCAACTCTCCCACATAGGTCATGCGATTGATCCGGCACTTGACCCGGCCCACATAAATTTCGCGGCTGGTTCCAAAGGGAAACGCCTCATCGGAAAGATCACCGTAACAAACAGCTTGCAGCAATTCACGGCTTTTGGGGCCGGCAAGGATCAGACAGCCCAATTGATAGGTCATATCCATCATTTCCACTGAACCATCCCCAGGCAGATTCTGCATCAACCAGTGCTGGTCGTGCCGCTTCCCGACACTGGCGGTCACACAGAAGTATTCCCCCTCTTTAGTTTTAGTAATGGTCATATCAGACTTGAAATTTCCATTTGAATCCAGCATGGGGCTAAGGGCAATCCGCCCTTCTCTCACCGGAACCTTTTGACATGTCAGGGTATTCAACCATGTCTCCGCGCCGGGGCCGCTGACTTTCGTCTTTGCAAATCGGGTCAAATCGAGTAGTCCCACGTGATTCATTACATGCCGGCACTCATCGGCAACATATGGAAAAGCATTGTTCCGTGTCCAGCCCGGATTTTCCCGTTTATCCGCCTCTGTTTGGGTAAAATAGTTAGGGCATTCCCACCCGTAATAATCGCCAAAAACAGCACCCGCCTGTTTCTGGTATTCATAGATGGGGCTGGTTCTGTTGGGACGGGCAGCATCCCGCCAATCATTGGGACAGATAATGGCGTAAAGTCGTGGATAAGTGTCTTCAATCTTTTCATGGTTGTAGGCCCAGTTGACAGAGGCACCGTAACGTCGGCTATCTACCGCCCACAGGTCGATTTCCGGTTCGCCTTCCATGATCCAGCCTGCCAGGTAGTGGCCGATGCCTCCTGCCTGGGTAATACCGAAGCTGTAGCCGCAGGCGTGGTAGAAATTTCTTAGTGGATAAGCCGGTCCCACCAGGGGATCTCCATTGGGGGTGTAGGTAATGGGGCCGTCGGTGACATGTTTGAAACCAGTTTCGCCCATGATGGGAAAGCGGTAGATGCCGTTTTCGATAAAGTCTGCAATGTGATCGATGTCCGGTTGCAACTCGTTCTGAGCATAATCCCAGGGTACGCCTTCGGGATGCCACTGTTTGACCTTGCTTTCGTACAGACCCAGGATCAGGCTGTCCATCTCCTGGCGTATGTAAATGGAGCGGTCGGGATCACGCACAAGGGGTAGATAACCGTCCCGCTCTTCCACGGCATGAATTGTTTCAAATAGAATATGGGTATGTTCACCTGCGATAGAGGGAATCTCCAGGCCCACCATTTTAGCAACCTGCGGTGCCCAGAGACCGGCAGCGTTGACCACAAACTCACAGGTGATGTCACCCTTGTCGGTGTGCACCAGCCATTCGCCGGAATCGGTCTGCTCGATGCCGGTCACACGGGTGTGGGTATTGATCTCCGCACCAAATTTTTTAGCCCCGATACTCATGGCCATGGTGATGCCATTAGGATCGACATCGCCGTCATCAGGCCAGTAAAGACCTCCGATAAAACCATCGACGTTGATCAGTGGGTGCATCTTTGCCATGTCTTCCGAGGTCACCCAGTTCACATCCAATCCCAGACAGCGGTTCATGCTGTAAATGTATCCAAGCTCTTCCATCCGACCCGGATTGTCAGCCGTCCGAATGGAACCGGTGGTGTGCCAGCCCACAGACTGTCCCGTCTCCTTTTCCAGTTGCTGGTACAGTTCGATGCTTTTCATGTTAACCTGGGTACAATAATAATTCCCATGAAAAAAAGAGCAGTTCCCAGCAGCCATCCAGGTTGACCCTGAGGTCAGTTCGTGTTTTTCAACCAAAGCCACATCCTGCCATCCGTATTTTGCCAGGTGGTAGGTCACGCTGACACCGATGGCGCCGCCGCCGATCACAACGACTCTAGCATGTTTCTTCATGATGCCTCCTTCCATAATTATTGTATCAAGTCGAATACTTTATTGGTCAAAATCTTCCACATGGAGATTGAACAGAATATCATTCTCCAGATACACTTGCTCCAATTTTTCTTGATGTGAACTGAAACGACTGTCCTGACGACTGGCAAGTTCCAGCACCAGGTAGTTGGCAATACAGGAAATCATGCTTGGGTTGCCGATGAGCGGAATCGATTTTGATGGGGCAACCAAAGACGTGTGCGCAAATTGAATCAGGGGGCAGAGCGAGCTGTCTGCGATGACCAGGAGTCGATGCCCCAGGCGTCGAGCCACTTTGCCCAGCTTTATCAATTCATTGGGATACCGTGATGTAGCAATCATCACAATCAGGCTATCGGCAGGGGCATTTGTGAGCCAGTCGATGGCCGTGCTGTCACTGCCGTTGAGGATGTGAACCCCTTTGCGCACCTTGGTCAGAGACCACCCCAGGTAATAGGCAAAGGTATAGGAAAGGCGGGATCCGATGATGTAGATCCAGGGGCTTTCCCCAAGGGCTTCCACGAACGTTTCCATGATTTTCATGTCAATTGTTTCGTAGAATTGCTTTAAATTGTTCATCTCATCAAACACGACCCTGTGAAATCGATCGGTTCCCGGCGCTCTCATTCCCGGAAGATCGACTCTGTCCTGCAAGGTCAGCCCGGTATCGACGAAATCCCGTAATGCCTGGAGAAATTCTCCATATCCACCATAACCCAGTTGGGTAACAAATCTGACAACTGTGGCTTCGCTGACGTCACAGGCTTCGGATAGCTCCCTGGTGGTCATGAAAACTGCTTTGCGTGGATATTGTATGATATATTTTCCGATAACCCGCCCCTTGGGTGTCAAGGATGCCAGGTGTGTCATGATGCGCCTTATGACGGGGTGTGATTTGTTTTCTTTCATAGTTTCTCACCTGAAATGGTTTAACGAAAGATTTCTTTCATCACTGATTAAATCTCTAACCCATGAAATATAATTGAAAATAACCATACACAACAAAAGATGTCAATCGATTTTGAAGTTAATCATTGCACAATTTCTTTTTTGCTTGACATGTTTTCTTACATTGGCATAGTGCTATTACAATCTTTTTGATATGCGTACCGTAATAACCCGTCACAATCTGACGCGACACCATAAGGAGAACCGATGATGTTTTCTAAACATAAACCCCTGTGGGGGAAACAGCCCCGATTAAAATCAAGTTACGAGGCGGTGATCATTGGCGGTGGTCTGCATGGACTTGCCACAGCCTATTACCTGGCCAGAGACCACGGCCTCACCGACGTGGCCATCATCGAGAAACGATACATTGGGTTTGGCGGGGCCGGGAGAAACACCGCCATCGTGCGCGCAAACCAGCGGACACAGTATAATGTCCCGTTCTACAAGGAGGCACTTGACCTCTGGCCGGTACTCACGAAAGAGCTCGACTTCAATTTAATGTTCAACAACTGCGGGAATCTGAACCTGATGCATAGCGAAGCCGCCATGAAAGCCGCTCGCATGACCATCGCCACGGCGCAGTTCCACGGGGTGGAGAGCCACCTGATCGATGCCAAGCAGGCCAAAGAGATGGTACCGGCACTGAACATATCAGAAGACATTACTTTTCCAATACAGGGCGCCATGTATCATCCTCCCGGCGGCATTGTCCGCCATGACGCGGTTGTATGGGGACTGGCCAAAGGTTGTACAAAAAAAGGTGTCCACATCCACCAGCAGACAGAAGCCACGGCCATTCACACGGAGGGTGGTAAAATCACCGGCGTCACCACCAGCCGCGGCCACATTAATACCCCCAGGGTACTGGTATCCGCCGGTGGCTATAGCGCAGGTGTCATCAACCATATGCTGGGTATCAAGCTTCCCATCAGCGTGCTAACCATCCAGGCCATGGTAACCCAACCCCTGAAACCACTGCTCAACCATGTGGTATCTTCCGGTGCCTATCACTGCTACGCCAACCAGACACTGAAAGGTGAAATTGCCACCGGTGCCCACATGGATCCATGGCCCAATTACACGACGCAAAATACGGCCCATTACATCAAGCATCAGGCCGAAGCACTGTCGGATTGGCTGCCCTGCTTGCGGGGCGTCAGGTTCATGCGCATCTGGGGCGGCCTGGCCGACATGACCCCGGACATGGCACCGATTTTGGACGGCAATGATCCCATCGAAGGGTTTTACATGGACTGCGGCTGGGGGTATTTCGGCTTTAAGTCCTGTTCAGCGGCCGGAAAATATATGGCCCAGTTCCTGGCAACCGGTAGCTGTCCTGACATGCTCAAACCGTTTAACCTGCGGCGATACGAAAAACACCAGCTGATGGGTGAAACAGCAGCCCTGGTCAGTTATACACCGGACAATTAGCTGCACTAAATTAGGAGAAAAACAATGGCACTAACACTCACCTGCCCTATCTGCGGCAAACGCAATGGATATGAATTTCGCTATGGTGGAGAAGATAAAGGGCCCCGACCTGACGAAGAAGGGCTAACGCCTGTCGACTGGTGTAACTATGTCCACATGAACACGTGTACAGCAGGTATTCAGAAAGAGTGGTGGTTTCACCGTGATGGATGCGGGTCTTGGTTCAGTACCTACCGTAACACCATCAGCAACCTTGAAGTAGACGCACCGGAGGATAGCAAATGAACAGGCTTCATGAATTGCCAACACTGCGGATCGATACCACTGAAACACGTTCTCTGACCTATCGGGGAAAATCACATCAGGGATTTTCCGGCGATACGGTTGCAACCGCTCTGTATTCCAATGGTACCCGGATTTTTTCGCGCAGCCTGAAATACCACCGTCCCAGGGGGCTGTACAGTCTCGACGGCGAATCCAGCAACTCCTGTATGGAAGTGGATGGCATACCCAATGTGCGTACCGAAAACACCCTGCTAAAAGACGGAATGGTGGTCAAGGCACAAAACGTAAAGGGATCGGCAGACTTTGACTTGATGGCATTTATGGATAAGCTGGACTGGATGATGCCGGCAGGTTTCTATTACAAAACAATGCACAAACCGGCGGCAATCTGGCCTGTCGCCATGAAGGCCATTCGTAAAGCAGCAGGCGTGGGAACCATCTCAGCTGACTACAAGGCAAAAGGACGCTATGATGAACTTTTCCTGACCGCTGATGTATGTGTCATCGGCGGCGGGGCGGCAGGTATGATGGCGGCCCTGGCTGCCGCTGAATCCGGTGTGCGTGTTATCCTGCTGGAGTCACGTCCTTATCTGGGTGGGTGCTGGGATTATCGGGTAAGCGGGTATACCGAAAACAAGCCCCTTTTCGCCCGATCCAGAGAATTGGCCGGACAGGTGGAAAGTACTCAAAATATCCGGGTCTTTAAACATGCCCCCATGGTGGGAGCCTACAACAACAACCTGATCACCGCCTTTCAGGTGGGAACTGTGAACGATGCCTTTACGGAACGTTATATTGAAATTCGTTCAGAAAGCGTTGTAGTGGCCACCGGCTGTATCGAGCGTCCCCTGATTTTTGACAACAATGAAAGACCCGGCGTCATGCAGGTGGCGTGTGCTCATCGTCTGGCACGAAGTTATGGCCTGTTGCCCGGTAAAAAAGCTGTTTTCAGCGTAGGCCACGATCTGGGCCTCGAGGCTGCACTTGACTTGTTTGATCTGGGCCTGCAGATACCTTGTGTGGCCGATATCCGCGAGGATGGTCATGACACCGGCCTACTTGAGGCGCTTGCTCATAGAAAGGTGCCGGTACTCAAAGGTTGGGTTGCTGCCAAAGCCCATGGCTGCAAACAGGTAACCAAGGTGACCCTGGCCACACTGGATGGAACCATCAAACGTCACATGCCCTGCGATCTGATAGTGGCTTCAGCCGGACTCACACCCGTGAATGGTCCGTTGATTCTGGCCCAGGCCAAAATGGTCTATGATAACCACACCGGATATTTCCTGCCGGAAAAATTACCTGAGAACATGTTTCCGGCTGGCCGGGTAACCGGATGCAACCATCCACAATCCATCGAAGCTTCGGGACGGTTGGCCGGTCTTAAAGCTTTGGCCGCCATAGGTGTGATGGATGATGCAGCTGTCTCTACCGCCGAAAAAGCAGCCGCTGTGCTGCCCGGTACAGACCGGGGATGCAAACTGGTCACGGCCCCGGTAAAAGGACGAAAAAGTTTCATCTGTTTTGACGAGGATACCACCATCAAGAACATCAAGCAGGCCATCGATATGGGGTTTGATGTTCCAGAATTGATCAAACGCTTCACCTCGGCAGGCACCGGGCCGGGACAAGGAGGCATCCCCGGTCACAATCTGCCCCTCTTTGTATCCAAATACACAGCCTCAGCTTCCACGCCGGTGCCCACAACCGCTCGTCCGCCGTTGATTCCAACATTTCTGGCCACATATGCAGGAGCCCACCACCACATGTTCAAACGAACACCATTGCATGCGTCTCAGAAAAAAGAGGGTGGTATCTTCCGCAATATCGGCGTCTGGCAACGGGCAAGGTATTTTTCCGAGGACTTTGAATGCCGGGATGAAATCCTAAATGTACGTAACAATGTTGGCATGCTGGACAGCTCTACCCTGGGGAAATTTCGGATTTTCGGTCCGGATGCACTCAAAGCCCTGCAACGTCTGTACGTTTCCGACATGCACAGCATCAAGAAAGGGCGGATCAAATATTCAGCCATGTGCAACGACGACGGCTGCGTAATCGATGACGGGATCGTGGTAAAGCGGGGTGACAACGACTACTATCTCACGACCTCCAGCGGACGCGCCGGCAATACCGTGGAGTGGTTTCGTTTTCACACGCGCTATGATGGGTGGAAATACCACATGGTCAACCTCACCGATGCCATGGGTGTGATCAATATTTCCGGGCCCAATGCCCGCAAGGTTTTGACAAAAATAGCGGATGCCGATATCTCCAACAAAACCTTTCCATTTGCCGGATACCGTGAGTTTACCATCAAGAATATGATTCCAGTGCGTGCCATGCGCCTGGGCTTTGTGGGCGAGCTGTCTTATGAGCTGCATGTGCCCTCTTCTTACATGCAATCTGTCTGGGATCTGCTCATGGCCGCAGGTGCCGAATTCAATATCCGGAATTTCGGTCTGGAAGCCCAGAACGTGCTGCGTATGGAAAAAGGCCATATCATTCTCGGTCAGGAATCGGAACAACGAACCAACCTCCTGGATCTGGGACTCGGCTTTCTCTGGGATCGGAAAAAAATTGATGCCAAAACGATCGGCGCTGTTGCACTTCGACAAGCCGAAAACGATCCAGGCCGCTTAAAACTGGTGGGTCTCCGTATGGATGACCATTCGCGGGCACCCCGGGATGGTGCCCTGATTGTAGATTCCCGTGTACGCGGTTACGTGGCTACAGCCAGGAAGAGTTTCGCCACCGGCGAAGCCGTGGGTATGGCTCTGGTGGAATCCCAACTCAGCAAACCGGGTTCATCGCTGGAGATTTATGAAGATGAATGCAACGAAAAACGGCTGCACGCCAGCGTCGTTCCCATGCCCTTTTATGACCCTGAAGGCAAACGGATGAAAATGTGAGGAAAGCGATATGACAGGTATACAAAGATATTCACCGGTGATGTTTGAATCCAGTGCTCAAAAAACAGAAATCCGTGACCACTGGAAAATTGTGCTGGCCTACCAGGAAGAGGGGCCCGGTCCCTGGTTGGTAGACCTGAGTCACAAAACACGCTGGGATCTACAGGACAGCCAGATAGATGACCCCTCATCCAGTGGCCTGAGCGTGCCGCCTGGGCCCGGAAGATGCATTCTTTCAAAGAATGCGCTGGTCAACCGTATGAACAATACCCAGGCCTCCATCTGGCACCTGGGTACCGAGGAAATGGCACCACCTGATTTCAAAGGATGCACTGATGTCACCGAGTCTACGGTCTTTCTGGCCCTTTTCGGTTCTGATGCATTCCATATTGTCGAAAAGTTAACGGCGCTTGATTTTATGGACCCTGCCGGAACAGCTCCATTTTTGCTGCAGGGTCCTTTGTGCCACGTGCCATGCCAGATCGTAATTCTGGAGAAAGATATGGACATGTCCGGCGGCCTGCTCCTGACCTGCAGCCGGGGCTATGCCGACAGCATGGTTCATGCAATTCTCGATTCCGGTGCCGAGTTTGGTCTGCGCCCTGCCGGCGAAACACGCTTTGCAAAGTGGGTACAACAAATAAAAATCTAATTATAAACAACCGATACAGGAGGAAATCATGAACAAAGCATATGATGCCATCATCGTCGGGGCTGGCGTTATTGGTGCCCCCATCACCTATGAATTGTCCAAAAAGGGCTACAAAACCCTGAGCGTGGACAAAAGAGCCGATGCCGGTGAGGGCTCGACGGCCGGATCCTGCGCTATTGTAAGGGCCCACTACTCCACGGAGGACGGTGTTGCATTTGCCTACGAAGGCTTCAAATACTGGTTGGATTGGGAAAATTATCTGGATCATGTGGTGGATGAAAAAGGCCTGGCCCGGTATATGAACACCGGTTCCATTCTTTTGAAATCTCAGGGGCACAAATGGCAGGACGTTAAAAAACATTATGATGCCGTAGGTGTGAAATACGAGGAATGGGATAACGACAAGATTGTCGAACAAGTACCGGTGCTGGACCTGCACGAGTTCTGGCCGGTGCGGCGTCCCGAAGACCCCACGTTTTTTGATGACCCTGAAAAAGAACTCGAAGGCGGGCTCTTCTGTCCGGAAGGTGGTTATGTAAATGATCCCACCCTGTCGGCCCACAATATCATGCGCGCCGCTGAAGCCAAAGGCGCCGAATTCCTGTTCAATGCCGAAGTTGCCGATATACGAAGTGACGGCGGAAAGGTTCAGGGTATCACCCTGGCAGACGGCACCCAGATCGACGCCCCGGTGGTCGTGAATTGTGCCGGGCCCCATTCTTATAAAATCAATCAGATGGCCGAGGGTGTCTGGGAAGGCTGCAACATCAAAACCAAGGCTCTGCGCCACGAAGTCATGTACTGCCCTTCCCCCGAAGACTATGATTATATCCACGACGGCTACCATCAGAGTGACGGTGACATCGGTTGCTATGTACGACCCGAATCAGGCAACATGTTTCTCATCGGCTCTGAAGACCCGGATTGCGACCCCCAGGAATGGGTGGACCCGGACGAGTTCTACGCCGGCAGGGGTGGCCATGGCCGTGACAACCAGCTCACCGAAGAACAGTGGAAAGCCCAGTGCTATCGTCTGGGTCGCCGCATCCCCACCCTACAGGTACCCAACCAGCCCAAGGGGGTTGTGGACCTCTACGATTGCTCCGATGACTGGATTCCGGTTTATGACAAATCCGATCTGGGTGGTTTTTATATGGCCATTGGAACCAGTGGCAACCAGTATAAGAATGCTCCGGTGGTGGGAGCCATGATGGCGGACCTCATCGACGCTTGTGAAAAAGGTCTGAATCACGACAAAGAACCGTTTCAATTTAGCATGAAATATACCGGTCGCAATTTAGACGTCGGCTTTTTCTCGCGTAAACGAGAAATCAATTATAACTCCAGTTTTTCCGTCAATGGTTAGACCGATGAAGATATACGTGTGTGTCAAACACGTCCCAGATTCAGCCGCCACCATCACCGTCAAGGACAAAGCTGAGATCGAAGAAGGGATCACCTTTCTCATGAATCCCTATGATGAACACGCCGTAACCGAAGCGCGTCGATTGAAGGAACGCTTTCTCGAATCGGAGGTGATCGTCGTCTGTTTTTCCAGACCCGAGGCCGAAGGCACCCTGAGATCGGCCCTGGCCATGGGAGGCGACCGTGGCATCCTGGTAACCACCGGTCATCGCCATGACCCGATCATGACCGCCAGGGCCTTGAAGACGGCCATCGCCCAGGACGGTCAGCCCGACCTCATCCTCACAGGAAGAGAATCCATTGACAGTGAGGGAATGCAGACCATGTTTCGCCTGGCACATCTTTTTAACATGCCGGCAGCAACCAATGTGGTTAAAATTGAGATAACGGGGAATAATGCCCTGGCAACTTGTGAAAAAGAGGCTGGTGCCCGGGAAATACTGAAACTGGGAATGCCTTGCGTGCTGGCTGCAGGCAAAGGTCTCAACATCCCCAGGTACCCGACCTTTCCGGATATAGTCAAAGCACGCAAAAAGGAAATCAATATAATTGATGTCGAAAAACTCGACATACCGGAACCAACGAGTCGCGTAGAACGGGTGCACCTTACACCGGTAGTGGAGAAACGTATTCCCAAAGAAATAACCGGCACGACAACATCGATTGCAGAACAGATCGTCACCATTCTGAAAGATGAAGCACGGGTAATATGAAGAAGGGTTCGAGGGTGATATAAGGGTGGTACGAGGGTTGGAGGGTGGCTAATAGCTATTAGCGGAAGGCGCCTAACAGCCTACAGTCTAAACGGCTAAAAGACTAATAAGGGTCCGAGGGTTCAAATGACACTGATCACGGAGGTCGATGGGTGTTCGGTTTGAAGCAGGGCAACTGTTTGAGCGTTTTAGGCACCGTTTGGATAAGCGTAAAAGGCAATAAAAGCATGAAAAAAATCGGCATCCTCATCGAGCTTAAAGATGGTGTCTTGAAACCAGCGAATCTTAGCATGATCACTGCCGCCGTGAAGGAAGGGCATGAGCTCTTCACTATCCTGATGGAGCCAGCGACATCAGAAATTCAGCAGCAGCTATCCCGTTATGGGGTAGATCATGTCGTGAAAGTTCTCATGAACCGACCAAACTGGAATCCTGCACGCTGGGCTCAGGCTGTTGTTACCGTCCTGAAAACCCTGGACATCCATACACTCATGGGGATAACCTCGGCCCAGGGAAAAGATCTCCTACCGCGAATTGCCGCTATCCTGGACGCGCCCCTGGTGATGGACTGCGTCCATGTGGATATGGACCGGCAGATTGCAAAAACATCTCAATATTCCGGCAAAACCATGGCCACTTTTCATTTGACCGGGGAAACTGTCCTATATGGCATGCGACCCAATGCCATCGCCGCTGTTGTTCACCCAACAGCACCTCATGTCACTGAACAGGTCATAGATATCCCGGAAAATGTGGGTTTGCGTGTCCTGGAAGTGGTTCCGGGTGAACCGGGGACTCAAAATCTGTCGGAAGCCGATGTCATTGTTTCCGGTGGGCGCGGCATGGGAAATGGAGAGAATTTCAACCTTCTCTTCGATTGTGCCAAGTCTGTTGGAGGGGCAGCCGTTGGTGCCTCACGGGTAGCGGTTGACGAGGGCTGGGTGCCCTATGCCATGCAGGTGGGCCAGACCGGCACCAAGGTCAACCCCAAGGTATACATCGCCTGCGGTATATCCGGCTCTGTCCAGCATCTGGCCGGGATGAAAACGTCCGGCCTGATCATTGCCATCAACACCCATGCAGAAGCCGCCATCTTGGCCCACTGCGACTATTATGTCATCGGTGACCTGTTTGATATCCTTCCTGCCCTGGCTCAGGAACTCGAAAGAAAAAGGAACTGATTACAGGAAGTAATCTCCTTGGAGTTGCTGTTACACACAGGTCAAGAGTAACCTAATTTTCTAAACTGATTTATGCCCACATGAATATAGGGCAGACGACCTGTTTTATTTTTTGAGTAGATACCCACGGGCTCACACCCGGGGTCTTCTGCTAAAATTGGATAAGTTTCCTTACTATTAGAAATAATAATACAAAAAAACACTCGCAACTCATCTTTCGGTTAAACAACTTGTCCACTGTTTTGTAACTCTTTAGAATGAAGGACCTGCTGAGGAATTGGTTTTACTTTCTTCCATTCCTTTGAATGTGTTTCTGCCTGCCATAAATCATAATTTTTCTGCAAATTGAGCCAAAATGCAGGAGTGGTGTCGAAAGCGCGGGACAAGCGTAAAGCCATATCGGGTGTTATAGACCCTCTTTCATTTATTATTTTAGAAAGGGTTTTTCGCGAAACCCCGAGAACTTCTGCCATATCTTTGATAGTAACGGATAACGGTAATAAATAGTCTTCTTTTATTATATTGCCCGGATGAGTAGGACGTCTTATCCTTTTGCGCATTATTCTGTCTCCTAATGATAGTCATCATACATCGACAATATAGGCGTCACCATCTACAAACTTAAAGAATAAACGCCAATTGCCGGATACTTTAACTGAATGAAGGCCTTTTTTATCACCACTCAGTTGGTGAAGAAAAGAACCTGGGTAATTCATATCTTTTATTTCCGTTGCCGCATTAAGCCGATCAAGAATTCGTTCAAGTCTTTTGGCATGATCCGGTCGAATACCCTTCTTGCTGCCTGTATAAAAATAGTTTTCTAAACCTTTATGCTTGAAAGTCTTTATCATATGGCGAATTGTAACCCATAGGGTTACAATTGTAAACTTTAAAATAAAATTTCTGATGTAGGAACTTCCGGAGGTATGCTGGCATGCCGGCTTTCAGATTTACGAATTCAGTCATCGCATATTTTTCGGTGCTGCAATGCCTATATTTCACACTGATTATGCCAACCATATGAATTCACGTATCCTTTTAGTTGGTAGAGTAGCCCCGGCCGATTTCTCAACCGGAGCCCTCGCCAGATCCGTACGTGGACGATTCGACCATACGGCTCCTCCGCTGATACGTCTCATGGA
>Ga0190293_1000194_pt1 | contig 21396 bp, 19 predicted proteins | sample 48693001_MG_FD_161671 | JGI IMG/M metagenome (GOLD analysis project Ga0190293, IMG submission 161671) | Hydrothermal vent microbial mat bacterial communities from Southern Trench, Guaymas Basin, Mexico - 4869-30-0-1_MG | ecosystem: Environmental > Aquatic > Marine > Hydrothermal vents >...
CTTCGGTTTGGTCGGAGCCGCCGACCTTGCGGATTTGTTTATCCTGCAGCACGCGCAGCAGCTTGGACTGGATTTCGAGCGGCATGGAGCCGATTTCGTCGAGGAATAGGGTTCCGCCGTGAGCGGTTTCGAACAGACCCGCTTTGGTGGCGGTGGCACCGGTGAAGGCGCCTTTGACGTGACCGAACATTTCCGATTCCATCAGCTGGGCGGGCAGGGCGGCGCAGTTGATGGCCATAAAGGTTTCGTCTTTGCGCGGGCTGTAACGGTGCAAGGCGCGGGCGACGAGTTCTTTGCCGGTGCCGCTTTCACCGTAGACGAGGACGGTGGTGCTGGTGGGTGCGACGCGTTCAATCATGTCGCAGACTTTGCGCATGCCGGGGCTCTCGGCGATAATTCCTTCGAGCTTTTCCAGATGGACGATCTGGGCCTTGAGATCTTTGTTTTCTGTGAAGGCATTGTGATATTCGAGCGCCCGCTGAATGGTCAGCACGAGTTCGTCGAGCTTGAACGGTTTGGTGATGTAATCGAAGGCGCCTTCTCTCATGGCTTCGACCGCGGTGCCGACGGTGCCGTAGGCGGTCAGCATGATGACGCCCATGTCGGGATAGTCTTTTCGGGCTTTACGCAACAGTTCCATGCCGTCAATCGGTGTCATGTTGATATCCGAAACCATCAGATCGAAGGTCTCGGTATTGAGAAATTCAAGTGCTTTTTCACCGTTGCCTGCAGGACGAACCTCATAACCCTGCCCGACCAGAATCTTATTGAGCAGATTCAAAATGGTTGGTTCATCATCTACGATTAGAATGCGTGCCATATCATTAATACCCGTTTCTTAATTTTGTAAACGCGGGGACGTTATCATTTTCGAGAAATTTCGTCCAAGGATAAATGAGCTGATTTGTGATCCCGCTGCGCCAACCTCCGTCGCCAAGGCTATGGAGGTCAGGAGGCTTCGCAGGACAGGTGCGGGATACGGGATGCGAGGGAGCTGCATTGCAGATACTCTTATTTCCTGCCCACTCAAAGTGACGAAGAGGCAAAAGTTTTTGATCGTGGTATTAGGCGGCATGATTTCCGGCTAAAGCCGGTGCTACAAACAGTGCTCAAAATTCATCCCGTATCGCGAAGCGCGCAACCCGCCTCAGCATTTTTTGGTTTCCTGATCAATATCCATCCGGATGAGTTCCCGGACATCCTGCGGGGAGAATTCCGCATAATCCAGGAAGCTTTGAATCACTTTGTCCATGCGGACGGATTCCGTAACAATCTGGTTGCAGAATTCATCCTGCTCTTGCCGGTTTTTTTCAACATCCGGCGATCCGTTTCCTTCGAACGTCATCTGCAGGAGCTGCACGGCACCGGAAATGCCGGTGAGCGGCGTGCGGATCCGGTGGGCCATTTCTTTAGCCATATGGGCCGCGGACTTAACCCGTTCGAGCTGGTTGGTCTGGCTCTGGAGGCGCAGGAGGCGGGAGATATCGCTGAAGCTGAGCACGCGCGTATCAACCAGTGTATGCGGAGGGGCGGGGGTATGCGGAAGCGCTTCAGCGGGGAGCGTGAGGGAGGCGCTTTCGATACTGACCGGGAGGAGCGATCCGTCGGACCGCCGAAAATAGCGGGCGGCCCTAAGCAGATCGTCATTGGCCGCGGTATCCGCAGAGGGACTGACTTCCAGCGAGGAAAGTGCTTTGCCGGTCAACTCGGATTCATCCCAGCCGAGCAGGACGCAGGCGCGGTCATTGGCCATCAGAATATGATCATCGGCATCGAGCAGCAGCAGGCCGGTTTTCACGTTTTTAAAAATGATTTCCGTCAACGTGCTGAACTGTTTTTCTTTTTTGTTGATGTAATCGCAGCGGCGCGACACATAGGCGCTGGTGATGCCGAAAAAAACAAAAATGAAAATGCGCAGAACCATGGAAGTGCCGGCACCCGCCAAGGTTTCGCCGGTCGCGGCCGGCGGGTATTGCACGAGAATATTCTGCGACATCAGCAGCACGATCAGCACATAGGAAAGGATGGAGAGCGCGGTGATCTGGATGGTCTGGATCAGGGGCAGTACGATGCCGGCCGAGAGAATGATGAGCGGGTAGAGCAGCGTGAGATCGCTGGTGAGTCCTCCGGTGAAATACACCAGCCCGGAAACCACCACGAGATCCGCCAGAAACTGCAGAGGCGCCAGCCGCCGCATGCGGTCCTGGCTGCGCATCCAGAGGGAGTAGGGGATGGTGATGATGTAGGCAAAGGCCATCAGGGCGTAAAACGCCAGGCCGTCTTTGGCTAGGATGAAGGAAAGAAGGATCAAAAAACCGGTTATCGCCGCCAGCCGCGCACCCAGCAGGCCCGTCATGGTGGCCCAGGAAACTTCTTGGACTTCGCTGTTTTCGCGTTTTTTCATCACACATTCCGTGTTTACATCACCAGTTCAGACATCTTGAAGATCGGCAGGAACATGCAAAGCACGATACCCCCGATCATCACCCCGATGATCACCATCAGCAGCGGCTCCAGCATGGAGGTGAGTCCTTCAAGCATGGTGTGGACCTCTTCCTCGTAGAATTCAGCCAGTTTGGAAAGCATCTCCTCCATCTGACCGGTCTGCTCGCCGGCGGAGAGCATGTGGACGAGCATGGGGGGAAATTCCTTGTTGCTTTTCAGTGTGCCGGAAATCGTGTTGCCCTGTTCCACGCTGGAGCGGGCGTCCAGGATGGCTTTGCCGATCACCTTGTTGCCGGTGGCCACGCCGACAATGTCCATGGCCTGAATGATCGGCACCCCGCTGGACATCAGCTGTGCGAAGGTCGAAGAAAAACGGGCAATGGCGATTTTTTGCACGAGGGTGCCCAGCAGGGGGAAGTGGAGGCGCATGTTATCAAAGGCGTAATGCCCCTTCTCGGTCTTGAGGTAACGGCGAAGGCTGTAAACCGTCGCCGCCACGGTGGCCAGAACGATATACCAGTAGGTTTTGACAAAATCGCTGACATTCATCAAGGCCTGTGTAGGCGCGGGCAGCTCGCCGCCAAGGCCGCTGAACATGCCGGCAAAAATCGGCACGATGAAAATAACCAGAGCCGATGAAATAATCGTGGCGACCGACAGGACGACCACGGGATACATCATTGCGGATTTCACTTTGTTGCGAAGGCGGTTGGATGATTCGAGAAATCCCGCGACCCGCTCGCAGGTTTCAGCGAGCATACCGCCGGTTTCCCCGGCGCGCATCATGTTGACATAAAGCTCGTCAAAAACCTGGGGATAGCCTGCCAGCGCCTCCGAATACATGGCGCCGCCCTCAATGTTTGCGCGGACGGTCGAGAGCACTTCGCGGAACCCTTTGTGAGTGGTCTGTTCCTCCAGTGCCGTGATGGATTGCACCAGCGGCATGCCCGAGGAAATCATCGCGGCCAGCTGGCGGGTGTAGACGGGAAGTTCTTTCAAGCGGATGCGCCGCAGACCGGGTATCCGGCGGGTTTGTTTTTTATTGGTTGCCGTGGCCATAAGTTTGTTTCCTCATTTATTCACTGGTGACCCGAAGGATCTCATCAATGGTGGTTTCGCCTTCAATCACTTTCTGAATGCCGGTGTCCCGCAACGTCTGCATGCCGTTTTTCACAGCCACTTCGCGCAGGGCGCTGGCTTCGGCAGTTTCCAGCATCTTGGCTTTGATGGTGTCCTCAAGAAGCAAAATCTCCATCAGGGCGCCCCGGCCTTTGTAGCCGAAACCGCTGCACTTGGGGCAGCCTTTCGCTTCATAAAAGGTCGTGCCTTTGAACTGATCGGGATCAAGGTGGTTGAGGCGCAGGGTTTCAGCGGGCAGATTGATTTCCTGTTTACAGAAAGGGCAGAGCTTTCGGTAAAGGCGCTGGGCCTGGGTCATCACCAGCGAGGAGGAAAGCAGGAACGGCTCAATACCCATATAGGCCATCCGGGCGATGGCACCGGCGGCATCATTGGTGTGCAGCGTGCTCAGCACCAGATGGCCGGTGAGCGCCGCCTGCACGGCGATCGAAGCGGTCTCGTGGTCGCGGATTTCCCCGATCATCACAATGTCCGGATCCTGACGCAAAATGGATCGCAGTCCGGAGGCAAAAGTCAGGCCCACTTCGGGGCGCGCCTGCACCTGGTTGATGCCCGCGAGCTGATATTCCACCGGGTCTTCTACGGTGATAATGTTGACGTCTTCTTTGTTGAGTTCCTGAAGCGCGGAGTAGAGCGTGGTGGTTTTGCCGCTGCCGGTCGGGCCGGTCACCAGAATCATGCCGTGCGGTTTGCCGACCGCAAACTGGAGATCTTCGAGCGCCTTCTGGTTCAGGCCGAGCGCTTCGAGACTGGGGGCGAGGGCGCTTTTATCAAGAATACGCATGACGATTTTTTCGCCGAACACCGTCGGCAGATAGCTGACACGCAAATCCACTTCTTTGCCCAGTGCCTTGATTTTAAAACGGCCGTCCTGCGGAATGCGCCGCTCCGCAATGTCGAGGTTGGACATAATTTTGATGCGCGATGAAATGGCCGACTGCACACTCTTGGGCGGGCTGGGGTTTTCATAGAGTACGCCGTCCACGCGGTAGCGCAGGCGGATTTTCTTTTCCATCGGCTCAATATGAATATCGCTCGCGTGCCTCCGGAGGGCCTCAATCAGAATGGAGTTGACGATGCGCACCACCGGTGCGTCCTCAGCGCTCTCGAGCATTTCGTCGAGGTTCTCGTGGCTCGTTTCGTCTTTGCCGAGTTCAAGGTCGCTGTCGTCCTCCATGTCCTTCAGAATGTCTTCGAGCGCGATGGCAGAATCCTTGGCCGTATCTTCGATGGCGCCAAGCAGCTCTTTTTCGTCGGCGACGACGGGGAAGATGTTGTAGTCAATCTGAACCTTCAGGGTTTCGATTCCCATGATATTGAACGGATCAGCTGCCGCCACCGTCAGCAGTTTGCCGGTTTTACACAGGGGAAGCATTTTGAGGTGCATCCAGGTGGAGCGCGGCAGCAGGTCGAGCAGGTCATGATCCGGCTTGAAACCGTTCAGGGTGACGGGCCTCATCTCCAGATAGTCTGATTTGGCCAGCAGCATGACCTGCGCCGGAACCAGGCCCTGATCCACCAGCACATCCTCAAGCATATGGCCGCCCGTTTCGGCTTCTGCGCGGGCGCTTTCCAGTGCATCGGCCGGAATACTGACGCGTTCCAGAAGCAGTTCGATCAGACTTTTATAGGACTTTTTGCTCATGCGGGCTTAACAAAGCAATAAAGATGCCAAGGCGATGAGGGACATAGGATGCGGGGTTGCGGTCGTACAATTGTAGAGAACGTTTACCCGAAGCGAAGCGACGGCAAACGTTGAGGGCTGCACTGCTTCCCGGATATGGGTAAGCGGCCCTCCATTACCCGCCCCGGCACAGAACGTGCTTCAAAACGCGGCATGGTTGCTATGAAAATGGAGAATGGTTATGGCTGAAGTCATGAAAAAAAACGGAATAGAGGAACTGAAGCAGACCGCCGAAATGCTTGAGCAGATTCTGGAAGTTATGCCGGACGACCTTTTTACGCTGCGTGCGCTCTACGACACCACGCTGCATCTCGAGCAGCCGGAAAAGGCCTTTGACTATCTGACCCGGCTGGACGATCTGGCGCGTTCGACCCAGAACCTCGAAAATGTCCATTTTGTACTGAATCAGTATAAAGCGCTTGAAGATGCTTCGCCGGAGGTTCAGGCCCGGATCGGGCGGTTGAGTGAGCTGCTCGAAAGTCTCGGCGAAGAAGCGCCGGATATCGCCCCGGACGTCAAGACAGGCGCGGTGCTTTCCGGCACGGAGGTTATCGAATCGGAAATGAAGATGGCGTGGGAGCTTCTTCAGGACGAGCAGCTTTCACAGGAAGAGTATTCCGGCGTGCTGCATGATCTGACGGAAATGGCATCCCGTCAGCTGGGGGTTCCGGTAACAGTGCTGCATGTGCTGCACGACCGCCAGTTCAGCCGTTTTGAAAAGCTGCTGACGCATCTGTGCCAGAAGAAAAATATCCCCATTATCAACCTCAGCCAGTTTGAGGAGCAGGAAGACCTCTACCAGCTGGTGTCTCTTGAATTTATGGGCCGTTGTGCCGTCATGCCCTTTGCCGCAGTGGGAGAGGATCTGCTGGTCGGTGTACTGAACCCGTATGATCGTACACTGGTGAATCGGGTGGAGAAAATGACGGGTCGGCGCTGCCACCCCTATCTGGTGATGCCGCAGGAGTATGACGAACGCCTCGGACTCATGAAAAAAGCGCTGGACGGGTAATACCATCACGGCAACGATTCGGTAAAAAGTAGAACGAGCGTCTCGCTCGTTTTCAGCAAGCGAGACGCTTGCTTTACTTTTCGTCATTCTCTACGGCCTAAGCCGTTCACCCGGCTCCAGCAGGTATTCCTGCCCGTCGAACTCAAGCAGCACGCTTTGCCGGGTAATCTTCAGCACCTTGACCCCGTGCAGTTCCGCGCCGGCTGCGCCGGTCTCCCCGCTGATGAGAGCCAGCATTTCACCGTTTTGACCCGATGCGGTGCCCTGAAAAACAACAGCGGACGAAGGTTTCCTCTTAAGGCCGAGAAAGGTTTTTTCCGGCGCTTTGGTGCTCTTTGGGGCAGCCTGCTCAACTTGATCCGAAGGGAGAAGGGGCGGGATGCCGTCAGCGGCGGTGCGCACCGAGCGGAAAAGGATATACCCGCCGTATCCCAGCCCGCCAAAGGAGGCCGCAAAGAGGATGGCCAGCAGAATCCATTTGATTCCCGCCGGTGTTCTCCGGCCCGTTTTCTGTTGTTGTTCGGTTTGTTCCATAAGGGTCTCCATCAACTGGAATTCCGTAATCAGACGGATCCGACAAATCGAACGGATTCGACAGATCGTGCAGATCATACGTTTACCCTGCTTTTTTTGGAAATCATTTTTGAGAAAAACAGCGTGATACTGGCACGGCGAGTGCTCCTTTTATTACGTGAAATGAAAAGCAACCGTCCAAAACAGGGAATGACGCTGGTTGAAATCGTGATGGTGGTTTCTATCATTGGCCTGCTGGCGGCGTTTCTGGTTCCGGGGATCACCATGGCAATGCAATACCGGGAAAACTCCGGGGCGGCCCGCAAGCTGATGCAGGCGGTGCAGGCGTTTGAAATGTATGCGGCCGATCACGGTGGCGAGTATCCGCCTGATCAGGTTGTTCCTTCCGAAATCTCCGTGCCGCTGATGGATGCCTATTATTTTCCGTATTTTAAAATCGACTGGTGGGACGAAACCACCGCGCTGGGCGGACGCTGGGACTGGGATGTCGGGTATCATGGATTCGCCTTTTCCGTATCTATCTGGCAGCCGTCCAAATCGCAGGCGCAGTTGACAAAGTTTGACAGCATGGTGGATGACGGCGACCTGAACACCGGCCGGTTCCGCAAGGTCGGTTCGCAGTATCACTACATTATTGAGGAATGAACCTTATGAAACGAAAAGGACATCACAAATCACGGCGCGGCTTCACACTGGTGGAAGTGCTGATCGGCGTGGTGCTGGTGGGCGTGGCCGCAGTTGCGGTATATCAGGGCATACATTATTCCTACCGGACGCTGCTGCGTTCCCGCGCCAAACTCGAAGCGCAGGGCATCGCCTTTGATGCGCTCTGGCTTGAGTTTAACAGGGACTATGACGACCTGCCGGACGTTGCCACGCTCAGCACCTTTTCAACGCCCGCACAGAGCATCCTTTCCACCAACGGCATCGTGAATCTCTTTATCTTTCCCAAAACCAACGATGTATCCAGCAGCAAGCGCTGGGAAATGACGGTGCAGGTGTGGGCGCCGAGCAACAGCATACTTTTTTCGGTGGTGGATGATGACGGCACGATCCTGGCCGAATATCCCGAACCGCTGGCGGAATACACGGTTTGGCGCTATCGGGGGGACCGGTGATATGAAAAACAGAGGTCAGAAGTCAGGGGTCAGAGGTCATATCCCGCATCCTGCACCTGTCCTGCGAAGCCTTGGCGTAGCGGGATCCCGAAAAGGCTTCACCCTGGTGGAGGTGTTGCTGGCCAGCACCATCTCTGTGGCGGTTTTCTTTGCCATGGGCATTATTCTGGTGCGGAGCTTTGCTCCCTGGAAGGACGGTATGGCCCACTGGCGGCTGGCGCAGGCGGCGCGGGTCACCCGAACCCGCATTCTCCACGGCGGGTTCGCCGACGGGGCCGGGCTGCTCTCCTCGTCCAAGCTCAAGGTGAAAATATCCAGAAACGAAAACTGGCAGATTTTAAAATATTATATCCCGGAAGACGATCCGGCCAACTTTTACAAAACGCAGGGCTGGGTATCCGGTACCGAAAACGGGAAACAGATAAAGATGTACCGGAAGTCCGACAATCAATGGGCCTGGGCGGTTCAGGTCGGATGGAAAGGTGCTTCCGACACACCGGAAATCAAGGCGGATTTATTCACGGCCGCTCGCACCGGCGATACCATTACCGTGACCTATGATCTTAAATATTCAACAGGAGGACGCAGTTATGTACAACCACAAAGCATTTCGGCCTATCTCGTCAACGAGTAAGGCTCCCGGCGCCATGCCGGCCTCAAAGGCCGGCTTCGTAATGGTCGGCGTAATGATGCTGATCGTGGTGGCGGCGATCGCGGCGGGCGGGTTTATGTTTTCCGCGCGCCAGAGCCTGCCGGTCGTTAACCGCTGGCATACCTATGACGACGCGTTGCTGGCGGCGCAGACCGGCCTGGAAAGAGTTAAATCCAACCTGTACGACGATTTCCGTGATTACCACAAAAGCACTTACAGCTGGAACAATATCTACTGGGTCGAGGAACAGGCCACCAACTATGCTGTCAGCGGGCCCCTGTGGCAGATTCTGGGAACCAACACAGCGGGGAACTATGTGGCCATGGAGTCAAACCTTCCCTATTCCAACGCGGTGGTAGATATTACCGTGACGAATGAAGCCGTGGACGATGCCACATTCGAAGAGCGGAGCGTGTCCATTACTGTAACTGCCGAGGCTGTCTATGAAGGCATGACCCGCAAGATTAAAGAGGTTTTTGTCTATAAACTCAGCAAATCCACCGTCTTTGATTATGCCTACTTCATGAACAACTTCGGCTGGTGGTACGGCGTGAACATTGTGGTCAACGGCGATATCCGCTCCAACTATGACATGGCGCTGAGATCAGATGATCTGGTCATCAACGGCCAAACCTATGCCGCCGGTCTTAATAACGTGCTCAAGCCTTTCAGCACCTGGAACTCCACCACCTATCTGACCGACGGCGGCCACGCCGATTTCCGCCCATTTTATCATGTGGACCAGAACTATTCCAATACCAACAGTTTGTACGAAATGGGCTATGACTATACAGACAGCGGCAACATTTACGACGGTGTTGAGCCGCTCGAAATGCCCTATATCGGCACCCTCAGCGACTTCGAAGAATATGCGCGGGACAAAAACGGAACCATTTCCCAGGGCGGCACGGTGCTGATCAGCAATGTCTGGAGCGGTACCGGCCCGAGCGGGATTACCAACGCGCCCGATGAAGGCTGCTTTGTGCTGGAGGGTACGCTGGCCGATCCCATCGTGATTGACGGCCCGGTGGTGGTGCGGGAGGACCTTCTGATCAAAGGCTATTATACGGGGCAGGGCACCATTTATGCCGGGCGCAATGTGCATGTGCTCGATAATCTCATCGCCGTGAATCCACCGGCGTGGAACCATCCGGATACCGTTACGAATTTTAATAACAACACCCTGCCGGACAATCTCGACGCGGATTTTCTCGGCCTGTGCTCCAAGGGGAGCATTATTCTGGGCGACTATAATCAGGACACCTGGATACTTAATTATGCCCAGCCGCCGTTCACGCAGCCGTATGAGGTGTCGGTGACCGATGCCGATATCGGTTATGCGCAGTATCAGGTGGGCGACGACTGGTATTTTGACGGCGACTATACCGCCATCTACGGCGAAAAAAGCTCCGATGCCGATCCCGCCGTCGGCGTGGATCGAAGATATTATCAAACAAGCGTCTCCGAGGCCATGTTCGCCGCCCTCTCCCCCGCCCGGAGAATTACCCATATTGACGGGTTTATTTACAACAACCACATCACCACGGGCGGATTTAATGAGGGCGTGGTGAACGGCGGCATTATCTGCCGCGACGAAGCGCTTCTGGTCAACGGCCCTCTCTATATGAACTGGGATTCGCGGATTTCGTCGGACACGGACTTCAAACCCTATCTGCCGATGGAACTGACCCCGGCCAACACCATCACCTGGCTGGAGATGACGCCATGAAGACCGTCTTTGCTTTATCCCGTTTCTGTAGGGCGGGGGCCGTGACCCCGCCGGATTCCGCGATCATGGATCGCGGCTGCAGTTTTTCGGCGCAAAAAAATAAACGCCGGGGAGTTTTAGAAAAATTTGTTGTTCTTGCCATAACGCTCCTCTCCCTCACCCTCCCGGCCCGGGCGGGCATGTTCGAGCAGGATGCGGAGTATCGTTCGCAAGAAATGCTTAAGTCTCAGCAGCGGCAGCGGGCAGACTATGCTGAACGGCAGAAGGCTCACCACCGGCTGGCGGTTAAAGAGGAGGCACGCCTTCAGCAGGAAATGGAAAAGCCGCCGTGGCGGCGGGGATCCTCGGCTTCGGCTGCGGATAAAAGTTCGGGTCGGGTTTCCCATCCCGCTTCTTCCAAAAAAGGGAAGCGCGGGAGCTGGGTTTTTGGTGTGTTCGGACTGCTGGCGGTCGGCGGCATAACTTGGTGGATAAAACACCTGACACGCGAAGCGGATACCGATACATTCTGACGAACGGATTTTTTCTATGAGCCCGGCTTTGAAGAAACAGACAACAAACGGCACCGACCCCGCGCGACGAAAACCCCCGAATCTGCTGGGGCTGGATTTCGGCACCAGCGGCATTAAAGCGGTGCGCATCAAAAAGGGCAAAGAACGTCCCGCGCTTGCGGCGGTTGACCTTCTTCCGCCGCTGGATGCCGATGCCACCGAACGCCCGTCGATCCCCAAACCGCTTTCCGACTATTATGTGGCGCTGGCCGCCACCGTCCAAGGGGCCATGCTGCGGGTGTTCAACACGCAGCTTCCAGAGGATGGGAATGTGGAAGATGCGGTACGGGAGCATCTGACCGTTCCTGCGGACTGCCGCATCGGCGGCAGTGTGATTCGTTCCGTTCGGCGTGAATGTACGATGCTCGGTGTGGCCGTTCCGGAAAAAACCGTTCAGCATTTCCTGAAACTTTTTGCCGGTGGTGCCCCGGCGCCCCGCTCGTTCGAACTGTCCGGCCTGACGGCCATGTCGGCGTTTCTGTTTACCCGCGGCGACGAGGTGGCCGATAAAACCGTTTGTCTGATCGAGGCCGGTTCGCGCTACACCTATGCCGCTTTTTTAACCTGCAACCAGCTGCAGATTGCAAACCGTTTTGACATCGGGGGCGACGCGCTCAGCGAAGAGGTCCAGCGCGTGCTCGGTGTGGACGAGGAAATGTCCCGCACCATTCTGACGGCCGACTCCTCTGTGGATGTGGCCGGGCCGGTACGTTCCGTCGCGGGCCCGTTTCTTAAGCAGCTTTCCATCTATAAGGAATTTGTTGAACGGCAGAACAAAAGCACGTTGTCCGGAGTGTATCTTTCCGGCGGGCTGGCCCTCTCTTCGCACTGGGGTGTCGTGCTGCGCGATGCGCTGGGCGTTAACCCCGAAGTCTGGAGCCCGTTTGAAAAACTGGACGTTGCGCCGGAGGTGATTCCTGAAAAACTGGCTGCCCACGAACCCCGCTTCGCCGCAGCGGTCGGTGCGGCACTGGCCGGCATCGAGGGGGACTCATGAACCTTCAGATCAATTTGCTGAAAAAAAGCGAGCAGCGCTATCAGGGCATCGTCAGCATGAAGGTGCTGATCGCCGGCTCCATCGCGGTGTTCGTCGGGATTCTGCTGATTTTCTTCCTGCTCTCCAGTGTTGCCAGGGTAACGCTCAACGCCAATATCGAGCGCGCGCGCCGTCAATGGAGCCGCCAGGAATCGATAGTGACCGCCATCCGCAAACAGAGCGAGGCCGCCGCGAGCAACCACCGCACCCTCACTGTACTGGAGGGATGGTCGAAACGCACCGGTGCGCCGATGTATAAAATCATGCACGAATTGCAGCGCAGTGTTCCGGCGCAGATGCAGCTTTCGCGGTTGTATGCGGGCATTATGCCGAATGAAGGGAGCGGACGCTCCGAATACCAGTTGCAGTTGAACGGCTGGGCGGTTGGAAAGGGCGGTAATCTCCTGGCGGTCGAATTTAAACGCAGTCTCAACGCCAATGATGTGATTCGTAATTTCTGCAATGAAATCCGGCTGGTTTCCTCTCAGCGCGAAATGGGAGAGGTTTGGATCTTTGCGCTGGAAGGGCGCAAGCCGGTGGAGGATGAAAAGTGAACTGGTCGGCCCTGACAAAAAAACAGCAGAAGATGGTCCTGGCCACCGTCGTGCTGGCCGTTATTCAGATTTTCCTGCTGGCTCATTTCCTGGGCTGGACACGGCCTTCCGAATCGGCGGGTGTGAGAGAAGAGCTGCACGATCTGCAGAAAAAACTCGTCGATGCCGCGCAAATCATCAGCCGGGAAGCGCTCATCCGGTCGGACCTGAACGAGAGTGTTGAACGGCTCGAACAATTGATGGTCTATGCACCCAATTCATCGGACCGGTATGCCTGGGCGTATGAATATGTTTCCCGCCGGGCCACTTTGGCGGGCATTGAAATAGACAGTCTTGAAGAAAGCGCACGGTTCGAAACAGACCAAAGCGAGGCCTCTTGCCCCTATGAAATAAGGGTGTCCACGCAGTGCGGCTTTGCGGTGCTGACCGATTTTCTCTGGCGGCTCGAAACCGGCAATCCGCTGCTTCGGATTAAAGAAGTCACGGTCAACCGGATACCGGACGAGCCGCTCCGTCAGCAGGTGGCTATTGTCATCGAGTGGCCCTCAGCCGTTGCGGTTGAGAAAGCCGGAATCTGAGGGAGAAGCTGTTCTTCGAGCAGCGATTCGCATCTCATACCATTTTCAAAAACATTTCGGTCTAAAAAGTAGGACAGGCATCCTGCCTGTCCAGACAGGCTGGAAGCCTGTCCTACGTTATATGTACCGACATGTTTTTTGAATGACACATCCCGTATCCCTGTCCCGTGAAAGCTTCTTCCACCGAGGCTGAATCTCATATTTGATAAAACGCCCGTTTCATGGCACATAATCTGCTAACTTTAACCTGATAACGAGTGGATTATTTGGGAGAGATTCGAATGAGCCGACACATCAACAGATACTGGATTACCGGACTGGCGGCACTGCTGTGGATCGCTGCGGCATCCGGGATTCCAGCAGACGAAACCGCTCTCGCTTCCAAAAATCCGCCGTTTATGACCGAAAGGCTGCGCAATCCGTTCTGGCCGGTGGGCTATCTGCCCGAAAGCTGGGCGAAAACCGGTGAGGATGAACCGTCCGCCCCTCCGGACACGAGCTGGGCCGAGCCGAAAGCTCAACTGCGGGTTAGTGGAACCAGCCAGATGGGCGATCAGACGGTCGCTATTGTAAACAACGAAATCAAAAGCATCGGGGAACTGGTGGAGATTCGTCACAACGGCCGTGTGTACCAGTGGAAGGTTCAGGACATTCAGCCCGACGGAACAGTTAATCTGGAACGGTATGCCGTCAAAACGGATACGGCGGGCTTTCAACCAAAGAGCGTAAAATGAACTATATCGTAATTACAGTTATACTGACAGCGGTGTGCGCGGCCTGGCTCTTTGCCCAGGAAGCAGAGGAGATTTCCAAAGAACTGGAAGGCGAAAAATCGTATCCGAAACGGCCTGCCACGGAAGCTCTGGCTATTCACGGCGCCGTTGCCGCACCGGCGATGCTGGCTGCAGAAGTTCCACCCGCTTTCGCTGCGGAAACCATCTCTCCGTCTGCACCGGACGCGGCCTGGGATGCGCCTGCTTCCGGAATCCATGTTACGGGAACCAGCCGGATGGGCACGAAAACCGTAGCCATTATCAACGGGAAATTCAGTGGCCTTGGAGATTTGGTTGAGGTTCGTCACAACGGACAAATGTATCAGTGGAAAGTTCGGCGTATTCAGCCGGACGGGAAAGTTAATCTTGAGCGGTATGCCGTCAAAACAGTTACGGCGGGCATTCAACAGGAGAAGTAAAATGAAATATATCAGAATGACAAGTATCCTTACAGCGGCATGTACCGCTCTCCTCTTTGCACAGGATGTGGAAGAAGTTCTACAGGCTCTGGAAACCTTTGAGCCGGTCTCCACACAGACCGTCGCTGCGGCTCCGGCCGCACCAGCCCCGTCGCCGGCAAAAATTCCCGCGCTGACGGATCTGTCCGCCGACTTGTCCTCCATAGCTTTAGCGACGGAGGAAGCCTTGGCAGAGGCGGAAATTCCGGCAATGCAGGAGATCGGCACGGAGGAAGAAGTCTTGACGGAGACGGAAGTTCCGACTCCCCCTGCGGATACCCCCGCAGTGTTGGAGAAAACACCCGTAGTACTGACGGAAGAAGAGGCTTCTGCGGAAGAGGACTTGTCCTCCAGCCTGTCCGCCGACTCGCCCTCCATAGCTTTAGCGACGGAGGAAGCTTCAGCGGAAGCAGAGACCCCTGCGGAAGAGGAAACCGTTGCGGACATAATGGAAGAGTTGATACAGCCGGAGGAAATTTCTGCTGATCTGTCCGATACGTCGGATGTGTCAGATGCTTCTGCGGCACCCGAAGAGACTACAGTGGAAATAGAGCCGGACGCGGACGTGTCAGATGCTCCTGCCGAGGCTGAAAAGACCGATGAAATCAGCATGAACGACGAAGCGGTCACCGGCAGCGAAATGGAGGACACCCGCATTTCGCTGACCCTGAAGGACGTCACCCTGCAGGAAGTGGTGCGCCTCTTTACCCGTCTCTCCAATGCCAATATCATTGTGCCCGATCTGGCTGAAGGCGAGGAAGTCGAACGTCGCATTGACGTGAACCTCAATGACGTCGAGTGGAAACCCGCGCTGCAGGCCATTCTGGAAACACAGGGCATGGAGCTGTACGAAAAAATCCCCGGCACCGAAGTCTACGGAATACGCAACAAAATTCCAGATGCGCCCGAACCGATGGAGGTGCAGGTGTTCAAGCTCGACTACGCCACCGTTTCCTCGGTGACCAATATGATGAGCGGCCTGGTGGGCGACGGGCAAATCTCCGCCTTCCCGGCGCGCAATGTGATTGTCGTTAAAGGCACCGCCAAAATATTGAGCGATCTTGAAGGGATTGTCGAACGCATTGACCTGCCGCGCGAACAGGTCTTCATCGAAGCCAAATTCATGGAGCTGAGCGACAGCGCCTCTGATCAGCTTGGCATAGATTGGCAGGTGCTCGGCGGCTACGGCGTTTCTGCCGGACCGCTCGGGGGGAATTACAGCAGAACCGACACCGATACGCGGACCTCCTCAGACCATCAAACGGCTGATACAGACGATCCGCCGGCGATATATGAAACGCCCGCGGGCTCCGCCCTGTTCCAGCCGTTCATTAGTCCCGAGTTTTCACAGACACTGGAAAGCCAGACCGTCACGGCGCTTCTTAATGCCGATAAGTTCAATCTGGTTCTGGCCGCACTCAAAGAGATCAACGGGGCGAAGATTGTATCCAATCCGAAAGTCATCGTGGCCAACGAAGAAACCGCGATGATTCACATCGGAAATAAAAAGCCCAACGTCAAAGGTTCGATACAAACAGCGGGCGATTCCCAAGTCAATCGAACGTACGGGCTGGATGAAAACGAGCCGTATTTTGAGGACGGAATTAAGGTCAATGTCACACCGACGGTCAACACGGCCAGCAACATAACGGTTAATATTCAGCCGACCCTGGATCGGCTCGACGGCATTCCGACCATGGCTCCGGATGGAACACTGTTTTATGGAAAAAGCACAAAAACCATCAACACGGTCTTTTCACTGGAGAGCGGGCAGACCGCAGCCATCGGCGGGCTGACGCAAACCTCATCCGACAACGTGGATCGGAAGATTCCGGTTTTGGGAAGTATTCCTTTGCTGGGCCGTTTCTTTTCTTACGAGCAAACGATTGACTCTCAAACCGAAACAATCATTTTTGTTACGGTTGGGCTGGCCAATCCTGACCGCATCACGATGGAGACTGGTCTTCCCGAGGATGCTTCACTGGCGCGGCGTTACCGGCTGACCTCCGGCACCGACCGGGCCGTGGAGCGCGAAAAAATCAAGACGCTCGAAACACAGGAGCAGGAGCGGCTCGAAGAAATGGTGAATGCGGTGCGCAATGCCGAAAGCAACCGCCTGTCCAAAAAACAGTAAAGACCATACCTTTCCGGTAAACATTCCGGGAAAAACAGAAAGCGCCCCGGATTCCGGGGCGCTCTTTTTTTATCCGGCCTCTTCCGCGCCTTCGCCAAAGGCTGCGGAGGGACACGCAGGTCCCTCACAGGTTCAGGTAAACGTTCTCTACAATGCAGGATCGCTTACCCGTATCCGGGAAGCGGTGCCGCAGAAGAAAAAGCACCCTTTCAAAGTTGTAGCGGCGGGCGTTGACCGCGGATTCGCGGCCGCCCTCATCGCGGGCGGCTGCAGCGTTTTAAAAAATGTCACGGCTGGTATTTTTCCTTTGTAGGGCGGGGGCCGTGACCCCGCCGAGGCTCCGCGATCATAAAAGAACCCTTACGGAGTTTTCCGCCCTTTTGCGCGAACGGACGGATCGGTTGAATACCGACCCCGCTCTGCGGCTTGGTTTTGTCAAAGAAATGCAGCGGTTCCTGCCCGCGCAAACGGTCAGGGAGACCGTGGGAAAGGGCTTGTGCCGGGACTATTTATCCGCGCCGATTCAGGAAGAGGCCGGGCAGGCACTGGCGGCTGCCGAACACAGCCGTTCAGGACGCACTTCTTCGTGAGGGAGAGCGTGTGTAATACAAGCTCGTATGAGCGGTTTATTTTTGCCGCGCTCACCCTCTCTGTCGCTCTTTGAGCTATGGAAGACAAGCCGCGTGCTGCTACAACCTCTGTAGGTGCGGGCGGTGACCGCGCTCCGATTCGAAGGGTCGAGATTCCACGAAAGTTTCGCGAGCGCCCTCGACTCGGGGTGCCTGCACCGAAAAATTGTAGCCGGATATTTTGCGGGAAAGGGTATAAGCCCTTGAAACGTACCACTCCACCACCACTCCAATACTCCGCGTCCCTGCGGGACGCCTAAAGTACCACTCCAGCAAATTTCCCTAAAATTAACCGCTACATGTGCAAAGGGATATAGGCAAAATTATTACCGCTTCATGTGCAGTTGCTTAGAAAAATGATTTTACCCTTAATGATTTTGCCAAAAAAAACGCAGACGAAGAGGTTTTTGGCTGAGTTGACCGGTCGAACGGGTTAATCAACAAGCTGCGCGTCCCTGCGGGACGCCGTATTACTTGAGGGTGCCGGGGAGCGCTTTGGAGCGTTTGTAGCAGTTCATGTGGTGCTGGAGCTCTTTTGCCCGGTCTTTGGCCCCTTTTGCGCGGGCTTCCTGCATCGCCTCTTTGACGGTTTCCATGGCGCCTGCAAAATCCTCATCCTGAGCCAGTGCGGCGGCCAGCACCATCAGGCTGTCCGCATCCCGTTCAGCTCCTTCCAGACCCAGAGCCCGGCGGGCCAGTTCCACGGCTTTCTTTCCATCGCGCGCCAGCGTGTTGCGATCCGTAGCCAGTTTCCAGGCGCGTTCCCGCAGCACGCGGGGGGAGTTCATTTCCGCGCTGGCGCGCTCGGCGCTCTGATCGCCGGTGAATTGATCAATTTCCTCCACCGATTTGACCAGATCAATGTTTTCCTGTTTGAATTTGTCTTCCAGGGCCTTCTTATCTACTGAGCGGAGGTAGGCTTCCATCGGATCAATTACATCGTCTTTGACCAGCTGCAGCAGGCAGTCGTTGAATGAATGCATGCCGACATTGCGTCCCGTCTGAATGGCGCTCGGCAGCTGGTGGGTTTTGCCGTCCCGAATGTTGGCTTTTACCCCTGAGGTGGCAATCAGTGTTTCCGTGGCCACCACCCGTCCGCTGTCTTTGCGGCGGCAAAGCGTCTGGGCCACGACGGCGAGAAGGGTGTCGGCCAGCAGGGTGCGAATCTGGTTTTGGCGGTCGCCGGGAAACTTGTCTATGATCCGGTCAATGGTGGATGTAGCGGTATTGGTGTGCAGTGTAGCCAGCACCAGATGGCCTGTTTCGGCGGTTTCCAGCGCGATTTCGGTGGTTTCCAGGTCGCGCATTTCGCCGAGCAGAATCACATCGGGGTCTTCGCGCAGGGCCGCGCGCAGGGCACCGGCAAAACTGCGGGTATGTGTATGCACTTCCCGCTGGTTCACCAGACAGCCTTTGGATTGGTGAATAAACTCAATCGGATCCTCAATCGTGACGATGTGGTCGGTACGGGTGCGGTTGATCAAATCCATCATAGCGGCCAGAGTAGTGGATTTTCCACTGCCGGTGGGGCCGGTCAGGATGACCAGCCCTTTCTGGTAAGTGCAGAGATTGCGGATGGCGTCCGAAAACCCCATGCCCAGCTCTTCAAACGCCGGTACCTTGTCCGGAATGGGGCGGAATACACCGCCGGTGCCGCGTATGTCTTTGAATATATTGACCCGGAAACGGCCGCCGCCCGCCGGCGAATAGGCGAAGTCGGTTTCCCAGCGCTCCTCAAATTCAGTCTGGTTATGCTCCGGCATAATGGCGTAAAGCATTTCGTGGGATTCCTGAGGGGTGGTGGTCGGATAATCGGTCTGGAAATTCATGTTGCCGTCAACCCGGATGCAGGGCCGGTAATTGGCGGAGACGTGCAGGTCGCTGCCTTTGAGTTCCCTGGTCAATTCAAGTAATTCGTCGAGTTTGTTCACAATGTACTCCTGTTGTTAAAAGCCGCCCCCGGTAGAACGGGGTTTAAAATAGCAGGATATATTCCATAAATTAATTAAAAACCGCTGTTTTTGCAGGGGGAATTGCAGAGGTAATTACCTTGACGGGGGCGCCTCCAATCTTCATTAATCTACGGTTTGCGGGTATAATGGGATTTTTGTGTCTTTAGTAGAAATCGGAGACGTTCATGGTTAAGAAAAAAGCGCCGGCAGCGAAGAAATCAGCCAAAAAAACAGCTGCGAAAAGCCGAGTTTCGGCATCCAAAGCGAAGAAGACGGTCAAAAAGGCCGTAAAAAAAGTTTCGGGAAAGAAGAAAGCGGCAGCCACCCATGCTTCGTCAAAGACTACGCAGGACAAGAAAAAGGTGCCCGCCCGGGTTGCATCAAAGACTGCGAAGACGGGGAAAAAGACGGCAAAAAAGACCGTAAAGAAAACCGCAAAAAAAACCGTGGCAAAGAAAAAGGCCGCATCCAAAAAACGGGTGAAAACCATCCCGGAGGATCAGAAGTTTCTGGCAAAAAAGGCTGAAATCGAAGGGCTGGAGAACGCGGTCTCGGTAATGCAGCGCGAAGAGCGCAACGAGAAGATCAAGGAACTGATTTCGCTGGCCTCTGAACACGGCTTCCTTACCTACGAGGATATTGAAGAAGCGCTTCCGGAAGACCTGGTGGTCGTCGAGGATGTCGAAAAGGTGGTCGCCCTGCTGCGGAGTATGGAGGTTGAGATTATCCGCTCCGATGATGTCGAGGAATTCAAGGCGCGGATGGAAAAAGAGGAGCGCGAAAAGCAGAGTGCCCGCAGCGACGTGCTCGACGACCCGGTTCGCATGTACCTCAAGCAGATGGGGCAGGTTCCGCTGCTCACCCGCGAGCAGGAGGTCGAAATTTCCAAGCGGATTGAAGAGGCTGAAATTCACACCACGAAGCTGTTTAATCGCATCGGCTGCGCCGCCGGAGCCTATCTCGGTGTCATTGAGCGGATTGAGGGCGGCAAGCAGCGGTTTGACCGCATCGTCAGCGATAAACATGTCGAGTGCCGCGAGGACTATTTCAAGGTGCTGCCGAAAATCCTGCAGGGCATTCATCGCAATCAGGAACTGGCCCGCAAATACTTCCTGACTTCGACCCGCTCTAAAACCAAAGCGGCCCGCGGGAAAAACCAGAAACTTTTCGATAAATCAAACGAGCGCCTTTCAACCTATTTTGCCCAGCTCTATTTCAAGCAGAAGGCGATCGAGGACATTGTTCCGCAGGCCGACCGTCACTATAAAGACCTTCGCGAACTGCGCACGGAAATTGAAAAATGCGGCAAAAGCCGCGCCAAAAACGCTGCGGAAAAACTTCACGAAGCCCGCAAAAAACTGCGCGAACTCGAAGAGACGATCCATATGGAGAACGATGCGTTTGTGGAGCACTACCAGCTGCTGCGAACCTGGCTTAGCAAAGGGCTTCAGGCCAAAACCGAAATGATCGAAGCCAACCTGCGTCTCGTCATCAGCATTGCCAAGAAATACACCAACCGCGGCCTTTCCTTCCTCGACCTCATTCAGGAAGGCAACATGGGTCTCATGAAAGCCGTCGAAAAATTCGAATACCGGCGCGGTTATAAATTCAGCACCTACGCCACCTGGTGGATTCGCCAGGCCATTACCCGTTCGATCGCCGACCAGGCCCGCACCATCCGCATCCCTGTGCACATGATCGAAACCATCAATAAACTGCTTCGTATCCAGAAAACGCTGCTGCAGGAATTCGGCCGCGAGGCTACTGCGGAAGAACTCGCCGAGGAAATGGAGATGGCCGTTGAACGTGTGCGAGCTATTCTAAAAATCGCCCAGCAACCCATCTCGTTGCAGGCACCGATCGGCGACAGCGACGACACCAGCTTCGGTGATTTCATCGAAGACAAATCCGCCGAAAACCCGTCTGAAATGACGGCGTTCAGCCTGCTGCGCGAAAAAATCGGCGACGTGCTTGAAACACTTACCGCCCGCGAACAGGAGGTGCTCACTCTGCGCTTCGGCCTCGCCGACGGCTATCCGCGCACCCTCGAAGAGGTTGGTCGCCAGTTTAACGTCACCCGCGAGCGCATCCGGCAGATTGAAGCCAAAGCGCTGCGCAAAATGCGGCATCCGACCCGCATCCGGAAGCTCGAAGGCTTTCTGGAACAGGGGCGGTAGGGAAGCAATGTTCAATAAACAATGACCATTGAATATTGAGAATTGAGAGTTGTACATTGAGCATTGAACAGATCATCAAGCGCGACGGAACCCGCGCGGCCTATGACCGCGACAGCATCGCCACCGCCGTTTTCAACGCCGCCGCATCCGTCGGCGGCGAGAACCGCGAAGAGTCCGAACAACTGGCTGTTTTGGTCGAAAAACGTCTCGAAGAAATGTACGGCTCCGAAGCACCGACGG
>Ga0190293_1000195_pt1 | contig 21360 bp, 18 predicted proteins | sample 48693001_MG_FD_161671 | JGI IMG/M metagenome (GOLD analysis project Ga0190293, IMG submission 161671) | Hydrothermal vent microbial mat bacterial communities from Southern Trench, Guaymas Basin, Mexico - 4869-30-0-1_MG | ecosystem: Environmental > Aquatic > Marine > Hydrothermal vents >...
CGTCGAATCCCTCAACGAGAAGACCGCTCTCTTCATTGGTTGAGAAGCTGGCAGGTCCCCTGACGCTGTTCATACCCTTCGCCCTGAGGTCTTCCTCAACGGCATCGAGGAGCAGGATAGCAATGTCGGGGTCATTCTCCATTTCGAAGAAGCCGAAGAAGCCTATCTTCTCATGATGAAAATCGTTGTGTGCGTGATTGACTATGGAGCAGATCCGGCCCACTGGTTTGCCGGCGGTATCCCTGACAAGAAAGAGAGTAACATCAGCATGCTCATGAAAGGGATGCTTCTTCCTGTCAAACATATGTCTGTTGAAGAACCTGACCGGTGGGACCCAGTTCGGATCGTCAGCGTACAGTCTGTATGGCAGTTCAAGGAAGTCTTTTAGCCCTGAACCTCCGGTAACCTTTTCTATCGAGAAGGACATGGAACCTCCAGGGTCAGATTATTCCGAGTTCCTTCCCGATTCGTTCGAAGATATCGAGGGCCTTGTCTATCATCTCATCGGTATGTGTGGCCATATAGCTGGTGCGCAGCATCTCACCGCCGCTGGCAACGGCAGGACTGACCACCGGGTTGGTGAAGACCCCGGCCTGGTAGAGCTTCTTCCAGAAGATCAGGGTCTGCATCTCATCACCGATGATTATCGGAATAATGGGTGTTTCCGAATTGCCTACATTGAATCCCAGCTGGGCCAGGCCCAGTCTTGCGCGCTCGGCAGCCTTATGCGCGAGTGCGACAAGCTGCGGCTCCTCCTGGAGGACATCCAGGGCAGCAATGACGGTAGCGACCGCTGCCGGAGGAAGGCTGGCTGAGAAGATCATCGTCCTGGCGGTGTGCTTGATGTACTCCATTACCCGCGCGGGACCGGCGGCAAAACCTCCGATGCATGCGAATGACTTGCTGAACGTTCCGATGAGGATATCGACTTCGTCGAGACAGTCGAAATGCTCAGCCGTACCCCTGCCGGTGGGTCCCATGGCTCCAACTCCGTGTGCATCATCGACGATGAGCCTTGCGCCGAATTCCTTTGCGACTTCAAGCAGTCCGGGGATGTCCGCGAGGTCGCCCTCCATGCTGAACACGCCATCGGTAACGATGACGGCACCATGCCCCGGATTGTTCTCCATCATATACCTGAGGTGCTCGATGTCGTTGTGTCTGTACTTCAGGACCCTGCCGTAGCTCATCCTGGCGCCGTCCATGATGGATGCGTGGTCGAGCTTGTCCATGTAGATGATGTCGTTCCTGCCGGAGAGCGTGGAGAGAACGCCCAGATTCGCCTGGAAGCCAGTACTGAAGGTAATAGCGCTCTCCTTGCCGAGGAACTCGGCCAGCCTGTCTTCGAGTTCGAGGTGCAGGTCGAGAGTGCCGTTGAGGAAGCGGCTTCCGGTGCAGCCGGTACCGTACTTGTCGATGGCCTCCTTGGCCTTGTCCATCACTCTCGGATTATCCGTGAGACCCAGATAATTATTGGACCCCAGCATGATGATGTCGTACCCTTCGATCTGCATCTCCGGCCCTACATGTCCCCGCAGGGGGACGAAATAGGGATAGAGTCCAGTAGCGCGGACCTGGTCGGCCCTGTCGTAATCGTAGCATTTCTGAAAAATATCAATACGGTCAGCTGGTGTATTCATACCCCACCTTGCCAGCAGTTGAACCAACATGTAGCATTGCGCAGGAAGCTAATCAGGCCATACTCTCAAGTCAACGGAATGCGGTCCTTAATGGACTTATGTTTACTTACTGGAGCATCCGGATTCGTCGGCTCCCATACCGCCCTCAAACTCCTCGAAGACGGCTGGCAAGTGAGAGTGCTTCTACGAGGCACTTCGCTGGCGTCAGGTGTACCTGAAGGCTGCTCGATATTAAGAGTGGACTTCATGGATGCCGAGTCGATCGCCGGAGCCATGGAAGGCGCCGAACTGGTCATCCATGCGGCCGGAGCCACCAAAGCTGCGAGCCAGGAGGAGTTCGACAGAGCCAACGGCCTGATAGTCAGGAACATGCTGCTGGCAAGGAAATCGGCCTGTCCTGCCACGCGGTTCATCTACATCTCCAGTCAGGCGGCAGCGGGTCCGGCTGAATCGGAAGGCCCCGTGACCGCCTACGGCAGGAGCAAGCTCCTTGGAGAGATAGCGGTCAGGGATACGGACAACTGGGTGATAGTACGGCCTCCAGCGGTATTCGGTCCTGGAGACAAGGCTTCCGCATCGATGTTCAAGCTTGCGGCAAAGGGGCTTCTGGTATCACCATGGACCAGAGGCAGTTTCTCGATGGTCTATGTCGAGGACCTGGCCAGGCTTATTGCATTGCTCGGAAGAGCTGACGGAGTGACTGGTGAGATATTCGACCCATCGTACGGCAGACTCTTCACCTGGAAGGATTTCCACCATGCGTTGGAGGAGGCTGCAGGGAGAAGGATACTTCACTTGAGGGTACCGCCTGCTCTGGTTGTAGCTGCAGCGTTCACTTCGGAGGCGGCCGCGACTATCGCCGGAGTCTGCCCATTCTTTACGAGGGATAAGTGCAGGGAGCTGCTTGCTTCATCGTGGGACATCGGAGAGTGCGATCACAGTGCTCTCGATGATTGGAAACCCGAACTGTCTCTTGTCGACGCCCTGCGCAAAACCCTTCCACTCCGGGGACGTTCGTAAGTTCATCAAGCGCGTTGACCGTATATCATCCATCACACATCTTTTTGCGAATATCCCATATTGAGGGTTATATTTCTCTGCATAGATGTAATTATGATATTATGGCTATCTGGCTATTGATTCTGGACGATTGTGTCGTATGAAGTATCGAAAGTGAAGCCCGACCTTAACGTTTGTAGCCGATGCGCTGGAGGAGCTGGATCCGGTTCTCCCTGTCCTCGTCGATCTCCGCAGCAATTGGAGCCTCGCCATCAATGACACCCAGAACGCCTCCACCCTGCTTCGTCCTGGCCCTGATGACCTGTACGGGATTCGCGGTAGCACAAAATACCCTGCAGACCTCGGGGACCATCTTAATTCTATCAAGTACCTGAATTGGGTATATACCATTCATAACAACAAGAAAAGTGTGTCCGCAGCCCAGTCTGAGCAGATTGTTCTCGGCGATGGCGCGGAGTTCAAGATCGGTCCCGTCGCTTCTAACGAGCCTTGGTCCTGAAGCTTCTGAGAAGGCAAGGCCGAAGCTGCCGCCCGGTACTGTCCCGGCTATCGCTTCGTAGATGTCCTCGACGGTCTTGATGAAGTGGGACTGTCCGAGAATGACATTGCAACCCTCAGGGAATTCAAGAGTATAGATATCGATGGAATGCTCTTCCATTTCTTCCTCCTCAGAGCTTGGCTCAGTACCGTTTTCTCTTCCTTGCGGAAGGAAATCCCATCTCTGTCCTGTAATTGGCCACCGTCCTGCGCTTGACCTCCATGCCACCGGCTGAGAGGGCCTCGGCGAGAGCCGCATCGGACATTGGTCTGGCGGTGTCCTCAGACTCGATGAGTTTTCTGAGCTCGTCCTTCACGGTCCTGCTGGAAATGACCCCTGCTTCACCGGCAAGGGCTCTGCTGAAGAAGAACCGCATCTCATGTATGCCCCTCGGTGACTGGATGTACTTGCCGTTGATGGCGCGGCTTATCGTGGACTGGTTATAGTTGAGGGCGTCAGCGACCATCTGAAGTGTAAGCGGCTTCAGGCCTCCGATGCCGTGCTCGAAGAAATTACTCTGGTAATCAGCCAGGAAGCGTCCGATCCTGGTCACTGTCTCCTGCCTCTGGGTAATCGCCTTGATGAACCATGAAGCGCGCTGGTACTTCTTCCTGACATAGTCCTTCTCGTTGTCAGGAGTGCCGGGGGATTCGAGTATGCGGCGGTTCCTGGCGCTGATCATAAGTCTGGGGAACCTGTTGTCATTGAGAATTGCCTCGTACCTGTCGCCAATCTTGATGATGATGATGTCGGGTATGACGGCGGCATTGGTCCCGGATGAGAACTGGTTGCCCGGCCAGGGATTGAGACCCGATATCAGATCTATTGCCGCCTGAACCTCCAGCGGGGTGCAGTGCTCATCCCTGGCGATCTCCTTGAGCCGCCTGTCGGCCATGTCCCTGAAGTGATCTGTGATAATGCGATACTCGAGACTCTCAGGAGTATGACCTCGCTCGATGAGCTGCATCTGAAGGGCTTCCACTACACTCCCTGCTCCGATACCCGTCGGTTCCAGTGATCTGAGGATGCCCCTGGCCTTCTCGAGAAGCTGAGTGTCGCCATCCCAGCCGATCTCGAGTTCATAGGAGGGCAGAGAAAGGAGTCCGTGTCTGTCGAGAGAATAGATAAGGTAGACGATGGCTTCCTCGAGGTCGGGCTTCAGCATCATTGAGTAGACCTGCTCGAGCAGGTATTCGGAGAGCGTCTGCTGACTTACTGCCTCCGGCCTCCAGACCTCGTCGTCAGGGGACCAGGAACTGGAAGGGCTCTCGCCCATGTGCTCCTCTATCTGCTTGAGGATGTCCAGCGGGTCGCGCTCGGTGCTGTCTGTCCGATATGGCTCTTCCTCCCAGCTCTCCTCTGCCTCGGCGGCTGGAGTGCTTTCAGGAAGGGAATCCGGGGACTCCGTACGCTGTTCGGGCTCGTTCTCTATGAGCGGATTCTCCTGCAGCTCCTTCGAGATCATGTTGTCGAGGTCCAGTGAAGGGAGCTGAAGTATCTCCAGAGCCTGCCTGATCTTCTGCGTCAGGACCAGCTTCTGGGTCTGGGTCATGCGGAGGTTCTGGCTGAGCTTCAGATCGGCCATCCTAGAGTCTGAACCTCTCACCGAGGTAGATCTTCCTGGCTTCGGGATTCTCCGCGAGTTCAGCAGCGGAGCCGGAGATGAGGATCTTTCCGTCGAACATGATGTATGCGCGGTCGGTTATCTCGAGTGTCTCCCTGACATTGTGGTCGGTTATCAGGATACCTAGCCCCATGCCCTTTAGTTTCTTGATTATCCCCTGGATGTCATCAACAGCGATGGGGTCGATCCCCGCGAAGGGCTCATCAAGCAGGAGGAAAGCGGGTCTGGTGACAAGGGCCCTGGCGATCTCGACCCTGCGCCTCTCACCACCGGAGAGTGTGTAGGCCTTCTGACCGGCCACCCTCTCAAGGCCGAGGTCGCTGATTAGCTCAGCCTGTCTCTTCTTCCGCTCCCTGCGGGAGAGACCCATCGTCTCGAGTATGGCCATCAGATTGTCAGCGACAGTCATCTTCCGGAAAACGCTTGACTCCTGGGGAAGGTATCCTATGCCCAGCCTGCATCTCTTGTACATCGGAAGATTGGTGATCGGGGTGGAATCCATGAATACATCCCCGCTGTCGGGACGGATGAAGCCGACTATCTGATTGAATGTAGTCGTCTTGCCTGCGCCATTTGGACCGAGGAGCCCGACGGTCTCGCCCCTGCTCACTTTGAGGGAGACTCCGTTGACCACTGCACGCTTGCGGTACCTCTTTACGAGGTCCTCCGTCCGCAGCAGTTCAGCTCCGTTGTGCTCGATGGATTTCCCGCGAGTCCGAGTCAAGGATTACCTCCACGATAGCTGTAAGTGCCGTTTACCGATCCCGAGACCACGACACGGGTCGCGTTCCCATCCTCAAACCTTATAACAAACGTGTTCCCTGTCACCGTGTTCATCTCAGCCCTGTCGGCAGCCTCTCCCCCGCTCTTCATCGTGAGTCTGGCGGAGCCGGTGAGCATGACGGAATCGGGATCGCCTTCCTCCAGCGCGAAGAAGGCTCTCTCGGAGGAGAACCATGTCTCGGATGGAGGTTCCAGTCCGCGGTCAAGGAAATATCCAGATGCGCCTCCCTCCACTCTTACGGCCGAAGGTCCCTCGTCGCCGTCCATCAGGATCTCCATCCAGTCACCCTCGATTTCACCGTCCGCAGTCGTCATAAGCGGTGACCCGAAGAGCTCGAACCGGTCCTCGTCCCCGAAGTACCTGAGGTACTCCGAACTCGATGTGAATTCCCTTGACGGCATGTCGACGAATGCGTTGCCCTGGGCCTCGGCGGTATTGTCATCGGGAAAGAACTCCAGGCGGTCAGCGGTGACGGTCAGGCTGTCGCCCGACTCTATCCTTCTGAGGACAGGATCGACTGTTACGAAGAGACTGCCCCTGTCCCTGTCGTAGAGCGCGTACTCCCCCTCGACCATCCCGAGCCAGGGGCCTGACATGACAACGGATTCCCTGGCCGTCGCCTTGGCGCTTGTCCTGAAGTAGACGATCTCCCCGGCTTCGACAACTGTTTCTCCATCAGTAAGGACGACATGACCTGTCATGGTGATCATGCCGGCATCCTTAAGGTACTCAAGGTAATCGGAAGTGCCCGTCAGTGTGTCAGTAACGACGACTACGTTCCCATAGAAAACTGCATTGCCGGAACTCTGCCAGACGGTGCCGCTGTCCGAGGTGACGGTGATCTCACCATCGGTGACTTCGACATTCCCGTCGAGGTCTATCACCGCTTCGCCCCCATCCAGTTCCCTGCCGGAAGCCCTGTCCGCGTTGACGGTGAAGATGTCGGCCGCCGCCGCCCCAATGAGCAGTAGAACGAGGCTACTCCAGGTCGACAAGACCCGAATAGACTGCCGTGAAGTCTTCATCGATCTCAACCCCTTCACCCGCTCCGAGTCCGGTATCCAGGTCAACTCCCCTGCCTGAAAGGACAGTCTCACCGGTGGAATCAGGTATCGTCAGCGTGACGAGACAATCACTGTGCAGGACCTCCAGCTCATCGTCCCAGATCAGCTCGGATGTCTGCAGGTACCTGTCATCGCTGGTGGTTGCCGTGACATCGCCCCATATCCTCATAAGTCCGCTCTGCAGGTCCACTCTGCCTGAATCACCGAGCAGCAGAGTAGCAGGCATATCATCTTCGAAGAATGTGATGTTCACCCCCGTAAGGATGAGGATGCTGTCACCTTCGGTGTAATCAGCCCTCTCGCTCTCCAGTCTCCATGAGCGGATGCCTTCCGCCGACTGGACGAGGACGAAATCCTCCACGATCTGCATAGGTCCACTCTCCGGGTCCATGTCGACCGGAGCGGAACTACCGCAGGCCAGGAGCAGAGCCAGGACGGCGAGCCCAGCGCTCATGGATCCATATCCACTGCTCAGGGTCCTCACGAATCCAATCACCAATCCTCCCGGTTAAATGGGCTGTCAGATCCAGGTAGCCGTCCGGTCCATCGAATGTGGACAGATCGACCGGCTCCTCTATCTCCAGCAGGTATCCAGATCCAGCCCCGCCCGTCCTCCTGATATGGAGCGGCACGACGGGGATACCGAATCTGAGGGCCAGCCTGGCCGGACCGACCGGGGTCCTCGCGGGGAGGCCCAGGAAGTCAACGAAATCACTTTCGACCCCCAGTGTATCCTGGTCTATCAAAATACCGACTGCGGTATTGTCACGCAAACTACGCATGAGGGTCGGCAGGCCTGCTCCCCTGTCGATCAGTGTCGCTCCATGCCTGCATCTGAGCGTATCCAGATAGTCCGATGTTGCCCTGTCCGACAGCCTCCTCGAGACGACACCGACTCGATGCCCTTCGAGCCCGACAGCCCTCGGAATGAGCTCCCAGGCCGAGTAATGAGCTGTGATCGCCAGAACCCCTCTGCCCTCGGCGAGAGCTGCCGCCATGTTCTCAGCACCTCTGACCTCGACCCTCTTCCTGAAAGCATCATCATTCATTCTCTGGAGCCTGAAGAAATCCATGAACCCTGAGATGATGTATCTGAAGACCCTTCTCTTCGAGACTTGAAGATCGCATTGCTCGATCACATGCCTTCTGTTGATATCGAAGATGCGGCTGGACTGGCCCGGCAGGGCTGCGGCAATGCTGCCGATCAGTCCCGCAAGCAGCCATGTCAGTCTTCGGGGGATTATCGAAGCACAACCGACGAGGAGCTTCGCTGCCGGGAGTTCAAACGCATGACGAAGCCCTCGGAAAGGGGCCATGAGAGCGGGGTTACCTCACCCCTTCGCGAAGGACATCGTGGAGGTGGAGTATGCCCTTCGGAACGGATGCTTCGTCGAGTACGACGAGACTGGTGATGCCCTTTTTCTCCATCCTTGCGGCAGCAATTGAGACAAGTTCATCGGCAAGGCAGGTCTCCGGGGTCCGTATGAGGACATCTCCAAGGCGCTGATTGAGGATGTTCTCCCTGTTCTTCATGAGCCTTCCGAGATCGCCGTAGACGAAGATGCCGGCAAGGCTCCCGTCATCGGAGACCGAGAGGCAGACGCCCCTGTGCTCCGTCATCAGCGCCACTGCTTCTGAAAGGGGCACTTCCTCCGGAAGAACGGGCAGGGGCGGACCGACCATCAGTTCGGAGACCCTCATAAGGAGTCTCGTGCCAAGAGAACCGCCCGGATGCACCATGGCAAAATCATCAGGCGAGAAATCCTTGATCTTGAGCAGGGCCATTGCCAGAGCGTCTCCGAGGGCGAGCATGGTCGTGGTGCTGGCGGTGGGCGCGAGATTGAAAGGGCAGGCTTCAGACTGGTCGGGTAGCTGAAGAGTGACGGCCGCTGCCTTTGATAGAAGCGAATCCCTTGATGAAGTGATGGCCACTACGGGTATCTCGAGTGTGGCGATCGTAGGCAGAAGGACTGCGATCTCCCTGGTCTCACCGCTCTTGGAAAGGACAAGCGCCGCATCTCCGCGCTGGAGGAGTCCGAGATCCCCATGGACCCCTTCCGAAGGATGGAGAAAGTAAGCCGGGCTGCCTGTGCTGGTCATGGTGGAGGCAATTTTCCGTGCAATGTGGCCCGATTTGCCCATCCCGCAGACGACTATCTTTCCAGTGATGCCGGAGAGCACATCCACTGCACTGGGGAAGTCATCCCTGATCAGGTCACCAGTCGTGAGGAGCCAGTCGGCCTCTATCTGAAGGACTCTGAGCGCCTCATCATATAGCTCAGTCATCAGATATCCTCTCCAGAAGCATATCCACGAGTTCACCTACAGCGCCATGTCCGCCCGGAGCCTCAGTGACGATATCGCATTCTGCCATGACCATTGGATGCGCGTCCGCAGGACATGCGCTGACGCCTGCAAGTTCGAGGGCAGGGAGGTCCATCGGACCATCCCCCATGAAAAGAACAGCCGAAGGCTCGATAGAGAGATGGGCGCAAAGCCCTTCGAGGGCAGCGGCCTTCTCACTGCTTCCGAGACAGAGGATATCTATGCCCAGATCAGCCGCTCTACGCCTGGTGGCCGGAAAATCGCGGAATGAGACCAGAGCCACCGGAAAGTCCATCTTCCTGAGCCGGATGATAGCCGCGCCGTCCTTTGAACTGAACCTCTGAACAACACCCTGGGGACCATAGTGAAGTCCTCCGTCAGTAAGTACGCCATCGACATCCAGAGCAAGAAGCCTGATGGATCCGAGTCTATCCGTCATGCTCGACCTTCCCAGTGTCTTACCGCTCCATCGACAAGGATGGCAAGTGTATCGAGGTCGACCATAGTGGTCCTGTCACTCTGCGCTGACGCAGGATCGGGATGAGCCTCGATGAATAGCCCGTCCACACCCCAGGCTGCGCCCGCTCTGGCGAGATACGGGGCGAACTCGCGGCATCCACCGCTGGAATCTCCTTCTGCGCCGGGCTTCTGCAGGGAGTGGGTCACATCCAGTATGATCCTGTCCCCGATAGGTGCCATAAGCGACAGGGAGCGGAAGTCGACAACAAGGTCGCCATAACCGAAGAAGGTCCCTCTCTCGGTAAGCCAGACCTCGCCGGCACCCGCTCTGCGGAGCTTGGCCGCAGCACCGTTCATCCCTGCAGGATCGATGAACTGACCCTTCTTGACGTTCACTGGGAGACCGGTTCGCCCGGCAGCTTCCAGAATGGAGGTCTGCCTGCACAGGAAAGCGGGGATCTGAAGGATATCAGCGACCTCGGCCACCGGCTTCGCCTGTTCGGGAAGATGAATATCGGTCAGTATCCTCAGATCGAACTCAGATGCCACATCCTCCAGTATGCGGAGTCCTTCCTCCATACCGGGGCCGACCCAGGAATCAGGGCTGGTCCTGTTGTCCTTGAGAAAGGAGGACTTGAATATCAGCTGGGGTGCTGGAGAGAACCGTTCCATGAGAGCAGATGCCGCACCGGCAACCCGAAGGGCTACGTCTCTTGATTCCAGTCCGCATGGACCGATAATGAAGAGCGCCATTTCGCTCGAATGCCCACGGGATGAAGGGGGGAAATCAGTTTTCAGAGAAATACTCAACCGCCCTTTCAAGGTCCTCCGGAGTGTCGACCCCGATGCCTCTGAAATCACCCTCTATCAGATCCACCCGAATACCCGCTTCCATCCATGCAAGCTGTTCGAGCCTCTCCGCATCAGAGAGAATTGTCCCGCTGCAGCCGGCACAGACACGAAGGGCATCCGGACGGAAACAATATATGCCAACATGTTCGAGGACGGATTCCGCTCCCCAGGGGATCGGATAACGGGAGAAGTAGAGCGCCCTGCCTTCGGCAGTAACTGCGGCCTTGACCGTATTCGGGGATTCTGCCGCGGATGCGCTCACCCTCCGTGCCAGTGAAGTGACCGACAGTCCATCCAAGGGACGGGAGAGCAGAGCTCTGATCCAGTCCGGGCTTACCAGGGGTTCATCGCCCTGAACGTTTATCACCAGTTCCCCGGGCTTGCCCAACAGCTTCCAGGCCTCCCATACGCGATGGGTACCGTTCCTGCATTCGCCCGTCATTACAGCAGTGAAGCCCCAGTCCCTCACAGCATCGGCGATGGTGCTATCGTCAGTTGCGACAGCGGTCAGCGCAAGACCGGCGCCGTCCAGTCCCTGGAGGACCCGCACAACGAGCGGAACACCTGCGACATCGGCCAGTGGTTTACCATGTAGTCTGGTCGAACCCATCCGAGCGGGAACTATCGCTACAGCGGCGCCGGCAGGAGATGCCGGACCGTCGGTGTCCAGAATCAGTCCCCCAGCCATCTCTCAGTGGCCCAGAGCGAGACCATCAGCACAGTCTCATCGAGACGAATGTCCTGCTGGTCCCTCCAGTACTGGTAGCCTGCAGCGAGATCTATACCGGCCATACCTTCACCAAGGGTGAATCCCGCTCCTGCTCTGATACTGGTTGCCCCATCGCGCCAGAGACCGCTCATGTGGCTGTAACCCGCTCGAGCGGCGAGACCGCCGCCAATGCTGTATTCGGCCCCGGCTGAGATGACCGTGCCTTCATCTGTATGGCTGTCGAGGATGTTCAGGGCTTTCCTGGAGTACAGGTCCGCACCGATGAGGAGACTGGGGATCGGCCTGAAGGAGATGCCTGCTGAAAGCTCACCGGGGACGGAGTATTTCTGGGAGATACTGTCCTCGCCATGGCCCGAATAATCACGGAAGACCTCGAGATCCCCCTCCCTGTCAGTCGCTACGGACAAGCCCAGACCGAAGCTGTCCGTGTTCACCATTATCCCGAAGACACCGCCCCAGGCCTGCCTGAGACTCGCATCATCGCGGTAGACTGTATTAACTGGTACCGGTGGATCGGGATCGATAGGATTCAAGATGACATCGGCAACGATATTCCCGAATGTGCATCTGCCCCCCAGGGATACTCCGAGCCAGTCGGCTGTCCTGACGGAAATGCCTGCGTATGACTCAGTTAATCCGCCTGACCAATCATAATGCCCGGTGTACTCCGTAAAGGACCTGTCCCCTTCTTCACTGAGCCTGCTCCTGCCCTCTATCGAACCGACCAGGACTATCCCGAGGGGAATAGGCACAAGAGCCGAGACGTCCGGGAAACCGAGTCTGTTGCTCCAGGCATCGATATCACCTTCGCTGTACCTTCCTCCGAAACATATCCCGCTACTCATCGTCCAGGCCGAGGCCGCAGGGTTGAGAAGCGAGAACATCGAATTGTTCTCGATCCCGACGGAAACACCGCCCATGCCGAAGGTCCTGGCTGACAGGGGAAGTATCTCGTCCCCCATCCCCTGAGGGGGAGGGATGAAACCGGGATAGGCCCCGGTGAGGGAACAGAGCAAAGCGCATGCGATAGCAATCATCACCACTCCGATCGGGAGGTTACACTATTTTTGTCACCACTGTCTTCGATGTACCTCTGTACAAACCGATTGTTCCACCGGAAACTCAGAGTTCGAAGACCTGTCCGCGAGTGGGAATATGGGCTTCGATCCCCATCGCCTCATCGATCCTTCGTGCGAGGGCACCTGACTGATCTTCCTCTCCATGCACAAGGAATATATCAGATGCGCCGCTTCCCACCTTCTCGGCGTATTCGAGAAGCTCATCCGAACCCGCATGAGCGGAAAATCCGTTGATGACTTCAACTGAGGCATTCATCTCATACTCCTCGCCGTAGATGCGAAGATTGGTCTCTCCATCAACTATGCGCCGACCCAGCGTATTAGCCGCCATGAAGCCGACTACAAGGACAGTGCATCGCTCATCCTGGATATTGTTCTTGAGATGATGAAGTATCCTGCCGTTCTCACACATGCCGGAAGCGGAGATGATAACCATAGGCTGCTTCATCGTGTTGAGAGCCTTCGACTCCCCGACGCTCTGTATGAAGTGCAGTCCTTCGAAGCTGAAGGGACTGGATCCCTCTCTGAGATGCTTTGTAAGGTCGGCATCAAAACACTCCTGGTGGATCTTGTAGACCTCGGTAGCATCGAAGGAGAGCGGCGAATCCACGAATACGGGCATGTTCGGGGGCATATGGCCGCTGGCATGGAGTTCGTGAATGTAGTACAGCACCTCCTGGGTCCTTCCCACACTGAAGGAGGGGATGATGACTTTGCCTCCCCGCCTGTGAGTGCTGGTGATGATGTCGGCAAAGCGCTGGGCCGAGACTTCCTGGTGTTCGTGGTTGCGTCCGCCGTACGTACTCTCGAGAAGAAGGATATCAGCCCTTGAGCTTTCGTCAGGGTCCCGGAGGATCGGTCTTCCGGAGCGGCCGAGGTCTCCCGAGAAGAGCAGGACCCTTTCGCGGCCCTTCTCCAGGATGGTCAGCTCGATCTGGGAGGAACCCAGTATATGTCCGGCTTCGAGGAACCTCAGCGAGATGCCGGGGAATATCTCGAATGGTCTCGCATAGGGTATCGACATGAACTTTTTGAGGGTCTCTGTCACATCGTCGATGGTGTAAAGCGGCTCGAGAGGTGGAAGGTCCTTCGCCGCCCTCTTCTTATTCAGATACTCAATGTCGTACTTCTGGATGTGAGCGCTGTCAGGAAGCATAATGGCTGCGAGATCACGCGATGCAAAAGTACTGATGATAAGTCCATTGAATCCGTGCTTGACAGCTGTCGGCAGATTTCCGCTGTGGTCCATATGCGCATGCGAAAGGATGATAGCATCGAGGCTTGAGGGGTCGTAAGGATGCTCCCTGTTCAGCCTGTCGCTCTCTTTGCGGCGTCCCTGGTGCAGTCCGCAATCGAGCAGGATTCGCTTACCGGCCACCTCGAGCAGATGCGCCGAGCCGGTGACTGCACCGGCTGCACCGTGAAAAGTAATCTTCAAGATCGTCTCCTTATTCATTGAACATTCAGTACCTCGTTGAAGCAACTGAACATGGTGCCAGTATCCTCTGATGGTCAAACCCGACTATGTTGCCAGTTATCAGCCCCTGCAACCTCACCTGGGAACCATCGCGACCATATGGACGTTAGTATGTCGAGAGTGCTAGATTAGTACATAGTTAGAATAACGCATACGAGAACACTCACCTTAATTCTGGAGGTATCAATGCGATACGCCATCGTTATCCTGATGTCGGTTCTGGCTCTTGCCTCGGCTGACACCATCCTTTCAAGAGTGAATGACGCACTCGATGCAGGAGATATCAGCCCTGACGAGGCCGTCATGCTTCTCCACAATTCTCTCTACGACCTCGACATGATCCCGATCGAATACACTGACAACACGATCAGCGTTCCCTGCGGAATGTCGACCATGGACAGGATCACCGTCCTTCTGGAAGACTGCACCGCTCCCATCCGCGAGGAAATGCTGGACCTTGCCAGACCCGAAGTCGGATCACCTGAGTACCTGTATGACACCCCCGGCGGCAACTTCAAGATCCACTGGACCGACACCGGGATAAACGCCACTTCCCTCGCCTGGGTAGAGACCTGTGCAGAAGGACTCGACTACGCCTGGGAGCAGGAAGTGAATGTACTGGAATGGGATGCTCCTCCTTCTGACCTCGGTATCGGTGGAGATGACCGCCTGGACGTCTACATGATCAACATCGAGGGCGGCGTCATCGGATGGTGCACCAGCGCCGGCAATCCTCCGGATCCCACAACACCTGAAGCTGACTACGCGAGCCATATCGCCCTCGACGCAGATGAGAGCTGGGGAGAAGTCCAGATCCAGTCGACCTGTGCACATGAATTCCAGCACGCCATCCAGAACGGCTATGAGGCAGCTGAGCCCAGCTGGTTCAAGGAGAACTGCGCTACCTGGATGGAGTACAAGGTTGGCTACGACACCTATGCCGCCTACCTGCACGGCGGAGACAACTGCCTTCGCAGACCATGGTACGACATCCGGTCGATGGATGAAGGCCTGTACGAGTACGGATGCACCCCCTGGCCCATGTACATGCAGTACAGGTGCGGCGGGCAGGAGGCCGTACGAATGGTCTGGGAGAACTGCGCAGCAGTACAGGGCGCGAATATGCTTGACGCCCTGAACACCACCGCTGAGTACTACGGCCTTTCATTCCTTGACTGGCTTGCAGAGTACGATGCCTGGCGCTGGTTCACTGGACACAACGCCAGCGACCATTACTATCCCCTTGAGGAGTGCTCACTCTGGACTCCGGGACCTTACACTTTCGCATATCACACCATCTCCAGCCTGCCAGCCAGTGGTGACGAAGGTGTTTATCCTCCCGAGGTCTACGGACTGCACTGGATCAAGGTCGATGTAACAAGCTACCAGAAATGGATAGAGTTCGCCTTCAACGGCAGGGACAACTTCCAATGGCATGTAGGCGTTATCCAGTCCGCAGATGATGGACGGACAGCCTTCCAGTATCACACTGTGGATAATACCTCAGCTACGCTCGATCTTGCGGCTGACGCAGAGGGATGGGACGAGGTCATCTTCTACGTGCAGCCCATCTTCCAGACCACGCTCACAATGACATATGAGTTCGACATTACAGAGATGACCGGTATCGAGGGTACTGAGGGCGCTGCCGAGCTTTTCACTGTAACACCTTCAGCCAACCCCATCATCAGCGGGCAGTCCATCCTTCTGGACATCCCCACTTCCGGTTTCACCACCCTCAATGTCTTCGATATCACTGGACGCATGGTCCAGAATATCTACACCGGTGACATGCAGGCCGGACAGAATACCCTGGCCTGGGATGCCGGGGCTCTCTCCGCCGGCACCTACTTCCTGAGACTTTCAGGCATCGGCGGCGGCGCATCCGTCCAGGTCGTGCTGTCGAACTAGTTAGCAATTCCACAGCCGGGGCGGAACTCTCTCCGCCCCGGTTTCCGCTTCCAGGAGGTGCTGAATTATGATGAGATCCCTTTTCCTGACTATTCTAGCGGTGCTTGTGCTCTCAGGGGCTGCCCTGGCTGACACATCGTACGAGAGGATCATGACCGTCTACGAGGAAGGCAGTCTGACTGCCCAGGATGCGGCCACCCTTCTTGTGCAGAGTATCGTGAGCCCTTTCATGCTTCCGGATGAGTACACCATCGAGACAGAGTCCATGTCCTGCGGGACCCCCGCACTTCATGAGGCCACACTTCTTGCATCGGGTTCTGGGATCCCAGTACTCGAGGTTCTCGATATGGCCAACCGTCCTTCTCTCAGCGGACCTGAGTACACCTTCAATTCACCTGACGGGTACTTCAAGATCCACTGGACCGATTCCGGCGCAGACGCCACTACACTCAGTTACGCAAATGGCATAGCTGTCGCAGCTGATTACAGCTGGGATGTGGAGTGCGACCAGATGGGGTACATCCATCCACCCCCTGATGCAATGGCCGGCGGCGACAACCTCTACGACATCTACATCAAGAGCATAGGTCCCCTGGGCTACACCAGCAGCGGCGGTGAGTACAAGCCCCCGGATTCCACACATGACTGCAGTGCCAGTCATATCGTGATGAGCAAGGGACTTGCAACCAGTCTCGCCAACGTAACCGTTGCACATGAGTTCCAGCATGCCATCCAGATGTCATACGACTACAATGAGCCTACCTGGTTCATGGAGAACTGCGCCGTATACATGGAGGAGCAGGTATACCCTGCTGTAAACGACTACGTGAACTACCTCCACGGTGGTGACAATCCACTCAGAAAGCCCTGGTGGGACATCAGGAGCAGCGGTGGAGATCTGTATCACTATGGCGGTGTAATCTGGGCTTTCTACATTGAGAACAGGATAAGCGACATTGCCGTACGCGAGGTGTGGGAGAACTGTGCCGCCACTACAGGCCTCAATATGATGGACGCGCAGGAAGACATGTTCGCAGCCCACGGCATGACCTGGGAACAGGCCTTCATGGAGTACGGCTGCTGGCGTTGGTTCACAGGCAACAACTGGTATTCCGGAAGCGGTATCTTCTTCGATGAAGCTCCCCTCTGGACACCCGGTCCTTACGTCTTCTCCTACCACACCATCACATCGCTTCCCGCCTCGGGCGATGAGGGTGTTTATGAACCTGACACATACGGCCTGCACTGGATCAAGGTCGACCTCTCAAGCTATCAGAGCAGCTGGGTCGAGTTCGCATTCAATGGCCGTGACTACTTCGAGTGGGATCTCGGCGTTATCATGTGGGACACCTCCGGTGACCATCTCTTCCAGTGGTACGACTGCGACGCGACAAGCGGTGACAAGACCGTTGCGGTCTCAGCCGCCGGATGGGACTACGCGCTCTTCTTCCCTGCTTTCATGACTACGACGAGTCTTGATCACTACTACGAGTTCGACATCACTGCTGAGACTGGCATCGAGGGCGGCGTTACTACACCGCCGATCGGTCTGAATGTCTCCTCCAATCCGCTCCGTCTCGGAGATGCGATCATGTTCGATATGCCGTCAGCAGGCAGAGCCGAGCTGATGGTTTTCGATATCAGCGGACGCAATGTGGCTGAACTCTACGACGACCAGGCTCCTGCCGGAACCAGCTCAGTTCAGCTGGTCGGCGAGAACCTGACGGAGGGCACCTACTTCGTAACGCTCTTCGCAAATGACCAGATCCTCTCCCGCAAGGTGGTTCTCACAAACTAGCGGGAGCATTGTTCGACAGCTTAAGGAGCCCCGCACCTGCGGGGCTCCGCTGCATCCATCCATGAAGTGCAGCGTACTCGTCCGGTCGCAGCACCTGATGAATGCCGATGCCCTCGGCGGGAAGAGTGTTCAAGGGTATATTCGCTCTCCGGAAGGGTTCCGGAACGCCAGTTCAAAGGGTCTGACACGCGCCCCTGCCTGGAGGATCGATTGAAGACATTCCTCATGCACCTGATCCCTGCAGTCGCTCTCCTGACTCTCGCATGCGGAGTTCCGGAGAGTTCCACACCATACAGTTCCTCTGAGGACATGCTTCCTCTAATCATCATCATGATCGGGGATTATGGCGTTCCATCAGCTGAACTCCCATGGACGATCTCAGAAGGAGCCACAGATGTTTCTGCGGCGATGATCTCGGTCGATGCTCCGGACGATGAAGAGGAATCACCTGCCGCTCTCAGCGAGCAGATCCTCCGGGAGGCACTGGCAGAAGGAATGCTGATCGCACTGATAGACTTCGGGGATCTTCCAGGTGACCTGGAACGGGACCACATTCACATCACTACTGGTCCTGGAGGCTTACCCTCGTCCACTCCGGCGGGTATCGCTGAGGACATTCCTGATTCCGTCTGGAGAGATCCCCTCCTTAGACAGAACTGGATCGCGAACATGGTCGATATCTACCTTCCAGACCTGACGATCATCGGCCTCAACGGTTTTAACAGAGCTGCAGTAATTGATATCCTTCGCTCCTGGACACAGCCTGAGAGGCTGGCAGGCATGAACATCGTAGCTGTGCACCTGGCCGGAGAGCCCCCCCCGGAGGAGAGAGGCTGGGCCGTCATCGGCAGTTCATCAGTGAACGGGAATACACCCAATGGTCTCACTCATAATGCTCTTCTCTCGACCATGGAACTCCTCTGCGGGCTGGATTGGGAATCAGCAGTGCCCGACAGGATACCGGCTCTGGATATTTTCATTTCCCCCCCTCCGGGATGGAACCTCGAATGAACCCTTCCAACATCATACGGAGACTCGTTGACCGGATCGCCTCGATCGAGGTTGGACCGGGGAGTCTGCTGGCACTCTTCGTGGCCACCGTCGTGACCAGGAATCTGATGGAGTCCGCTCCTGCCGGAATGCTCTTTCCACCGGCTGCATTCCTCCTCCATTTTCCCGCCGCCTATGTCTTCCCGATGGCCGGACTCGTGTGGCTCATGCATCTGCTTTCCGGGTATGATCTCGGAAAACTGCTGAAGCTGATGATCTTCGCCTGGACCCTTACACTCCTTCCGCCCATTATCGACCTTATCGCCGGAACAGCCGATCCGATCGGGTACTTCCCTCTCGACAGGACCAATGCAGCACATTTTCTCCTTAACTTCTTTAATCCAGCTGTAGAATTGCCGGGAACCACTATCGGTATCAGGATAGAAGCCGGTGTTGGATGCGTGCTGGCCGGGGTCTTCACATGGGCAGTCTCCGCAAGCAGATGGAAGCTGCTTCGTGGACTGTTCACAGCAGTCCTTTTCGCCCCTGTCTTCCTCATCTTCTTTACATGGCCCAATCTGGTCCACATCATGTTCTCCGGACTCTTCCCTCACACTCCCGGTGCACAGGAGTTCTACCAGTGGCACGCAGCCACATATCCCCACCTGTCGGGTTCTTTTCACTACACTATCTTCCTGGTCGATCTCATCCCCATTACTCTGCTACTTACATGGTTCCTTCGCAGACTTGTACCTAACGAATGGCAGTTAGTGAGGGATAACTTCAGAAGAACCTGGTGGATGATCTCCGCTCCAGCCGCAGGTACTGCTGCAGCTTTCATGGCAGCAGGCAGCGGTCTGACCTTCGCAGATGCGATATCGATGATCGGTGCACTTCTGGCCGCTCTCCTCGTGCTAGCAGCATCCGGATCGAGGAGCTGGGTCCGATGGAGCATATGGGTCATCGCCGGAGCAGCTGCTGTCTCCGTCGGATGGGAGACACTGGCTCTGGTCATCTCGGCTGCCGCTCTCTCCTCCGTTCCTGGACCGCGATGGATATCCAGAGGGCTTACCGGAGGTGCCCTCTTCCTGGCAGCATCAAGTCCTGTGGGATTATCCTGGGCTGCTGCGGCTGCAGTCCCCCTTGCACTGGGAACAGCCGCATCCATCTCCGCATTAAAGCAGGTCGGCATAATCGCAGGCGCAACTTCCATTCTCACCGCATTTCTTCTTCCCGTCACATCGGCAACCGCATGGATGGACTCCCACACAGGCCTGACCGATGCTCTCAACAGGAATGCACGGCAGGATCTGGCCCTGCCTGCAGCGGTCGCAGCAGCTGGTTCAGGCGGAAGTATGCTCACACTGGCAAGGGCAGAACTTGCCGCAGGCGATACCGACAGGGCTAGATGGGTATATGAAGTAGCCGTTGCCAGAGGTGACACAGGCACCGAGTCACTCAGGATGGGAATGAACCTGGCTTACAGGCAAGGAAGGCATGAAGAGCTGAACACCCTTCTCGATAAACTCCCTGATGACCCGGACGAAAGACTGTCGGACCTCTCGGGACTCCTTCTCAGCAGAGCGGCAGGTACCGGTGACACACTTCTCATCCGCAGCCTCATGGAATCCTATGGACCATCACCGATGCTTCTCAATGCATACTCAGTTGCCTGCGCCCTCGAAGGTGATGAAGAGAGAGCAGCCCCCTACGCGAGAGCCGCCGCATCCCATCCTGATGCAATTGCAGCCCACATAGCCTGGGCGATACAGCTTACCGCCAGCGAGGGCCGGGATTTCAATACACTCTTTGAAGATGGCATCCAGAGGTTCCCCGGTTCGGTCGAGATAATGACTGCGAGGATCATGGCTCCCATCTCAGCCGGACTGGAACCGGACAGACCCGATCTGGTTGAAGCCTGTCTTGCACTGCAGCCTATCTCGCCCGGTGTGCTTCGGACAGCAGCAGCATGGTTCTTCGAAAGCGGCATGTATTCCGAGGCTCTCGAAACAGCGGAAAGGGCCATAGCTGTCTCAAAAGATCCTGACCCCATGATGCTGGAGCTCGCGCTCTCTTCAGCCGGTGTGCTTGGTGACAGCGCCAGGATGGCCGCCCATGCTTCATACCTTTCAGTCCTCTTCCCGGAGACTTACGGGATGCTTCCGGTCTCCGCAGATACTTCGGGTAACTGAACTGTCCCGGCTGTTCCTGCTTCTTTGCATTGCCGCTGCCCTGGGCACGGGGCTCATTGCATGGTTCTCCGGACCTCCAGAATTCGATTATCTGGATGGTACCGAATTCGCCATATGCGGGGCCCGTATGGAGGTTCCGCATCCTCCGGGCTATCCACTCTTTATATCGCTTCTGAAGGTCTCATCAGGGATCCTCCCAACCACGAAGCTTGATTACAACGCATTCAGGATAGTCACTTCCTTCATAGCGGGTGCAGGTGTTCTGGCAGGTACTGCAGCGCTGGCGAGTTTTGGGGCAGGACCTGCGGCGGCACTGCTGGGCTCGCTCCTTTTCTTCACGCTGGGACCGGTGATGGGGCAGCTGAATGTTCTGGAAGTGCATGGATTCGCGATTCTGCTCATACTCATTGCTATCATCGCAAGACGTTCCAGGATAGGACCATACCTGTCTTCACTCTCTATGTTCGGAGGTCATCCGCTGAGCCTGCTTCTGCTTCCTATGGTCTGGACCAGGAGATTCAGGGAGAGATGGGTCCTCCTCGCAGCAATTCCTATGAGCCTGTGGCTCTTTGTACCTGTCCGCTCAACGATGCCGGCACTGAGTCATTACTCCCATCCGGACCGCGTTGATATCTACTTCAAATACCTCACCCTTTACAGTGGGAAGTTCTCACTTTTCACATCGAGAGCCATCGAAGCGGTCGTACAGGATGCGGGACCTGTATCCATCATTGTCATGCTCTTCTTCATCGTGCTTTCAGGAAGAATGAGGTGGAGACTCTTTGGAGCATTCGCGGTGAGTTTCCTGTATCTCTCCGTTTACGCCATCAGTGACACGAACAGTATGATCTGGATTGCTCTCCTCCCTCTGGCCGTG
>Ga0190293_1000196_pt1 | contig 21359 bp, 22 predicted proteins | sample 48693001_MG_FD_161671 | JGI IMG/M metagenome (GOLD analysis project Ga0190293, IMG submission 161671) | Hydrothermal vent microbial mat bacterial communities from Southern Trench, Guaymas Basin, Mexico - 4869-30-0-1_MG | ecosystem: Environmental > Aquatic > Marine > Hydrothermal vents >...
AGAAGACTGCCCTACCGTAGTGGACGCTTTTAGAACTGGTACCCCATAGTGGATGCTTTTAGAACTCTTGCAGCCGCTCTCTGATCACGATGCACCTTAGTGTACAGGAGTAGCTCCAGCGGGATGTGAAGAATGCGTCGAGGAATCAGTGATGGTCTACCGGAGAAGTACCGTTCTTGCTACCTTCCGCTGCCCATGAGAATCCAACACGATAAGGTAACATCCGTTTGGTAGAGAGGGGCAGGGTGACCATACAAGACTTTGCTCTCCGAAGTGCAAATGTTCTGCATTCCTATCAGCTATTACATGCCCTGATAAGTCGTATATGGAGATGTCCATCAAGTCTGAGAGCGGAAGGGTGCTTGTGACTGTCAGGCTACGTGAGAACGGGATTGGGAAAACACGCACTTCAAGCTCATCAGCACAACCCTCTGTCTCAAGTCCTGTTTCGGGTTCGTATCGACTCAGAAATCCGTCTCCACTAATTGTGCCAGCTGCTATATACCCTCCCAAAGGTAACTGCCTAGCCGAATAGAACATGTGAGTATCGTCCACCCAGTCCCACCATTGTTCATTCCCTAATGAGTCTATTTTCGATAACGTGCCCCAAGAACTAGATCGTCCTATGGTTTCATCTCTATCATATTCAGAGTAAATATACCCTGCGTAAATGTATCCACCATCCATCGTCGGGTTGATTGAACAAGTGTGGGGTTCAGCGTAGCTGTACAAAGACGTCGTCCATTGGATATTGCCAAGAGAGTCTACGTGCGATACAGTCGGTCCATCAGCCGGGTAGGTATACCCATTCAAGACTATGTAACCGAAATCCGATGCCAGGCACATATCACGACAACCGTATACTCCAGAGATATAGGATTCCCACAGTATGTTCCCATTGAGATCGAAATGTGTTAAGTATTGACTTTTTGCGAGAATGGTCAGACCTTCATATTCGTACACTATCCGTAATGCTCTATCATTAATCTCCCCATCCGACAGGTGTGTCCATAGGGTATCTCCACTCGAATCAGTTCTGAGAACCCATGTTCTACGAATGAGTGGGCTCTGTTGTCGAGATGTTCCACATATTGCATAACCACCGTCTGGAAGAGGTATCACACAATATCCGGAATCTGTATGACCAGGGATATCATACACCTTGAACCATTCCAGCTCTCCGTTATATCCTATCTTCAGCAGGTGCAATCCCCAGGTTGGTGCAGCGCTGCTTCGACAGGATCCTGTCGCTATGAAGCCGGAACCAGGAACCTCTTCCACCCAGTATGCATGCTCGCTTTCGAAGCCCCCCCCTGCTGACCAGATCAACTGACCGTCCGGGTCAAACAACATCACGGAAGATCCATCGAATCCTTGCCCTGCAACTATGATGTTACCGGCAACGGTCGCATGTACATCATAGAAACATGCATCATCATAAGTATTGCTCCAGATCACTCCTGGCGCTTGGGCAGCAACGTATGTTTGGAGAATAGCAGTTATAAAGATAGTAGATTTCATGCTTGCTCCTTGCTCCAGTTAACCTAATGCAGAAGGAGAAAGCAACAAAGCATTCGATAGTAAACAACGGGTTCGAATTCATCTTATTGTAAGTTGTTGGCGTCATGGTGAGTAGGAGTAGCGCAATAACGGTACCCCAAACGGGATTCGAACTTAATGGATTAAGCACAGGGGCATACCTGGAATCTGAAGACGATTCCAGGTATGCCCCATCAGCTGTGAATGTATCGCTATCAGTCGTCGAGGTAGCCGAGGTTCCTGAGCTTCTTGAGTATCTCTTCTTCCTCGTCTGGATGGACATCGTGTGTAGGAGGTGGTACCAGTCCTGCCAGTTCCAGATCACGCATGAAGCCGGTGTGGGAAGTGTGGTCTGCAAGCTCTATCCGTGTTATCTCTCTGACGGTGATCTCCTCGTCAGGAGCGACAGTGCAGGAACCTGTGCCGGATGCGATGACAACAACACCATGCCTGGCGAGCATGGCGCAGGCCTCTGACCTGGCCTTCTCATCCTCCTGCATTCCGAGCTTCTCAGCAGCCTTTGTGTGGAAGACCTCCACCCTGCCGCCCCTCTGCCTTATCTCTGTACCCAGCTCGTCCAGGAGGCTCTCGTCTGAGCCATTTCCATCTTTCATCCAGATGATGAGACCCTTCACTGCTCGCCTCCCTTCGCGGCTTCCATGAGTATTTTGGCTATCTCCGGTCTCGTAAACTCGGGCGGTGGAAGCTTACCTTCCTTCAGCATTGCCCTGACTTTTGTCCCGGCCAGGAATATCTTGTATTCTGCATCATGGGCGCAGGTCTTCGCAGTCGCCATACCTCCGCACTTCGTACAGAAGAAGGAGTGCTCGAACTTGAGCGGGACGATACCCAGCTCATCGGCATCGAACCTGTCGAAGATCATCTGAGCATCGTAGGTGCCGTAGAAATTACCTACACCGGCATGATCTCTGCCAACTATAAAGTGACTGCAGCCGTAGTTCTTACGGAGCAGTGCATGGAATACAGCCTCTCTTGGACCGGCATAGCGCATAGCCGCAGGGAAGACGCTCATGACTACTCTGGTGGAGGGATAGTAATCCTGGAGCAATACTTCGTAGCATTTCATCCTGACATCCGCCGGGATGTCCCCTGCCTTTGTCTCGCCGACCAGAGGATGGAGCAGAAGGCCATCCACGATCTCCATTGCACACTTCTGAATGTACTCATGAGCCCTGTGGATGGGATTTCTGGTCTGGAAGGCAACGGCGGTCCTCCAGCCCTTCGCCCTGAAGAGAACCCTGGTCTCTTTGGGATCGAGGCGGTAATTGGCGAATTCTTCCGTCTCTCTCCTGCGGATGGAGCGGATTCTGCCGCCTATGTAGGTCCCTGACAAGGTGTTGAGATACTGAACTCCGGGATGGCTCTCATCCGTGGTTCCAAGAGTGAGTTCGGCCTCAGTCATCAGGTCGGCATCGAAGATGTCCTCAACTACCATATCACCGAGCACAGTGCCCTTATCATCAACAAGTCCGACATGCTGCCCGACCTTGACATCTGGATCACCGGGCTTCTTCGAAAAGACGACCGGCAGGGGCCAGACAGGTCCGGAAGAAAGATGCATCAGGTCAACAACTGAGTGATAATCAGAAGCGCACATGAAGCCCTCCAGGGGGCTCATGGCGCCATTGCCTATCATCTCAAGGTCACTTTTCTCTCTGGCGTTCAATGTCAGGGTCTGAGACTCGGCAACTTCCCTGATTATCTCATCGGCAGCCTCGCCATCGTACTGCCGATCAATGAGTCTTCCTCCGTGCGGGGCTACAAGCATCAGTTCAACCTTTCGTTATCGGTAACGTTTCCGGAACAGCTGACTTTGAATATCCCGGAAGAAGTGTGTGGATGAATTCGCCGAAAGATACTCGATGAGCGAGGACCCCGCTACCGGAGAAGAGGTGGCCGGAGATGCAGTTTTCCCGTATTTTCTGTACAAGTCGAAAGGAACGGATATGACCGAAACTCCGCTTTCAGTAAGTGAATTGACCAAAGTATTCCGCAAATCCTTTGGCATCAGTAGCTTCAAGGCTATTGATTCAATCTCATTCGAGGTTCGCAAGGGTGAGATACTTGGTTTTCTAGGTCCGAACGGTGCAGGCAAGACCACCACGATAAAGTGCATACTTGGGCTACTCTCCCCAACGTCCGGCAAGGCCAGGCTATGGGGAAGCAGACCAGCTTCGCTTTCCGTACGAAGAAGACTGGGTTACGTCCCGGAGAATCCAGATTACGAAGATGCTTTCTCACCTGTGGAGTTCCTCTCCATGTTCGCCCATATGCGAAAGCTGCCGGATGACCGGAAGATGCATGAATTACTTCTAGATCGAGTTGGGCTGAAAGGCTGGGAGTCGGTCCGCATCAGAAGTTTCTCAAAAGGTATGCGTCAGAGATTAAGTCTGGCCCTTGCGCTTCAGCCGGTTCCAGACCTGATGATAATGGATGAACCGACCGGAGGACTCGATCCCAATGCACGCAAGGAGTTCAGAGATATAATCCTTGAGGAGCGGGACCGGGGAGCATCCATTTTCCTCTCCTCCCACCTCCTCTCAGAGGTCGAGACGATCTGTGATCGTGCGGTCATACTCGCCAAAGGGAAAAAGGTCACCGAGGGTTCACTCGATGATCTCCTTAGAGTGGAAGAGCATTACCGGATCGAATACATTGACGGCTGGAAAACTCCGGAGGAGACCAGAAACGCCATCTCAGTGGATGCCGGCAACCTCCAGAACACAATCGATGCACTCCGCAATGAAGGTCGACGTATCATCGGGATCGACCAGGAGCACCGCACCCTGGAGGATGTATTCCTCTCGGCTACGGGGGGAGGCAGACGATGAGAAGCGTCATGACATTCGCACTGATGACCCTCAGGAGTCTCCTTCGCCGAAGAACGATCTACGGCATCAGTATGGTTCTGCTGCTGGCTCTTTTCGGCATTGGACAGGTCCCCAGCTTCAATGTTGACAGTGAAGGAACTTTCTTACTGGACTTCGGTCTGTTTGGTCTTGAAATAGGGGCTCTCCTCCTTGCGATCGGCCTAGCAGCCAACATCTATCCAAGGGACAGAGAGCAGCGTACAGCAATGCCCCTGCTTGCCGTACCACTGTCCAGAGGTCAGTATCTAATGGGGCGTTTCATTGGAGCCGCACTGGTTCAGGCGGCGGCGATGCTGGTGGGCTGTATCGGTCTGATGCTTATCCTTGTCATGCATGGCCACCCGATACCCTCAGATCTCTTTCCGGCAGCACTTCTCCTGATCGTGGAGGGCTGGTTCCTCCTTGCAGTCGTGTTCTTCTTCAGTTTCTGGACGTCTCCTCCACTCAATGCACCGCTCACGATCATGCTCTTCGTTGTTTCACAGATGACTGTGCTGCAATTCGTCGAACTCTTTCCACAGGCATCGGGTCTGATGCGTTTCATAAGATTGATACTGCCGCATATGGATGTCTTTCATATCAAGGATCCCATCGCGCACGGCATGGAGATCCCCAGTCTCTACTTCCTTCTTGCCGCGCTCTATGGTCTCGCCTACATGGGGTTCATGCTTGCAGTTGCCCTGGCGGTCTTCAGATCAAGGGATCTGAAATGAGATCGGCACTTTTTCATGCCAGGCTCGTGATCATCCCGATCCCCATGATCTTCCTCCTCTTTTCACTCTTCTCTACGGGGTGCATGGACAGGATCGACTACGATGTGGACGAGGTTGCGAGCCAGGAACACCTGAGAGGCAGCAATCTGACTGTAGACCAGGAGACTGCAGATACTCCTGCTGATCTTGATACTCTTCTGACCAATGAAAGCGGTAGATATGACGAAACATTCCTCTGCATCTCGGCTGAGACTCCCGTGGAGACCGCTGGCGAGGAGAGTATTGAGTCAGAGAGCACTCTGCATGTGCATGATGTCGGACAGCGGAACCACGGAACCGAATGGTTCTTCAACCAGCCATGGGCTGCCCCTTTCATCTGGCCCAAGATGATAAGAGATACAGTGATACTGATCGTGCTTGCTGCCGCAGTCCTCACCTTATCAGGCATCCTGGGAAGGAAGCGTGGATGAAGCGTCTGTATCTGCCGGCTCTGGCACTGCTTCTCCTGCTTACAGCTATTCTCTCCGGCGCCGCCGTCAGCAGAAGATTCTTTGATGACGGTACTGCCGCACGGGCTCTGGATTCGAGCCTGGGGAGACTCGGAAGCATAGTCGCTGACATTCTCTGGATGCAGCTTGACGACTATCACCACCTGGAGATGTATCAGGGTCTAGACTGGACCACCAACACAAAATACCTGCCTCAGCTCTGGCTTATCACAAGGCTGAATCCTGACCTGGTCGATGCATACCTTACAGGCGGAAATCATCTGGCAGTTAATCTAGGGATGCCGGAAGAAGGTATTGCACTCCTCCAGAGAGGACTTCGAAACTGCCCCGATGATACAAGACTTGTCTGGGAGTACACTGCAGTTCTATGGCTGACAGACTATCTCGGACCGAGAGCAACACAGGAGGCGGCATGGCGTTTCCTCAACCTGATCCGCAGAAGACGCGGAGATATTGAGGAAATATGGAATGAGCCAAATGCGGAACTGGTCCTGAGGGGCGCATTCAATCTTGATTCGACAAGAATGCACTCTGACAGGATTTCCGTGAGATATCTCGACAGAAGCGAGTTTATCAGGGACGCCGGCAGAAATGCTATCTGGCCAAGGATCTAGACGTCATCCGAGGGAATGCGCCTGAGAACCAGGATGTTGTTCTCTTCCGTTTTCTTCCACATTCCCCATCCCCTCCGATATGCTTCTTCGATTATTTCCGTCTGAGAGCTGTGCAGTATCAGCTCAGCGGATTCGCTGTCTCTGGCGAAAGCGTCCCCCTCCACCCCATTCAGAAGGTCATACGGGTACTCCGCTGAACCTCTGAGCGGAATATAGGTTTCCGAGTTGCTCCTCTTCATCATCCTTGCCGACCCACAGGCCAGCTGGATCGACCTCTCCATGGTCCAGCGTATGCCCTCAGAGGAATACCTTGGATGCTTCCAGCCACAGGGGATATGCCCACCCCTGTCAGGGATCGAAGTAGATGAAGCTTCAATCTCCCTGACTTCAGCAGGTAAAAATGGACCATCACGCACCAGGAGCAGAAATCCGTTGACGACTTCGAATCCCTGCGATCTGGCAATTTCCAGGCTCTCTACATTGAAGATATAGGTGCAGAACTCCTGGCAGTTAGCGTACCCCTCTGTGATGATTGAATCACCTATCTCCAGGGCTCTGTCAGCAAGTATCCTGCCAAATCCCTGTCCCTGGAGGTCACTGTGAATGCGAAGTCCCTCGAACCAGAGAACACCCGTGGGCATGAGCGTCATTCTGAATGTGCCGACGATTCTTCCATCCAGCTCTCCGCCATAGAATCCGCCCTCCTTCAGCCATGCCGGGGCAACGGAGGGGATGTAGTCGCCTCCATCCCAGATGCTCCTGGATATCCATGCTATGTCATCCAAGTCATCTTCGCAAAGTGGTCTGACAAGCATTCTGCTCACAAGCACCTCCAAGTCCCAGAATAGCGTTAAGCGGTCCATCTCGCTGAATATTGTTCCTGAACGGAGTACTCGTCATCTAGAGAGAGATGTCTATACGCTCAGAAGCCGTTCATTATGACAAGATCGGCTGTCATCCCTTCGGGAAGACCATTATGTGCAGCCGCAAGCATTGGTCCTGCAACGGCTGCATAGGTATCAGAGTGATGACCTATAAGAGCGACCCATCCGAGTACGAAGGGGCCGCGCATACGGAAAACCTCCGCAGGCAGGTAGGTATGAGGAATGGGAAAGGGTTCACTGGATAGTGACCAGTGCAGCGCCCAGAGAGCTATTCGGAGTGTAAGCAGGGGACACTCCTTTCGACTGCTCCAGTCAGTATCCAGCGGATTCCAGGATGTAGAGGACAGGTCGGTGGACATGAACTCAGCGAGATCTGCATCGAGTCTGTCACCAACGGCTTTTTTCCACAGGCATACTGACAGATTCGTTTCTCTGGAGAGCCACATCCTGAAGAGAAGCTCGAGATCACTCCTCCAGTTCTCTGCCGGATGCCCTCCCCCCATTAATTCCATCAGAAGGAATGTGTGTGCACAGCAGCAGATAATTGTCATCGGTGAGAAATCAGTGATAAGACACTGCTGAACAGTGAACCTGAAGGACTGGTCAAGGTCGGCGGCCAGACCGGCGATAACACCGTTCCGACCCATACAGGAGATACCGGTCATATCAGGACGATGGAGATATTCATGAAGTCCGCCATCGTACCAGTTGTCGGAACAAGCGGCCCATGCGAGTGCAGCCACTATATCAGCTTTGACTCCAATTGGATTGGAGCGCTTCCAAGCTATCATTTTCTTTGTTATGTCCTCTGGATGAAAACCGTAGACATCTCTGAATGATCTGACGATGACCGCTGCCATGCCGGTCTCATCAGTAGTGGTACCTTTCTTGAGAGTGAATGGCCCACCTCCTACCTGTCTGAAAGGCCAGCCCTCATCGCGATGCTGACGGTAGAGATGGGGAATATCCTTGTGATGCTTCAGTTCGCTGGTAGTGCCGAGAGCATCCCCGGCGGCGAGTGACTCAAATAGGAGCTGGGTTCTCTCCAGTAGTGTGGCATAATTCAGGGACATGCTCTACTCCTGCGATACATCATCTCGCCCCTCATTCATGTTCGGTACTGAAAAGAAATAAAGCGTCGGTATAGTTGATGTCAAATCCACCGATCAAAGGATATGGTGATGTGATTTACAGCATGATCAGAATATCCCGCATATTGTCATGACTGAAATTCTGCTTTAGCTTTCCACAAGGTTCTGCTGATGCTGAAAGGGGCAACACAGTGCGAAATAGAATATTGTTCTCGATACTGACAGTTCTGCTGATTGTCGGATGTGATATCGATGAGAGCGGGGCTGTTGAGTCTGCTGGTGAATTTGTACGCGAATTGGGTGAATCCGTCGATCTTGAAGCGATTGAGAGCGAGCTGGACACACTGATGCAGGAGATCGGAGAAAAGGTGGATTTGGAATCCCTTGAAAACGAATTGGATTCCATCCTGGTGGATATCGAAGAGGAGATCAAAGGGCTCTGAGTCTCATATCCAGTCATGTATCAAGAGATCTGAGGTCATCTCTTCCGGGAGACCTCCATGCAATGCGGAGAGCATTGGACCCGCAGTTGCACAGTATGTGTCAGAGTCATATCCCAGCATCGCGATCCAGCCGAGAGTCCAGGCGCCCCGTTTCTCGAATACTTCCTTTGGATAGCCACCGGGGAGATCAATATCTTCCTTGCTGGATGCCCAATGAAGAGCCCAGATCGCTATCTGGAGAGTCAGCAGGCAGTAGCCGCTTCTGCCAGTGTAGCTAACGTAAAACGGATCAAAGCTGTTCGGATCAAAATCAGCTGACATGAACTGCCGCCATGCAAGCTCCATTCTGTCACTGACAACGGCTGTCCAATCAAGCACTACGGGATCATTCTCAGAGTCAAGCCATCTGTCCCATTCCTGCCTGAAATCACCAATCCAGCGAAGAGGCATGACACCAGTCTCAAGGATTCCTCTGATGAGATACGTCTGAGCACAGCAGCATATAACGGTCAGTGGTGAATAATGGGTTATCATCCCCTGCTTCAGAGAAAATGTAAAGGATGTGTGAAGGTCGGGAGCCATGTGAGCCATCAGTCCATTCCTCATCAGGCTGCCATTCGGCGCATTGCCCCTGGACATGAAGTAGGAGGTTTTACCGGCATCAAGCCAGCTGCTGCCGCCGGCAATCTGACTGAGTGCCCTAAGCACGGTACTGCCAATGTCGCGGGGGCCTGTCTGCATCCACGAAACAAACCTCTTTGCTATATCAGCCGGATCGAAGCGGTCCAGAGTTTTATAGGATTGATAGATGCATAGTGACATATCCGTATCATCAGAGTGACCACCTGGGGGAAGGTCAAGCCAGCCGCCACCAACCTGCGTGAAGGGCCAGCCCCCAGGACCGAACTGACGGTAGAGTTCCGGGATGCGGTTCTGGGGTACAAACTCGCTCGTCACACCTAGAGCGTCTCCAGCGGCTATTCCGATCAGAGCATCATCGACGCCAGAGCGAAAGTGTTCGTTGGATTCCATTGTTCCCCCTTCATTCTAAGCATAACGATAATATTACACACATTTATAAGCAAGTCCTGCTGTTACAGGCACAGAATGTGCTGAATATCTTCCAATGCAAATGTCGCTCATTACGCATATCAGCATACTCAGAATCTGATACATGCTCATTTCCTGCTCACACCATTTACCATGCATATTATTCAGGAACCTCCCGGGTGAGACCCCAGCCAGTCCACCGGATCACCCGCAATCGATGGGGTCGTGCGGATGGTGGGATATGCGGCACATATCCCGGACCGAGGATACCGATCGGGGTCTCAACTAATCTGTAGCAAGATATTTTCCAGTATTCGGGATCAGAAGATGCGGTCGAGTACTGCTTTCCTGAGCAGTTTGATCGCCCTGGCCCTGTGGCTCACAAGGTGCTTCTCCTCCGGTGTGCATTCAGCGAAAGAGGAACCGAGCTCGTCAGATCTGAAGACAGGATCATAGCCGAATCCGGCATCACCTGCCGGCTGATGCAGAATGGTCCCTGAGACTTCACCTGTAACACAGATGTCCGGTTCATTCGGGCGGGAGAATGCGGCTGCCGTTCGGAAGACGGCTCTTCTATCGGTTTCGCCGAGCATGTCCCGGAGGAGCTTATCCATGTTATCGGAATAGGAGCAGTCAGATCCAGCAAATCTTGCGGTGTAGATACCCGGCGCTCCGCCGAGACTTTTCACGAACAGCCCCGTATCGTCTGCAACTGCTGGGAGTCCCGTTGCCTGAGTGGCACTTGAGGCTTTCAGGATAGCATTCTCTTCAAGGGTGATGCCAGTCTCCTCAACATCCCATCCGGGCACTAATTCAGTGACAGACACCACTTCCAGGTTTGTCCCCACAAACAGAGTTCTCAGCTCTGCCAGCTTGTCCGGATTAGCCGATGCAAGGACAATACGCTTCATTCCGCGGTTGCTTCCATCTGAATGGGAATCACTGCATCCGAGATTGTCTCAATTGCAAGGGAGGTCATGCGGCTTACATCGGCATGATCAACCGTACCGCCTTCAGCACTGGCTTGAAGCTCAACAATTCTTCCACCGGCGGTGGCGACAACGTTCATGTCCATTAGAGCAGCAGAATCCTCCTCGTAGCATAGGTCCACCAGTATGCTATCCTCCATCATGCCCAGGCTCAGGGCACCGACATATTCCCTGAATGGATCCTTCTCGAGTCTGCCGTCAACCATCATACGCTTGATAGCCAGCCGAAGGGCAACACAGCCTCCTACGATGGATGCTACCCTGGTCCCGCCATCAGCGACAAGAACATCGCAGTCGATGGTGATTGTCCTGTCGCCGAGTTCCTTGAGATTAACCGCCTGACGGAGGCTTCGGCCTATGAGCCTCTGGATCTCAAGCGTCCTCCCTTTCACGGATGGACCTCTATCTCTGCGAATTCTCCGATTGCCACTGCCTGGAAGCATGCCGTACTCAGCGGTGATCCAGCCGGATTTTTTTCCTGAGAGGAAAAACGGAACCCTGTTCTCCACTATGGCAGAGCATAAGATCCTGCTCTCTCCCCATGTAATGAGAGCACTACCGTCAGGCAGAGGTTGATAGCCGGTCTCGATAGTGATGCCGCGCAGCTCGTCCGGCGTCCTTCCGTCAATTCTCATCAATATCCTCTCATTAGGTCAGTGCTGTTCTCCAACCTCGACCTGTGTTACCATAGTCACGGCACTGCCCAGGAACCGCTGGGCGATCTCCTGGAACTTAAGCGGTATGTCGCTGACATAGAAGCTGTTCTCACCATGCTGATTATTGGAACTAAGATTCTCTCCATCAAGAATGGAAGCAACTGCTGCCGCCGTGGATTCGGCAGAGTCAACAAGGATCATATCACCGAGAAGTCCGGTGAGTGATTTCTTCAGAAGCGGGTAGTGTGTACATCCGAGAACGAGAGTATCTGCACCTTCTTCCCTCAGGGGAGCTGTGTATTCATCAAGAACCATTCTGGTTATACGGTGATCCAGCCACCCCTCCTCCACCAGCGGGACAAGTAGCGGTGTCGGCTGGGCAATAACGCATTTAACAACTGAATAAGCCTTGAGAGCTTTCTGATACGCACCGCTGGAAATGGTCCCCAACGTACCGATCACACTCACAATACCCGACTTCGTAACGGCCGCGGCAGAGGCAGCGCCGGGCTCGATCACCCCGATGACGGGAACGTCGGTGAACTCCCTCAGAGAGGGCAGACTGACCGAAGAGGCAGTATTACAGGCCACAACCAGCACTTTGACATTCTTGCCAAGGAGGAATTCAGCGTTTTCTCGTGAAAACCTGATGACAGTCTCTGGTGATTTGGGTCCATAGGGCAATCTTGCAGTATCGCCGAAGTACACGACCGATTCTCCCGGAAGTGCTTTGTTGATTGCCTTCACGACCGTTAGGCCGCCAATGCCGGAATCGAATACCCCTATGCGTCGATCGTCCATTACCTGAACACCCCGGGAACACCTCTCAGTGGAACACCATCGGGATAGGCCGACATGATATTACCAGCCACGAGAGGATAGAGCCTTGTAAAACAGATGAATCTGCTCTCCAGAGTCCTGCTCAGACCATCGATATCGCACACACTCGGAAGGTCCACATAGATGGTGTCGTAATTATTGAATACATATACCTTATCGATATAATCATCCTGAATACCGTACTCCTCCGCCCAACGCTTGACGAGCATAAGCGCTTCGAAAGGCTTGTCCTCCGACGAAGGCGCCATCGGCAGGGAATCCAGAACCGCTTCAGAAGTCCCGCTTGTGTACAGTGAACAGGGCATCACTTCCCATGAAGATTCCGGTCCCTCGGATGGCACTGCCATCTGAGGCAGCTCTGTACCTCCATCCGGCATCCAGAGGCTGTCGGGAGTTGCGAAGGGATCGATCCCCTCCTCCAGATTCTGCTCCGAATCACCTGAACTGACTCCAAGCTTATCGTTGACCATTCCCATGCCAATTAGTGCAATCAAGCATAGAATGCCGACAATGCCGACAACAACTGCCAGCCTTATGAGTATGAACCGTCTGTCTTCTCCGCGAATGAGGCTCATTCGGATCCTTCCAGTTACTCCGTCGAGAAAGATAGGATAGCATTAACAATAGCTTCAGCAGTTCCCAGACGGTAGTCAAGGGTTCGAAGCAGGTACTCCTCCTCTGGATTGCTGATGAATGCGACTTCAACCAGCACTGAGGGCATTAGAGCGCCCCTGAGAACATAGAAGCCTGCCTGTTTGACTCCCCGGTCTGGATTATCGGGCCATGTAGAGGTCATACTCTCCTGTATCGCTACTGCAAGCGCACTGCTCCGCTCCTGGAATATGTTCTGAGCCATATCCGCCAGGAGGAACGAAAGCGGGTCCTGGAGCATCGCATCTGCGGGATCATCGTATTCCATTGCGCTGTTCTCCAGTATCTCCACCGTTCTGGCATCATCGGTCCTGGCAGTCGACAGGAAGTAAGTCTCGATCCCCTGGGCAGAAGAGTTCACGGCAGCGTTGCAATGTATGCTGACAAAAAGGTCGGCCTCCATCGAATTAGCCATCCTCGTTCTACTTCCGAGGGAAACGTATGTGTCTGTACTTCGAGTAAGATGCACCTCTAGATCAGGTCGCATGACATTGAGAATATCACGCACCAGAAGGGCTATTTCCAGGGTGCGGTCACTTTCCTGAGAGCCTTCGGGACCTACAGCACCAGGATCCCTTCCGCCATGACCGGGATCTATGACTATCCTGTTGAAGTGGCTGAGCCATGGAGACTGCTCACCCATCTCGAGTGTAGCCATAACTACTGAATCTGCGGCTATCTGGATCGAGTGATCAGGCTCATCCGGAGGACCGCTCCAGGAGAGAGAGGGAAACTCAAGAGGTTCTGCGGCTCTGAAGAATACCAGCATTGTCAGGCTGTCGGCAGAGAATGAATATGAAAGTGAATCAATCGCTTCGGTGAGATCTACAGTGAATCCTGTCGAGTCGTCAACGAGCTGCCAGTCAAGAACCCAGAAAGGCATGAAGGCTCCGGGCAGGCTTACCATCGAGCCTGTCTGGATCAGAACCTCGTAACCCCTCACAGTGACTGATGCCGTTATGGGCTCCTGAGAAGTGAGTTCCATGAGCAGACCGTCGAACCTGGGTATCACTCTCGTACCGATGGGCGATGCGGCTGACAGCGCAAGAAGGAGCAGGGAGAGCTCAGATATCACTCCTGTTCCTCTCCTTCATCTGCTTCCTGATAGCCATATCGGCGTCTTTTCTGGCGATCTCCTGCCGCCTGTCATGCTGTTTCTTCCCCGTACATACGCCCAGTTCGAGTTTGGCCTTCCCATTGGAGAGATGCACATCAAGGGGAACCAGTGTGTTGCCTTTCTCCTGGACCATTCTCCTCATTCGTCGAAGCTGGTTCAAATGAGCCAGGAGCTTCCTGTCCCTGTAGGGCTCGTGGTTATCCCTCGCCTGCGGGTACTCGGCTATATGCATGTGATGGATCCAGAGCTCTCCCCTGTTATCGAACGAGGCGTAGGACCCGCTTAGACTGACTCTGCCCGATCTGATGGACTTGATCTCTGAACCGACAAGTACGATACCGACCTCCATGCTGCTGAGAACATGATAATCGTGTCTGGCTTTACGATTCCTGGATATGACTCTGCCTGTCTCATTACTCATTCTTTTCCTCCCGGGAGTCGAATATAAGAGCACAAGGAGAAGAATGGTCTGCCTTCAGTATTGACGCGGGACGGATGAGTTCCTAGAATCGCGAACGACAGAGCCGAAGTGGCGGAATCGGCAGACGCGCTAGGTTCAGGGCCTAGTGAGGATTTATCCTCGTGGGGGTTCAAGTCCCCCCTTCGGTACCAGTAGGGACAGCCGTACCATGCACTCCGTTGCGTGGTATGGCTGTCCTTTTGCTTCGCAGTTGAGTTGAACCTCAGATCGCAGATCTGACGGGTGAATTAAGCTGCGTGTCCCCTTTGCGCTATATGCGGTGTCCCTACTTCTGTATTCTCAGCTGCATATCCCTCCGCTACCAGTTGAACGGAGCATTCTCCCTGTCTCTGTCGGACAGTACAGGATCATCGCTTCCCCAGTCTATGGCTGCTGCAGGATCGTTCCAGGCAATGCCATGCTCATCGGATGAGTTGTAATAGCGGTCGACCACATATACCAGAACGATGTCAGTCCTGGCAAGGTAGCCATGAGCGACGCCGGGTGGTATGAGAAGACCCTTCGGCTCATCCCCGGTGAGTTCCAGGGTAATTGAGGCACCGTAGGTTCGGGAGTCCCTCCTGGTATCGGTCAATCCAACGGTCAGAGAGCCGGTTATAGGTATCCAGAGGTCGGTCTGCTGAAGATGATAATGAAGCCCCCTCAGTACTCCCGCTTTGGAGGTGGAGCAGTTGATCTGCAGCTGATCACTGAATAATTCGGGAAGCCATTCCCTTCGGAACAGCTCCAGAAATCTGCCTCTGGGGTCCGGGTAGCAGGCCAGTTCATATGATCTGACACCCTCTATTTTCGCTAGCGTGACGCTGGAGGTCATCAGATAGATCCTTCCCGTTATGATTCCTTCCCTGAAGAGACTAGATTGCATCTGATGCAGTCTTCTGTCAAGAAGGAAAGCAGTGAAATCCGGAGGTGCACATGCTCAGATCAGAACGTACAGGCATACTATTGAAGAGACTTCCTCAAATGTATCCCAACGCAAAATGCATGCTGATCAGTGACGGGAACCCATTTCATCTTCTTATCGCCACCATACTCTCGGCACGAACTACCGACGAATCTGTGAACAGGGTCACACCCGAACTCTGGGCCGCCTTTCACGGGCCGCCGGAGCTGGCGTCAGCGGAGAGAGCCTCGGTCGAGAACATAGTTCATCCTCTTGGCTTCTTCAGGAACAAATCCACCTCGATAATGAATGCGGCCTCATGGGTGGCAGATCATGACGGTGTGCCCCAGACGATGGATGAGCTGCTGGAGATACCCGGAGTTGGCCGCAAGACGGCTAGCGTAGTATTGGCAGATGCCTTTGGTATTCCTGCAATTATCGTGGATACACACGTTGGAAGGCTCTCATATCGTCTGGATCTCAGCAGAAAGACCAATCCAGAGAGAATAGAGACTGATCTGAAGCGGCTGCTCCCGCGAGTTTCCTGGATATCCTTCTGTCATCAGATCGGTTACCACGGCCGAAGGGTCTGCAAATCCAGAAAGCCAGACTGCAACGGGTGTACTCTGAATGACATCTGTCCGAGAAGAGGTCTGAAAAATATACGAAACTGATCCGCCGGTTGCCCGGCGGATCAGCAGTTCTTCAGATCAGATCCGGTACTAGTCCAGGTCGCCGAGGTCTACCGGAAGGTAGAGCCCGTCATTGCCTATCCAGACTTCCCAGAAAGTGTAAGTATCATCATCCTCATCGACGCACTGGATGTCGTAGTAGTCTCCGCCGTCGACCCAGAATGTGTACTCGTCGCCATCCCACAGGATCTCGCTTCCGAGACGATCCTCGCCCCATTCGGAATAGGCGCTGGGATTACAGTAGATGTACCAGATGTCGTAGCCGCCAGTGTCGTTGTAGATAGTAACTGCAGCACTGCCGTAGACGGTATCACCGTCATCGTAGTAACCAGATCCCATGTCAACGGATCCCAGGTCGTCGAGAGTCACACCCCAGACATAGTAATCGTAGACGCCGACATTGTACTGGATATACTCGTCATCATCCTCATCGACGAGCATGATATCGTAATCACCATCAGGTACATCAAAAACGATATACTCACCATCGTACAGGATCTCAGAACCCAGCCAGTCGTCACCCCATGAATCACTATTTACAGGACTGATGTAGACATACCAGATATCCCATCCACCAGTATCATTGATGATCTCGATGTTACCTGCGCTTGCAGTCGCTACAAGACCGAAAGCGGCGAGCAGGAAAAGAACCTTCTTCATATCAACCTCCATGGTGAAGTGTACAAGACAGATTTTACACTATATGAACAGCTGTTGTCAATGCCGATGAAGTTGCCCGATTAGCCCTGTGGAACTTATTATCAGTTCATCAATTGGCAAGGTAAGGACTCATCAGGAGGTTCAATAATGCGTAGGATCATGTTTCTGCTGATGGTGCTGACAACAGCGGGGGGCGCCTCGACGCTTTCCTTTGACCTCCCGGTTGACTCCCCTGCCGATATAGCACTGCAGGATTCACCTGAAGGCATCATCCCGTTTATTGCCGGATCCTATCTGTCAGGCCTTGCAGGGATGCCGATGCTTCCTGAACAGGCGCGGTCGCTGCCCCTGCCTTCCGGCTACCACGCGATTGGGATCAATGCGAGTGCGGAATGGGAAACACTTGCGCTCGATGTCTACATCCCCCCCATCCCTGTCCCTGTTCCGCTCATCTTTGAGGACATTTCGACCCCGGACGTACAGCTCTCGGAAGCCTACTTCAGTGATACCTGGTGGCCGGAGTGCCCCGTCAGGCTGACTGGAACCTGCTTCTCGGAAGGTCTCCCCCACGCCTCGGTCCTTGTCTCTCCTCTCAGATGGGATCCCTCTTCACGCACCCTTCAGAGACTTACTTCCCTGGAAGTGGATATCGTTACCGAGCCTTCCCCACTCAGACCCCTTCCGCTGGTCGACGATGATATACAGAAAATGCTCATCGTAACTGATGGATCACTTCAGGGGATATTCGAGCAGCTTGCAGAGCGAAGGATCGATCAGGGCATCTCTACCGAGGTCATAACCATGTCAGAGATCTACTCCACTGCTGCAGGCAGGGATGATGCTGAGAAACTGAGAAATTTCATCAAGGATTACCACTCCTCGTATGGACTCGACTACCTTCTTCTCGGTGGGGATACTGAGCTGGTTCCCTTCAGATATGCCTTCGCGATGACCTGCGAGGCTGGCATACATTCGCGGGAGGACAGCCTTCCCTGTGATCTCTACTTCTCTGACCTGGACGGTACCTGGGACGCCAACGGCAATGACATCTTCGGTGAAGTAGACGACGATGTAGACCTCTATCCGGATATTCTCGTGGGCAGGGCAACCGTGGAGGATCCGGTAGAGGCCCAGATATTCGTCGACAACATCGAAGCCTATGAGGATTGCGAGACATCTGACCATTACCAGTCAGCGCTCTTCCTTGCTGAAGTACTCTGGACAAATCCATATACTGACGCATCTCTCAGCAAGGACTATATCGACGAGGAATTCGTGCCCTGGTGGATAACCATCACGAAGCTCTATGAATCTCTCGGTAATGAGAACATCGGTACGGTAATGATCGCAATGAATGAGGGACAGAATTCTATCAATCATGATGGTCATGCCTGGTGGAGCAGTATAGGTGTTGGCGAAGGGTATATGACCGCTGAGAACATGGACGCACTCGACTCAGGGGGACGTTTTGCATCTTTCATGTACTCAATCGGATGCTGGAGCGCCGCATTCGACTTCGACGCGGTCGCGGAGCATTTCATCACCAATCCCGATGGCGGTGGTGTTGCATACGTTGGCAACTCCAGCTACGGCTGGGGCTCCCCCGGCAATCCATGCTACGGGTACTCAGATGCTCTGGATCACCTTTTCTTTGAACTGCTCTTCTCTGACCCGTCACTTACAAACGGGGAGCTTCTGGCGCAGACAAAGGTCCATTTCATTCCATACAGCATGTGGGAGAACGTCTACCGCTGGCACCAGTATGATGTGAACCTTCTCGGGGACCCCTCACTCAGGCCTTACCGCACTACACCGGATACACCTCAAGTCTCCTGCCCTGCTATCGTCTCCCCGGAAACCCAGAGATTCCCTGTCAGGGTATCGGGGGTAAGCACTGAGGGACTGACTGTGTGCATAAGAGATGACGGTGATATCTGGATGGTCGAGGAACTCGACGCAACGGGTCTGGTCGATTTCCAGCTTCCGGTGCAGGTCCAGGGGAGCATGAAAGTAACAGTCACCGGAGTGGGCATAAGCCGAACGACCATCGTTGTCGGACAGGCTTCCGGTCCGGACCCGGTAATAAGCGGTCTTGTTATAGATGACAGCGCAGGATTCGGTTTTCTCACCCCAGGCTCCCATGCGGGACTGGACATCACTATACTGAATCAGGGAACAGATGATCTTTCATCCGTACTGATCACAATTGATTCACTTTCGGGGGCAGGGCAGCTTGTCCAGGCAACCAGCTCCTTCGGATCGATACCGGCTGGCGACGAGGTCCTCGGCAATCCCTCTCTTTCCCTCGATGTTGATGAAAGTGCGCAAACGGGTGATGTCCTCATCCTCCGGGGAGAGCTTGCTTCCGGCGAGGGATCATATGACTTCACCCTCCCGCTCATGGTTCGTGCTCCAGGTCTCTATTTCGCAACATACTCTGTGAATGACACTCTTTCCGGTAATGGCAATGGGATCCCAGATCCTGGTGAGAGCTTCGAACTGATCATCAATATCGCCAACCTGGGTCTCCTGGGAGCGTTGGAGGTGACCGTTGAAATGACCGGATATCCCGGCTGGGTCCACTTCGATCCTGCCACTTCCTGGGCTGACACCGTCCCTGTAGACGGCACAGAATCTTTCTCATTCAACTGTCAGCTTGATGCCTCAGCCCCTTCTCCATCCTTCCCATGGCTCTATATGGCTATTTCCTCGGAGACGACCGGCTACGCAGTGTCCGATTCATTGCGTCTTACTGTTGGAGAGACGGGGATCTCGAACGATGTGGAATCAGGCGCATCAGGATGGACGCATTCCGGAACCCTCGATATGTGGAATATCACTGATTCGCAGAGTCACTCTCCCACTCACAGCTGGCACTGTGGAGGGTCGGAGGGCTATGTGCAGGGAATGGACTGCAGTCTGCTCTCTCCAGAACTCATCCTGGCACCTGAGGCTTCGATAAGCTTCTGGGCTGCTTTCGATGTAGCCATCTACGGCAGTGATGGTCTCTATGTTCTGATACATGATCTCACTGAATCATCTATCGATACACTGGATTTCATCGGCTCCGGTGGTGCGCTCTCGGTAGGTCTCAAGGGGATCGGAACGGGCTGGGTTGACTGGAATTATGACCTCTCAGATTACGATGCGGGATCAACCGTCCAGCTGGAATTCAGATTTGTGTCAAACGACGACCAGGACACCGGGGCAGGATTCTACATAGATGATATTACTATTGCCGGTGCCTACACAGGCGGAACAGGCGTCTCTGGCTCCACTCCAGTGCCGCCCCCCATGCTTGGTTTGCCGAGACCCAACCCTGCGTCAGGCGCTGTGGCATTACCTGTCTGCCTGCAGGATGATGGTGAATGGGATCTGGGAATCTACGATCTCACAGGCAGACTAGTGATGTCGGTCACTGGTGCTTCGCCTGTGCAGGAACTGCTTCAGATCGACCTCTCGGAACTTGCAGCTGGCATCTATATGCTGAGAATGACTGGAGGAGCATCAACTGCCAGCACCCGCCTGGTCCTCCTGCCATAGGGGGACGTTCGTAAGTTCATCAAGCGCGTTGACCGTTTACATAAGCAATCAAATAAATGTACTATATATTGATTGTAACCAATTGATATTCCGTCGGCAACTTGACAAACTTACCTACGTCCCTGATTTCCAGGATGACCGCTCCTGCAGGAAGGCTGGAAATATCGACCTGGAGCACATGCTCACCGGTGCTGAGCGCTCCGTGCGAATGGCTCATGAGAAGTCTGCCGTCAAGCGAATATATCCTGGTCTGTATATCAGCTGCGGAATCCAGATCAACACCGAGCAGGATGCTTCCCCTTGCGGGATTGCGCTGAACGAAGGTCCATCGGTTCCCCTCTTCGACTGCAGCCTCACCTATCCCTGTTTCAGGATCTCCGAGGAAGAGATAGACTGAACCTGAATAGTCCGAAGCCAGCAGGTCTGGACAGCCATCCTCATTCCAGTCGCAGACACTTGGTCTTACATAGGAATAGAAGTTAATGTCCTCTCCCCCGGACTGGAGGAAGACCTCCTCTGTGAACTCTGGTACCGAAGCAGTTCCCGTGTTCAGGAAACAGCCTATTTTACCACTCGAAGAGCCGACGATGAGGTCCTGAAGGCCATCACCGTTCATATCGAAGAAATCGGGATAACCGTAGTATATCTGTATGGGCTCTCCTGAAGCCCTGACTGTATCCATCTGCATAAAAAGCGGTTCTGCCGCCGTTCCCTGGTTCACGAAGAGGAATAGACCGGCAGGTATGCCCTCAGATCTCCCCACGACGAGATCGGGGAGTCCATCGTTGTTCCAGTCGGTCACCGAAGGTGATGAGTTGTGTGGAAGTTTGATCGGTCCGCCAGCTACTTCGACCGGTGGCTCACCAATGAGAAGGAGAGGTCCAGCAGCGAGCCGCCTGAAATAGCTGACGCTGCCTTCCCTGTCTCCGACTATGATGTCAAGCAGTCCGTCATCGTTCCAATCCACAGCCTGTGGATTCGTAGCTCCGGTGCATCAACCATAGGGTACAGAGATGGGCTGAGCGCCATCCATCAGGTAGCTCCAGCTGTCGAAGACAGGAGCATCATTGGTGCCAACATTTGGATAGAAGCGTATCTGTCCATTCTCATACT
>Ga0190293_1000197_pt1 | contig 21358 bp, 16 predicted proteins | sample 48693001_MG_FD_161671 | JGI IMG/M metagenome (GOLD analysis project Ga0190293, IMG submission 161671) | Hydrothermal vent microbial mat bacterial communities from Southern Trench, Guaymas Basin, Mexico - 4869-30-0-1_MG | ecosystem: Environmental > Aquatic > Marine > Hydrothermal vents >...
TCCCTGATCTGGAGAAGCGCCGATCAGGATGGCGACCTCCTGGTTACCTCCACACAGACCGGCTACACGAGGGGCTGGAGAGCTGACGGAACCGGACCTCTCCCACTGGGCATTGGTGTTACTGCCCCCCCTGCCATCGGCAGACCTGGCCCCGGCAAGGACCTGCTCCTTGTGTGCGAGATGGATGGCGAGGTACATCTTAGAGATACAGACTGGAGCGAGCCTGACGGCTGGCCGGTTTTACTTCCGGGGAACGCTGAAGGTGTTGCCTGCCTTGTGAGTTCCAGGCTCGGTGTGATAGCTGTAGCCGATGATATGGAGAGAGTTAATCTGTTCGATGCAGACGGTTCGCAGATGTCCGGCTGGCCGAAGCCGGTTCAGGCTCCGGTCATCGGTCTTGCTGTCCTTCCCGATGAGGATGAACCCGGTATCATAGCCGCGACAATGGATGGAAGGCTCTATCTCTGGCGGTTGTCAGGAGAATCCTTTGCCGGATGGCCGGTCTCTCCGGGGAGCGAACTTATGGGGCAGCCCATATCAGCTGATATCGACAGGAACGGTTCTCCGGATGTGATATCGGTTAACGGGTCATCTGTCTATGCTTACGAGACGAACGGCAGCCTTATGCCCGGATTTCCAGCAGATGTGCGAATGGGACCGCTCAGCTCCCCTTTCCTGGCAGATCCGGACAGAAACGGCAGGCTTGATATCATTGTCAGCTCCGGCGTCGGCCTGAGCGCAGTTGGCCCCTCCGGTTCTACGCTTACTGACTGGCCTGTTCTGATGGAGCTCGATACGCTTTCTACAGGATTTACCGGATCCTCCAGTGGTACTGGTGGGAGCGGATTTGTACTTGCGGCTACCGATGACGGACGGATATGCCGCTTCGACGCCTCCGGGTCACAGCAGGGTATCTTCCCGGTTGCTATCGGGGACAATCCAATAGGCAGACCACTTCTCTGGGACCCTGAGGATGACGGTACATGGAGGCTTGCCGCGGCCGATACCAGCGGCAGCATTTACTGCTGGAGCGGTGTTCCCGCTCCTGAGGGCTGGTTCACCGGACTTGACATGTCCGGAGAGAACTGCTGGTGGAGCAGCGATCTTCCGCCGCTTGTCCAGGCAGGGGATACCCTCGAGGATGGATCATTCTTTGTATATCCCAATCCTGTAAGTGATGGAGCGGGTATCGTGAGATTTCATCCTGGAGAGGAATGCACCTGGGAGATAAGAATATTCAATATGGCAGGTGAACTGGTCACTTTCGAGAATGGGAATGCACCTGGAGGAGCAGCCTGGGAGGTCCCCTGGGAAACCTCTGACCTCGCTCCCGGAATATATCTCGTAACACTCAGGCTTGAGACTGCTTCCGGGCCGATGGATGCTCTCTTCCACGCTGCGGTGGTGAACTGATGAAAAAACTGTGCGCGCTTCTATTTCTGCTCATCCTTCTGACTGTTTCCTCCGTCGGAGCGGATGTTCCAACGAGACGTGGCGCCATGCTGCGCTCCGCAGCTTTACCGGGGTGGGGACAGCTCTACATGGGCAGGTCCACAAGGGGTATCGTCTTCATCGGCGCCGAAGTGATCACATGGGCCGGTTTTGGTCTCTCCTATCTCGAGGGTGTGTTCAATAGAGATGATTACCGCTGGCTTGCCAGCGAGGAGGCAGGTATCTCCATATCCGGCAGACCAAGCCAGTTCATGGACGATGTGGCCGATTTCGGCTCCAGTTCTGAATACAACGATTACATCCGCAGACTTGCCAGATATTACTACCCCGATGATCCAGATGCACAGCGGAGTTACTACGATTCTCATGCCCGGTATGGTACCGATGGCTGGAACTGGTCCTCAGATGCTGCAAGGAGCAGCTTTGGAGATCATCTGGCGGGAAGCCGCGAGTGGTTCCGAAGGAGCATGTACATCGCAGCCTTTGCCATTGTCAACAGGGCCGTGAGCGTTATCGACGCGGCTCTCCTTGATGTTACGAGACCGGGAGTCTATACCGCGCTCAGCTTCCCCCGAAGCAGTGACTTCTCATCGGTTCGCTTCTCAATTGGAGCCAGATTCTGATGTTCACGGCACTGCTGGGAGTTATCCTTCAGCTCCAGGCTCCGCTCTGGTGGCTCGACGGGACTCCAATGGTCCCCGGTATTATGGAAATAGACCTGAGGCATGATCCCGCGTATGCGCCATCTGGTCCACTTGCCCTGACCGACGGTCATACCGTAGGAGACCAGGTCAACTTCTGGTCCATCGATTACAGCTCCAATCCCTTTGGTGAGTTCTACCTGACGTCGGCTACCTGCAGGTTCGTCGGAGATGAATCCTATATTTTCGTAGAGGATGCGGTCTGGGATATTCACTACTCTCAGAGTGATGTGAACACATTCGCAATAGCCCTGGAGGACACAACGCCTTCAGGGGACATGGGGATCGTTACCCGGGACATCGAAGTCTTCGGTGAGCCTCCGGACGCCATAGACGGTGACCCGAATATCTACTTTCTCGTACTGGACATCAGGGATGGTTTCGACCCGGCACAGGGTGGTGCCTACATCGCGGGATTCTTTTCCCCGTACAACCAGTTCACCGAGAGGGAAGCGTACCTTTACTATGGCGGGCACTCCAACGAAGTGGAAATGCTCTACATCGACTGCTTCCCCGGCAACGCTTCCGATGCGGCCTACACAGCCTCGCACGAGCTGGTGCACCTGATACAGTGGGGAGTCAAACCCTTCAGCGGTGAGGAGCTCTGGGTCATCGAGAACCAGGCCCAGGCCGGAACCTATGTATGTGGCTACCCGGCTTTCCAGGTAGAGACCTTCCTTGAAGCCGGAGGCGTTACTCCCATCAAATGGACCGAATACGAGTTCGGCTCGGTCGAGTATGTGGCCGGATACGGGGCGGGTTTCCTCTTCTTCTCGTGGCTCACTGAACAGTACGGTGGTGAAGAGTTCCTCTATCGGTCCCTCAGGGTCGAGGAGAGGGGCATATCCGGGGTGAGCCAGGCGATCCAGCAGGCAACCGGCCAGACACCGGACATGGCCAGTCTCCTTTCCGACTGGATGCTGGCCTGCTGGATAGACGATCCAGAGTTCGCAGACGGCAGGTACGGTTGGGAGACCTTCAGGATAGCCGATTATGACACAGTCAGTCCAGGCAACAGAGAAGGACTTGACTATACTTCTGAGATCGAGGATACGCCCTTCAGCGACTCGGGTAGATCCATGTCATCCTATCAGGGAAGATATTACAGGCTTGGCGACGGTATCGAAGGCAGCTTCAGGGCAGACGCGGCTGGTCTCGGTGATCTTCGGGCCTATCTTTATGACCATGGCTCTGCTGAACTGGAGATACTAAGCACAGGGGCGGCAAACGATATCGCTGTCGGACTCCCTGCGGATGGAACGGTTCTCCTTATGTGCAGTTCTTTTGCCGGGCTGGATCTGGATGTCGCCGCCGGCAAAGTGGCCGGTTCAGCAGGGGCATTTGCGATCTATCCGCAGCCCTGCAGAGGCACGCTCTATCTGCAGTTCCTTTCCAATGGAGCACTTGTCGAGCTGTCCGTGTTCACTCTCTCTGGAGCCTTTGTAGAAAGCGTTTCCTTCGGTGGAGTGCCTTCGGGTGAAGCCACCCTGGGTTACACCGGCACATCCGAGCTGGCCTCGGGCGCATATTTCTACAGGTTCACGCAGGGGGGCAGGATAGAAACTGGCTCCTTTGCCGTTGTTCGCTGAGTTTCTCACTGCGGCTGTACTGGCAGCGTCACTGGCTATTCCGCTGCCCACACCCCCGTTTTCCCTTCAGCCATGCCCATCTGATCTCGTCGATGCAGAACTCGATCCGGCGGGGAATCTCTACCTTCTGAGATCGGGCACACCCCATCTCGAAGTGCGATACATCTCAGGAGAAACGATGAGTTTCGATCTGCCCGAGGTTGTTCTGCCCGGAGGGCTCAGTCTTGAGGATAGATGGGGGTGGTGGGTAAGCGACGAGATCGGTGGAGTCTCCTACAGATACGATGACAGTGGCGTTGTGGTTGATTCGATCCCGACACCAGGAAGACCGGGAGATCTATGTGAACTCGGTTTTTCGATTATGTACGTTTCCAGGGACAGGGGAGCGCTCATGAATGCAGACTCTCCGGTGCATCCTGTGCTGAGATTCTCAGGAGCAGGTCTCGGGCAACTCACTGCTTCCTCCTCCGAGTTGATCTATTCAGATGGCTCAGAGTCTTTCCTGCTTCCCGTGGGCGGGGTGCCGATCTCCCTGTCCGAAAGGGGGACAAGGGCTCTCGCTGCAGGGACGGATTTACTGCTGAGAGCTGATTCCATTTTTACCGATACCTGGGTGCTGGATGTGTCGACCGTCGCAGACTTCACGAGGATATCCTCCTCTCCCGGGGGACAGTACATGGTCCTCTGGAGCCCGGGAGGGGAGGGGGTGCTGCTTCTCAGGTGAGTTTTCTGTCTGCTGCTCTGTTCCTTGTGGCTTCAATGACCCTGCAGCTCGAGACGGACAGATTTGGATTCATCGAGCTTCCTGAACATCTCTGGGTACGACCGGGCACTCTCATCGCTGTTGCTGGATCAGATACGCTGACTTCGCGAATGGGAGCGATGGGAGCGAGAGTAGGGGTCTATCTGCAGCCCGTTCCGCTTCCCGGTACAGAGGTGATCCTGGAGTTTGACACTCTCCCTCTTTCAATACCCACCAGCCTGTCCATCAGCGTAGGCGCTGCCGGCAGGCTCGATTCCTACACAGCACCGGCTCTCATCACCGACCCGCTTCAGGAACATGGCCTCTATATCTCTGGAACCAAGCGCATAGGTCTGTCCGTAGGTGATGGCGGCGGATTGGATCAGGGGACTAGAATAACCGTGGATGGTACTGCTGCGCCTGGGGTTACAGTCACAGGGAGTGTAACGGACAGGAACCTCTCCGGCGTTTCCTCATCAGAGCTAGTCTCCCAGCTTGACAGGATATTCTTCAGTGTCCAGGCAGAGCGCTGGAGGGTCAGGCTCGGTGACATGGACTGGGAGAGAGAGAACGGTGAGACAGGTCCCCTGGCCTGGAGACGGGAGCTGAGTGGTGTAGAGCTCTACGGTGATCCTATGGACTGGCTGACGGCAGGAGCGGGTTACGGTACCTCCGCGGAGGATCTGAGAAGGAAGGACCTGCTCACGCAGGAAGGTGTCCAGGGACCATACGATATCTCTGGAGGATGGGAGATCGTCCCTGGAACCGAGAGAGTCTGGCTGGACGGGATCCTTCTCGATAGAGGTGCCGCGGCGGACTATGAAATGGAGTATACCGCAGGCCTTCTCACCTTCACCTCCAGAAGACTCATAAGGGTGGATCAGAGGGTCGAGGTCACTTATTTCCAGCGGGGAGACGGGTTTCGGAAGGATCTCATGACGGCATCTGTCCAGGGAAGCTGGGATTCGGCTGCACTTACGTTTACAGGACTTCTTGTTGAGGATGACAGAGACTCCCCCCTCGGATTTGTCCTTTCATCTGAGGCGATAGAGGTCCTCTCCCATGCAGGAGAGAATCCGGAGGAAGCCTGGCTGGAAGGTGCGGAGTACGCAGGTCCGGGAGGTGGAAGCTATGACAGGGACAGTCTTGACCGATACGTTTTCAGGGGTCCTTCGCTGGGGGAATGGAAAGTCGTATTCGGAAGACCTCCGGATGGTTCGGGAGACTATATCTACAACTCCACGATCGGCGGCTATGCATGGGCAGGGGAGGGTAGCGGTACTCATCTGCCCCGGCGCTATATCCAGATACCTGAGGGCTATCGTACTGGCGGTGTTTCAGTCGAATTGACCTCGGGACCGATCTATGGAGACTTTCAGGCTGCCGTTTCCGAGAGGACGGGGAATCTTTTCAATCCGGACTCAACCACCCGGGGCGGTGCCTGTCTTCAGGGACTTGCTGCAGCCGATCTCTGGATCGATGGTCCGGCCTTCGGTGTCAGGGGCAGAAAGGTCACTTCCGGTTACTCACCTCCCGGTGAACTGGACCCCGACAGCGCTCTTGCCTCCTGGACTCTCCCTTCGGGATGGGCGAGTCGGGATGACGAGATCGAGCTCTTCACCGGCGGCGCTCCACTCATGATCCGCGCTGGAGGGAGATTCCCTGAAAGCGGGGGGATGATAGACCGTTTCTCGCTCAGTTCCAGCCAGTCAGCAGGAGCACTTGGAGCGGTTCTTGAGGCCAGGCTCGTCAGACGCAGGGGGACATCCACCCTCAGTGAGGGCAGTCTGCACGGTGCAGGTCTCTCGCTTGACCTCGATATAGGCCGATTCTGTCCATTCGTCGGAGCATCCAGGACAGACGAGTCATGGGAGGACAGCCTCTCAGGGGACATCCTCACCGGTTTTGCAGGTACAGAATACAACTTCGAAGGAGGAAGCTCCTCTCTTCGATTCGAACTGCAGGATGACAGAAGGTCAGGCTCTGCTTCAGGCCCCTTCTCCGTTTGGAGGGGAAGAATAGAGGGCAGTGCTTCAAAAGGTGCATGGAGGTTCAGCGGTGTGGCTGAACACTCTTCAACATCCTATGAGGCTGGAGGAGAACTGCAGGCTGATGCTATCGGGATAACGGTTTCCGGAACGGTCGGTGAAGTCTGGCTGCAGAGTGTATACAGTGGCTCAGGCACCCTGAGCAGATCCCTCCTGGTTATTTACCTCTGGGTGGGCGAGGGTGAGGGGAGCTACAGCTTTGATCCTGAGACCGGTCAGTACTATCCTGATCCTGATGGAGACTACGAAGTCAGCTACCAGCCCGGAACCGCTGACGGGAGTGTGACTTCAGCCTCCCTCGAGATGTCGGTCACATCCGGGGGAGCATTCGACGGCCTGAATACTTCGATCAGACTGTCATCAAGCGGTGAAGCCGACAGAACGGGGACTCTCCTCCTTGTTAATGCATTTGATCAGGAGACAGAGGGCGGATACAGCATCGATCTAAGCCCATGGTGGAGATGGAGCGAGGGATTTCTAAGACGGGTATCCAGCATGGGCAGTTACTCCGACGAGCGCATACCCTACAGCGGAGCTGGCCTGAGGAGTACACGCAGGTGGTCCCTGAGAACAACATCCGAATTCAGACCTGCTGTAGATATTGCGCTCTACTCTTCAGCATCGGTCTGGCGAGAGGAGAAAGAGCTCTACACTCCCCTGGACATTCGTGGCTTCAGGGTGGAGATGGACCCCGCACTGATACTCAATCCGGGCTCTGAGATAGGGATACTGGCTGCAGCTGAACGTCGGACTGAGGAGAAGTCAGGACTGGCTGACTGGTTCTACGAGGGCGGTCCCCATTTCTCCTGGGTCGGTGCCGGCTGGACCGTATCTGCTGAAGTCACGGCGGGATACATCCCAGGTAACGGTCACCTTCCGTCCTGGTTCTTCGATGGAGAGGGATACGGTCTTTCCTGGAGAACTGCCGTGCGAGGCGGGAAAGCCATCTCTACCGGACTTGATGTCAACCTCTTCTATCTCGGTCGAAGAAGTGCTGGAAAAGACTGGGTCCATAGAGCTGGAGTTGAAGGGACGGTGAGCTTCTGATCACACTTGTCGTTCTCCTGCTTCTGGGGTCACCTGGAGAGGTGCCCCCTGCTACCGTGATCATTATCGGCAGTCCGCCCCTGCCTCAACCCGCCGAGCTGGGTTACAGCACCATCTCAGCTGTAGATTCCTGCCTCACCTTGCTGCGGGAAGATGCGCTGGCATGGTATCTGTCGAGGGGCTATCCCTTCGTTACTGTCGGACTCTTCTTCAGCTGTACGGATACTCTTTACGTCAGCATCGTGCCTGGGCGGCATGCGCTTCTGGAGGAGGTTCGGATAGAGGGAGCACCCGGAACAAAGCCGGTAGTCTTCACCAGACTTCTCAGCACGCGTCCCGGTGAGCCCTACAGCGGGGAGGATGTCGCTGAATGGAAAACCAGACTCGCCAGGCTCCCATTTGTGGAGGATGTCGACGAGACCACCCTTCTGCTCGGTGAATTCGGTGATCTGGTCATCGTGCAGCATATCACAGAAGCGCCATCGGGTTACTTCTCTGCCTCCATGGGCTGGGACGGTAGCATCGTGCAGGGGGGCGGTGATGCATTGTTCAGCAATCTTGTCGGAACGGCAAGAGAACTGGAAGTATCCGCCAGGACTACAGAATGGGGAGGGCTTAACGCTCTCCTGCGTTACCGGGAACCCTGGCTTATGGGAGTGCCGCTCTCAGCAGAGCTATCGATCTCCCAGCAGACTCCAGAGAGTTCGTGGGTGAACAGGGAGGGGAGTATCTCCCTTATCTGGGAGATGGACGAACTGGAAATGAGGGTTGGCGCAGGCTTATGGAGGGGCTTCCCCCCTGGGGACGCCGAACAGGGGTACGATTTCGGTCTGGCCGGATTCAGGTACAGGCCCGGATCAAGGGTTTCCCAGGGATGGCTTGGTGCAGACCTGCTGATGGAAGCCAGGATCGGAGACCGCTCAGGCGGTGATTCCACCGGTATTCTTTCGATGGGTACCGTCGACCTGTCCGGAAGCTGGTTCAGCGGTTCAATTGGTCTTGGCGGCTCATTGCTGGGAGGGGGAGTTCTTGCAGGGGAATGGTTTACAGGCCTTCTTCCTCTTCTCGGAGGTCAGACTTCCCTGAGAGGTTATCCGGAGGACTCATTCAGGGCCGTTCGATATGGCCTGGCCAGACCTGAAATATCACTGGGTGAAACTGCAACAAGGATCTATGTCTTCTCGGACCTGGGCGCTGTAGAAACCGAGCATGGAATCCGCTATCCAGCAGGTTGCGGAGCGGGGATCAGGGGCAGATCAGGTTCCTTCATGGCCGATGCGGCAGTCGGATTTCCTATCAGTGAAGGACCGGGTTCTGCAAGAGTCTACCTTACTGTAAGCGCCGGTGTCTGATCACGGTTCAATCCTGAATCTTTCATGCTTTCCTTCGGGAACCGGGATCGGATCCGGGAACCGATACACCTCTTCTCACATATATTCAATGAAGAGTGCTGAGAAGTGAATGTATCTGAAGTCTTGACGATATATCGCTTACTGTGTTAGTGATACGAAGTGTTACGCTATACTTGGGGTATAGAAGTAACGGAAGAGGAGCATCATGAAGTGTATTATTTCTCTATTGATTCTTGCATTCTCGGTGCTTACTGTAATGGGAGCGGATCTCGCCTTCAACACGGGAGGAGAACTGGGATTCGTCCCTGATCTCTTCGGTTCGAGCAGCGGGTGGGGCCAGTGGTTCGTTACAACCGTTTACAATGATACAGGTAATGACCTCCAACTGACCGAATTCGGCTTCCCCTGCTGTGGTCCCGCAACTGGCGCCTATGGATGGGTAGTCTGGACGGATATCGGTAGCATTTCTGCACCTGTTGAAGGACCAACCAGCTGCAATTACTATGGGGACTTCACACCGGTCGAGCCGGAGGGCGGTGACCCATCGGTGTATACATATCTCGATATCTCAGCTGAATCCATCATCATACCCGATGGAGCATACTTCTGTTTCGGTTACCAGAATACTCAATATGGTGGTCAGACGACCAAGAACGGCATTGAGACGTGGGCCTGGGACGACGGTGACTGGTATTCTGATTCGCAGTACAACAGAACGGCTGTTCTTCAGGTGAAGGGTATAGACTCGGGGAGCCTGTCGGCTTCAACATGGGGAGCTATCAAGAGCGCACTCTGAGATAATTGAGTTATTTGAGGTTCTGAATCTGAGAATTGACAGAAGAGGTGCTGTCAGAGTATATAACAGACAGGTAATTTGTAGGGTTCTGCAACTCGAAAGGGGAAACAATGAAGTATCTGATTCTCGTTGCTCTGATTCTCACGGCTGGTGCATTCGCCGAGGATTATGAGTACAACACTGGCGGCAGCATGGAATTCGTTTCAGACATGCAGGGTTCAAGCACTGGCTGGGGTGAGTGGTTCGCGGTCACCCTTCTCAACGATACCGGACATGACCTCGTCATCACTGAGTTCGGCTTCCCCTGCTGTGGTGATGCCACCGATACTCTTGGCTGGATAGTCTACACGAATGTTGGCGGAGCGAATCCTCCTGCTGGCGACCCGAGCACGTGCGACTTCAATGGCCCCTTTACTCCAGTTGAGCCCGCCGGTGGAGACCCATCCGTCTACACTTACGTTGATGTCACTGCCGATAACGTCCTCATCCCTTCGGGCAACTACTGGTGCTTCGGTTACGACAACACCGACCTTGGTGGACAGACCGCATTCAACGGCGTCGAGACATGGTCATGGTACGACACCGGTTCCGGTTTCGTCTGGGATACTGATTCCAGCTGGGGCAGGACCGGCATTCTCCAGGTGAAGGCTAACTACGCAGCAGCCCTCGAGAGCGCAACCTGGGGCTCGATCAAAAGCACATTCTAGCGGTATTCCGCTTTAGCTATGAAACCCCGCCTTCGGGCGGGGTTTCTTCATGCACGAATTGAGGCCGGGCCTGAAAACGTGAATAATTCACGAAATGAGGCCCGGCCTCATTTCGTGATCAGCTCGCACGTATGCGGCTGATGCATGTCCCCCCAGCCCAGCCCCACGCAACTTGTTGCATGTCCCCTCACTGCGTTGACTATATGAAGATATTGTCATATAGTCATATCTATGAAAAATACGTTTAGAGCGCTTGCGAACGAGAACAGGCTCAGGATCATACTCATTCTGTTGCGCGGACCGCTGAATGTGAGTGAGATATCCCGCGTTCTGCACCTCGGACAATCAAACGTGAGCCACTATCTGAAGCAGCTCCTCAGTGCGGGTCTAGTCCGGCGCTCATCCGGCGGCGGATGGGTCTACTACAGCCTGGACAGGAGTGATACTTTCAGGTCCTCCGTCATTGAGAGTGTGGCTTCAGGGAGGGAGGAGATCGAGGACCACTCCTTCGATATCGAGGAGCTGTCCCGATGCTACAGCGCCAGAAGGGATGAAAGCAGAGAGTTCTTCGACAGGGTGGCTCCGGACTGGAAGAGTCGCTCATCGCTGATCCCTGTTCCATCTGAGTACATCGGAAATATTGACGAAGCTCTCCAACTGGATACAGGCAATACCGTTCTCGATGCTGGCTGCGGTAGCGGTGAACTCCTTGAATTACTGGCGGAACGCGGATTGACCGTCATCGGAGTGGACCAGTCACCGGAGATGCTGTCGGAGGCTGCAAAAAGAATAGCAGGCATCCCATCAAGGAATGATATACATCTCCGCCTTGGAAGTGCTGAGCATCTTCCGGTTGGAGATTCATCAGTTGATGCCGTGATTGCCCATATGGTACTACATCATCTTGGTGAGCCATCACTCTTCTTTTCCGAAGCAGCGAGGGTTCTTTCACCGGGCGGCAGGTGCGTCACGGTAGAGCTTGCTCCTCACGACAACTTGAGCCTTAAACGTATCCATGGGGATCTGTGGCCTGGATTTCATATGAAGGAAGTGCTTTACTGGATGGAGGAAGCCGGATTCCAAAGGGAACTCGCGGCTGAAATGAATGATGGAAGCTTTTATCTACTCTCGGGAGTGCTCGAGAGGACCCGGAATTGGGAGGAACAGAATGCAGGGAACTGACTTCAGGATCGCCGATATTTCGCTCGCGGAATTCGGACGCAGAGAGATAACGATAGCTGAGAAGGAAATGCCCGGTCTGATGTCGGTAAGGGAGAAGTATGGTCCTGATAAGCCTTTACAGGGCATGAGGATCACGGGATCTCTTCATATGACCATCCAGACCGCTGTGCTTATCGAGACACTTATCGAACTCGGTGCCGATGTTCGGTGGGCCAGCTGCAATATCTTCTCAACTCAGGATCATGCCGCTGCAGCAATGGCCGCTGCAGGAGTCCCTGTCTTCGCCTGGAAGGGTGAGACACTTGAGGAATACTGGTGGTGCACAAGGAAGGCTCTCTCATTCCCGGGCGGTGCCGGTCCGAATCTGATAGTGGACGATGGCGGTGATGCAACCCTTATGGTCCATGAGGGATTCAGGCTCGAGAAGGAGTTCAGGAGCGGAGGGGAGATATCTCTGCCTCAGGAGCCGGCAGAGGACGAGATAGCCCTCTTTGCGAACCTCAAAGCCGGTCTTGATGAGAATGCGGATTTCTGGAGCACTGTCGTACCGGAGTTGATCGGCGTATCGGAGGAGACTACCACAGGCGTCCATCGTCTCTACCAGATGATGAAGGAGGGCAGCCTCCTTTTCCCGGCCTACAATGTTAATGACTCGGTGACGAAGAGCAAGTTCGACAATCTCTATGGCTGCAGGGAATCCCTTGCTGACGGCATCAAGCGGGCTACGGATGTCATGGTTGCCGGTAAGACCGTTCTGATCTGCGGCTACGGAGATGTAGGCAAGGGCTGCGCACAGAGCATGAAGGGTTTCGGTGCAAGGGTACTCGTCACCGAGGTCGATCCGATCTGCGCCCTGCAGGCTGCGATGGAGGGATTCGAAGTAACTACCGTCGAAGAGGCTCTGCCTGAGGCTGCGATCTTTGTGACAGCCACTGGTAATTACCATGTCCTGACAGCGGAGCACATGTCCCGAATGAGGGATCAGTCTATCGTCTGCAACATTGGCCACTTCGACAACGAGATAGATATAACGGGAATTGAGAACTTCCCCGGTGTTGTGCGGGAAGAGATCAAACCCCAGGTTCACAGTTATACATTCCCTCACGGGAGATCGATCTATGTGCTTGCGGAGGGCAGACTCGTTAATCTGGGATGCGCTACAGGCCATCCGAGTTTCGTAATGTCCAGTTCTTTCACCAACCAGTGCCTCGCGCAGCTCGCCCTGGCTGATGAGCGCCCGGGAGTTGGCGTCTACATGCTTCCAAAGCTGCTTGATGAGGAAGTTGCGAGACTTCATCTTGAAAAACTCGGTGTGAAACTGACCCGACTCAGCAAGATCCAGGCTGATTACATCGGCGTTGATGTAGAAGGTCCGTACAAGCCCGAACATTACAGATACTGAGCTTAGGTGAGCAGATCTGTCTGATGCGGGATGTCCTTTGCTTAAGAGTGTATTGAGAAGCTATATTACGGCCCCCGTTGAGTAGTACAGTAACCTTGTAGTGAATAGCGGTTCCAATCGTACTAGGAAAGGCGAACACGATGGCTGAAAGCGTCAGGGTCCTTCTGGTGGATGATGACCCCGATTTCATCGAGGCCAACAGCATAGTACTCGAAGCCAGTGGCTTTGAAGTGCTGTCCGCGAACAGCGGAGCTGAGGGTTTGCGGATGGTCAGGGAAGAGAAGCCCGATGTCGTGATACTCGACGTCATGATGGAGCACACGGATGAGGGCTTTGCGGTTGCGAGACGAATTCGTTCAAGACTTCGGAGCGATGTGCCGATAATCATGCTCACTTCCGTGGGTAAGGTTACCGGGTATGATTTCAATCCGGAGGAGAATCCCGACTTCTTCCCGGTGAACATCTTCCTCGAGAAGCCTGTTCCCCCCTCGATCCTGGTCAACAGGGTCCGAGAGGTGTTGAAGAAGAGGGGAGAGGACCAGTGAGCCGAACTCCAGAGGAGATCGTCCGCGCTTCCCTCGAGAAGCACGGTTCTGGTCGAGAGGCAGTGATGGAGATCCTGACCGATGTAAACAGGGAATTAGGCTGTATCCCTGAAGAGGCCATTATTGCCACAGCCAGCGCAGTCGGTGTCAGCAATGCTGAGATCTACAGCGTAGTATCCTTCTACTCGTTCTTCTCCATCAAACCCAGGGGCAGACATATTGTCAGGCTATGCTCCACCATCTCTTGCGTAATGAGCGGCTCAGCAGAGGTGCTTGAGGCCGTTAAAGGCGATCTGGGTATCCGTGAGGGCGAGACCACTCCCGATGGCAGGATCACACTCGAGACCACCAGCTGCATCGGTCTCTGTGATCAGGCTCCCGCCATGCTTGTCAACGATGAACCGCACACCCGGCTCACCCCGGAAACTGCCCGCGCTATCATCGCGGGTCTGGAATAGGGAGGATGCCGATGGCAGCAGGGAAGAGGCTACTTCTTGGCGATGATCAGCCTTCAATCGGGGAGGCTCTGATCAAGGCTATGGACATGAGTCCCGCCGATGTGGTATTCGAAGTCAGGGAATCGGACATCAGGGGGCGCGGTGGCGCCGGTTTTCCTACCGGCATCAAGTGGAACCTCGCAGGTGCCGCATCTGGTGATCACAAGATGGTTATCTGCAATGCGGACGAAGGTGAGCCCGGTACTTTCAAGGACAGAGTTCTCATCGAGAAGATGGCCTGGAAGCTCCTTGAGGGAATGACCATAGCAGGATATGCCATTGGTTCTTCCCATGGCATCATCTATCTCAGGGCCGAGTACCCCTATCTCGTTCCCATCCTCGAGAAGGCCAGGCAGGACCTTATCAGCCAGGGGCTTCTCGGTGACGATATACAGGGCAGAGGTTTCTCATTCAACATAGAGATCCGCAGTGGAGCGGGAGCATATGTATGCGGTGAAGAGACCTCCCTGATCGAGAGTCTTGAGGGTAAAAGGGGAGAGCCCAGGAACAAACCTCCCTTCCCTGTCAACTCGGGCTATCTCGCCAGACCTACCGTAGTCAATAATGTCGAGACATTCGCTGCAGTCCCTCACATCCTGCTCGGCGGTGCCGAGTGGTACCAGGGACTCGGCAGAGATGATTGCTCGGGCACCAAGCTCTTCAGCATCTCAGGAGATGTTGAGAATCCAGGTGTATACGAGCTTCCCATGGGGGCTGCTCTCAGAGAGCTGCTCGAGCTTTCCGGTGCGAAGGATATAGCTGCCGTTCAGGTCGGCGGTGCAAGCGGCTCCACCGTGACACCGGATGAGCTGGATAAGCCGATGTCCTTCAGCGCACTTCCTCCAGGCGGTTCAGTTGTTGTCTTCAACAGCAGCCGTGACATGCTGGATGTACTGGAGAACTTCATGGAGTTCTTTGTGCATGAGTCCTGCGGACAGTGTACCCCATGCAGGGAGGGCAACAGGAGACTCCTTGATATCATCCGCTCGATAAGGGCAGGTGAGATTGCTTCCAGGGATGACCTGAAGCCGTTCTTCCTCCTGGCCGATGTCATGAAGGCCGGCAGCAAATGCGGCCTTGGACAGACATCTCCCAACTGCTTCGTGGACATCATCACGAAGTTCATAGCCTTCCCCGGGGATAAGGAGGGTGCCTGATGCCCAATATATCCGTGACGATCAACGGTATTACCACCAGCGTTAGAGAGGGTGTCACAGTTCTCGAGGCCTGCGAACTGGCCGGAGTCGAGATACCCACTCTCTGCTATCATCCCGACCTATCCCTTGCGGGTAACTGCCGCATGTGCCTGGTTGAGGTCGAAGGCTGGCGTACGCTGGCAATCGCATGTGTGACCCCGGTCACTCCCAACATGGTGATACACACTCATAGCAAGAAGGTGCGCAAAGCCAGAAGGACAGTCCTCAAACTCCTTCTTGCGAATCACAATGTTAATTGTCCCGAGTGTGAACGGAACAGGAACTGCGAACTGCAGGAGCTTTCCGAAAAGCACAACATCACCACCAACGAGTACCAGACTACTCCCAAGCCGGTCTCCGTCGAGGAGGTAAGTCCTGGTGTGATGCGGGACAACAGCCGCTGTATCATGTGTACTCGATGCGTCAGGACCTGTGAGGAACTCCAGAGCGTTGCCGTTATCAAACCAGTCGGTCGCTCAGCGGAGATTAAGATATCGACGTTCATGGACAGGGGGCTGGATGGTGTCGCGTGCGCACAGTGCGGTCAGTGCATCAACAGATGTCCGACTGGAGCACTCTTTGAGACTTCAGAGGTCAGACAGATATGGGAAGCGCTCGAGGATCCGGAGAAGTTCGTAGTTGTTCAGACAGCTCCTGCAGTCAGGGTGGGTATCGCCGAAGCCCTGGGGCTGCCGACAGGCCGCAGTACCGGCCAGATGGTCGCTTCCATTCGCGGACTCGGCTTCGACCGTGTTCTTGATACTGACTTCAGTGCTGACCTGACCATTATCGAGGAGGGGCACGAGCTCATCGGCAGACTTGGACAGGCACTCCAGGCTGGAGACCCGAATGTCCATCTGCCTATGATCACCAGTTGCTCTCCAGGATGGATCAAGTTCATTGAGCACAAGTATCCTCACCTTTTGTCCAACCTCTCCACCTGCAAGAGTCCTCAGCAGATGTTCGGGGCACTTGTGAAGACCTACCTGGCCGAGAAGGAGGGGATCGACCCCGCCAATATCATCAGTGTTTCGATAATGCCCTGTACTGCTAAGAAATATGAGAAAGAGCGCCCCGAGATGAATGCCAGTGGTTACAAGGACGTGGATTATGTCCTCACTACGCGCGAGCTGGCAAGCATGATCGAGGAGGCCGGGATTGACTTCGAGCACATCGCGGAGGAGAAATTCGACCGTTGGATGGGTCATTCAACCGGAGCCGGTGTGATCTTCGGAGCTACTGGAGGTGTTATGGAAGCCGCCCTCAGGACCGCCTACGAGGTGGTCACGGGCCATGAGATTCCATTCGAAGGTCTGAATGTGACCCCGGTCAGGGGAATTGAAGGCATAAAGGAAGCCGCCATAACCATGCCGGATCGCATGGCGGACGGTTTTGAGTTCCTGGCTGGTGTTACGCTGAAAGTAGCCGTAGCTCATGGACTCTCCAATGCCGAGAGACTTATGAAAAAGGTGAGTGCCGGCGAAGCCGACTATCACTTTATCGAGATAATGGCATGCCCCGGAGGATGCCTCGGAGGCGGTGGACAGCCCATACCAACTTCCCCTGAGATACGCAGGAAGAGAGCGGAGGCTATCTACGCTGAAGACGCTGCTCTCCACTTCAGGAAATCGCACGCCAATCCGGAGATCCAGCTCCTGTATGCGGAGTACCTTGAGAAGCCTCTTGGACACAAGTCCCACGAGCTTCTACATACAACCTACACGCCGCGTAAGGACTGATACCAGGCAGAAGCGAACAGAGGGGCACGCGCTGGAAAGCGTGTGCCCCTCTTGATTGGTTAAGAAAGAAGCGGGCCGGCTGACGCCGACCCGCTTCAAATTGAGCAGTACTGCTAGTTCTTCTTGCCCAGGAAGCGATCGGCCGGACTGAGGACCCTGGTAGCGTCTCTTCCGGTGGCCAGCTTCATATATGGGGTTATCATCGAAGGTGTCGAGATACCGAGGAGATTCTGAACAAGCTTTCTGTCAGTACCGTCTTCGAGGAGGTGTACGGCGAAGCTGTGTCGGAGCCAGCCGAGAGTGGCGCGTTTTTCGATGCCGACAGCAAGCATCGCTTCGGCGAATGCTCTCTGGATTGTTCTGGGGGAAACGCAGCTGGTCTTACCTCGGCCCGGGAACATCCAGGGTGAGCTGTCCGTACGGGTTTCGATGTAGTACCTGAGTATGTCTGCGGTAGATCTGGCAAGTATTGTCTGCCTGGAATTCCCGCCCTCTGGATCCGTTACGGTCAGGACCATGTTGTCAAAGTCCACGCTGTCACGAAGGAGATGTGTCGCCTCACCGACTCTGAGACCTGATGAATAGATAAGCATCAGGGCAAGACGGTACTTGAGCTCATGGACGTTTGCGAAGATCTCCTTGATCTCCTCCCGGCTGAAAATGCCATGAAGGGGAACCTTCTTTGATATGAGCCCGGGACCTGGAAGGGGGTTGTCCTTCTTGAGCACATGCTTGTACATGAATCTGATGGCGCTCTGGGCCTGGTTGATGTAGGAAAGTGATTTTCCCTCGTCCACCAGTGCTTCAAAGTACTTACGAAGGGCGTCCTCATTGAGGTTGCTGCTTTCACCACCAAAAACACCGGTCAGACGACGGATATGGGAAAGATAGCTGTTAGCAGTCTTCGGACTCCTCCCGGCCTCTCGAAGCTGCTTTCTGGTTGCCTCCACTAAATCGTTCATACACTACCCAACCTTCCTGTCTTACTCAATAATTAACCGACCCCATCGAATATTCCATCAGCGCTAATTTAGTATTGATTATAAGTATCGTCAATAGCTTACTAAAGAAAACGATGGTAAAATGACGTATATTTGATGAAATAAGCATCCCGGATCCCCAGAAGGTTCACTGCCGGCAGGGCCACATCTTACTGAGAATCATCTCTGAATCACTGATAACACAGAACTTACAGCAGAAAACCTTCTCAACGCGAATATATCAGGACATAGAGTAGGGACCACTGATTATGCCTGACACTTGACAACAGAACACTTTAAGGGGAAACTATCTTGTTATGGGAAGTGGAGGGGACAATGCTGATCATCAGGGGTACTTCCGGAAGAACGCTCTTGAGGGCGGTCTTGCCATATGTGTTGGGTCTGCTTGCCGTAGTCGCTGTACTGGCATATTACCTTCATTCAACAAATCAGGTGGCAGATCGAGCTGTCCTGCTAACCGAAGCGCAGTCTGTCCAGCTCTCCCTTGATTTGACCTTGCTCACGCAGGATAGCTCTGCTTCATTCATGTTCAGTACCTTTGCGAGAGACTCCATGCAATTTACAAAAATGAGATCGAAATATACAGGGCTTTTTGGTCTCACTGATTATACGCTCGTAGAGCCGCATGGAGATGAATTCACTGTCTATCCGTTCGGATATGATTCCCTCGCTGTGGCCGCCCTGAGCTCCGGAACACCTGAATTCAGGCATGGCAACGATGCGGGGACAGAAGGATTGACGGTATTCTATCCGTCGAGAAGGAGCCAGGGAGAACCGATGAGTCTGGTCAGAATGGATATCGCCGGATCTCCCAATGGCGGGTGGCGTGATGATTATAGATACAGCTTCTTCATCCTCGCCATTGCTGTCATCATCCTGATAATCGCTCCGGCCCTTCTCCTGAGGCTTTCCGATCTCAGAAGACAGGTTGAAGTCCAGGACTTCACGGGAGGAGGATTTGGCCGTCTCACTCCCTCATCAATAGATAATGAGCAGCATAGATCCTATCCTGTAGCCCTCTTCCAGGGTCCGGGAGCGCCAGCCATACTGAGATTGGACACCCTCGGAAGGATAGTTGATCTGAATGACTCAGCTGCTCACATGCTTGATATTTCAAGAGATGCCCTCTCAGGAGCGCTGTTCTACAGCTTGCCGATGGTCTATCTCAAAGGAGCTGATGGACCGAAGCGCATGATCCATCCAGAGGAGCTGAAGCCTGGACATACCACTGTAGTTATTGAGAGCAGTTCCGGTGAGCTGAGAGAAATTGACCTCTCCCTGGCGGAGCATATTGAAGGGGGACTGGTCCTTCTGGCCTTCCCGGAGAGTCCGATCGTTTGCAAGAGTTCCACTGAGAGCGGAAGGATCGAGGAAACCCGGGCCGGCAGACTGCTGAGCAGTGAGGAACTCGAGAAGGTCCTTAAACTTGCCGAAATACTGAGTGACACAGCATCCAATCTCTCTGATTACCGCCACCATATGAAGCAGATTGTTACAATCGTTAGCGGGGAGGCATCGGAGGCAGGCCCTGCACCGGCATCCGATGAGCGAGGGATACAGCTGTCTCTCGAACTCGAATCGATCTCTTCCGCCCTGAACGATGTGCTTCCAAAGAGAGCTTCCATCCAGGTGGAGACACCAGGTCTGCTTCCGTCGATCGATTTCAGCAGACAGGATCTTACTCAGATAATCAAGAACCTTGTTTTCTATTCACTTGAGAGCGTCCCAGGTCCAGTACGGATCAGACTGACCGCTCGTGAGGTCCCTTCCCCTCCCAGTGATCCCGTTTTCTCAGCCAGATGCGGGACTCTACACCATCGATCTGTCTCCCTCAGTTTTACCGACGGAAGCCGTATGCCTGTTCGCTTGAAAGAGGCACTGCTGGACCCGGAAACAGATTCCTCCGGAATTCAGAGGGACTTTGGAAGTCATATCTCAACAGCCGCTTCCGTTCTCTCCAGTCTTGACTGCGATCCGGTGCTTACCGAAGGGGCCATGGGGACAACACTGCATATGATATTCGGATGCAGCGATGCTGATCTTTTCGATGAATCGGGGGATGCAGGAGTTGAGCAGACAGGCCGGGATATGAGAGTTGCCTTATGCGATGCATCGAGGACAGTTAGAGAGAGTGTTGCTGATGCCCTTGAAACCTACGGAATGAGTGTTTCCAGGAGTTCGGATGTCAGATCTCTGTTGGAAACGGTGACAGACAAGTATCTGAACGGCATCGTGCTCGATTCATCCGTTCTCGAGAAACCTGTCAGCAAGACAATTACTGCCATACGGGATTGCTGGCCAGAAGCAGTTATCATACTGACTGCCAGAGCTTCCGAACTCTCGGATCTGGAGCAGGATGAGGAGTTCTCCGAGATCCCCCTGGTCCATAAACCCTACTCTCCGCATGAGATCATGGAAGTTCTCGGGCGAAGGGCAGCAAGCAGAGGATAAAGATATGACGGGTGGAATTGATGCAACCTGAGGGATGGCTTATAAGGCTCGGTATTGCTGCGTTGCTGGGCGCTCTGGTCGGACTGGAGCGAGAGATACACGGCAGACCAGCAGGTCTGAGAACGCATATGCTCGTCAGTATTGGTGCTGCGGTAATAACTATCAGCGGACTTAGGCTATCCGGGTTGTTTTCTCCCGCTGACCATCTTCTTGCCGGTCCCGAGACCAGCAGAATTATCGCCGGAATAGTCACAGGTATCGGATTTCTGGGTGCCGGAGCGATCGTGCGAACCAGCGATATAGTGCGCGGACTCACCACGGCAACATGCATATGGTTCATTGCTGCCATCGGGATCGTCTCAGGACTTGGTTACTTCATGCTTGCGAGTGTTGCGACCGGCATCGCTCTGGTCATTCTTGTTCTTCTTCCCATTCTTGAGAACAGTGTATCTATCCTGAAGTACCGTGATCTGCTTGTGAGAGGTGAGAGTACGAGCGCTGGTATTCTCCTGGAGGATTGCCGGAAGGTTCTGCAAAGGGCTGGAGTCGGCATCAGCGATGTGGATATTGAGATTAGTCATCAGGGATCCCAGGCCAGTCTTCTATTTCACATGAGGATCCGAAGCGTTTCTGACAAGGTGGGACTCCTTGAAGCGCTCTCGGATGTGAAGGGTGTGGTCTCCGTTAGATGGCAGAGAGGCTTGAAGCATCTGTAGGAAACGCAATACTATTGCTTGTGGGACATGCAACACGTTGCGTATTTTGAAATACATCAGCCTGTGGGACATGCAACTCGTTGCGTATTTTGAAATACATCAGCCTGTGGGACATGCAACACGTTGCGTATTTTGAGATACATCAGCCTGTGGGACATGCAACACGTTGCGTATTTTGAAATACATCAGCCTGTG
>Ga0190293_1000198_pt1 | contig 21313 bp, 17 predicted proteins | sample 48693001_MG_FD_161671 | JGI IMG/M metagenome (GOLD analysis project Ga0190293, IMG submission 161671) | Hydrothermal vent microbial mat bacterial communities from Southern Trench, Guaymas Basin, Mexico - 4869-30-0-1_MG | ecosystem: Environmental > Aquatic > Marine > Hydrothermal vents >...
TTGGAAATAGTATTTTCTATAAACTCATCATGTAGTTGTTGTAACCTATTGTTGCTGTTTACATATTGATTTAAAGTTTCTATTCCTTCATCTACATTGGTAAAAAAGTTAGTGGCTACCCATTTTATTTTTTCTTCTTTAGAGAATTTTGAAAACCCTGAAACTAATTTTGACATAAAATGCTGTTTTTCGACAACAAAGATAAACAATACCCCTTTATTCTTTAAATGAAATAGTGCAAAGTCAAAGATGTATACTTCAATTTTTATAAAATGTAAATAAGTAATATTGAAATATTCACATTGTTTTAATATTTAATTACTCTAATCATCAATTCGAATCCATATATTCTTGTGTTCGAATTGATAAAGTTTCTCTGGTCTTTAAGATTTATTTAAATATATTTTCCGTAAACTTGACAAATTATTCTATAGTTTCATTCAATGAAAAACCTTTTCTTCCTTTTTCTGATCCTTTCAACCACTATTTATTCACAAAAACAAGAGATCACCTTAGAAGATATTTGGTTAAAAAATACTTTTAGCACTGAAAGTTTAGAATCATTTCACTCGATGGCGAATGGTGATTTTTACACGATTCTTAATCACAATAGCTATGGGACCTATTTAGATAAATTCGATTATGCCACACTAAAGAAAGTTGAAACAGTAGTTTCAGCAAATGATCTGACCGGAATTAAATATTTTGACGATTATACTTTTAGTGATGATGAAACCAAATTAATAATTGGTATTGACCTTGAAAAAATTTACAGACATTCAAAAATTGGGAAATACTATGTAATTGACTTAAAAACGAAGAAATCAGATCTTATCTCTGAATACAATATTCAAAACCCAGTTTTTTCACCAGATGGTAAAAAAGTGGCTTTCGTTTATCAAAACAATATTTATCTAAAAGATTTAGCAACGATTAAAACGACTCAAATTACGTTTGACGGAAAAAAGAATGAGATAATCAATGGACTTACAGATTGGGTTTATGAAGAAGAATTTAGCTTTGTAAGAGCTTTTGAATGGAATGGTGGTTCAGACAAAATAGCATATATACGTTTTGATGAAAGTGAAGTGCCTGAATTCACGATGGATATTTATGGCGAAGAGCTATATCCTGATACTGAAGTTTTTAAATACCCTAAAGCCGGAGAAAATAATGCTGAGGTTAGTTTACACATTTATAACTTGGTAAATGAAAAAAATGAAAAGGTCGATTTAGCCAATTTCAAACAAGAATATATTCCTAGAATTCAATGGACCAAAGATGTTGATATTTTATCAGTAATAACGTTAAACAGGCATCAAAATAATTTAAACCTACTCTTTGTTGATGGTAATTCTGTACAAAGCAAATTGATCTTAAATGAAAAAGACCCGGCTTATGTTGATATAAATGACAATCTTACATTTCTTGATGATAACAGTTTTATTTGGACTAGCGAAAAAGACGGTTTTAACCACATTTATCATTACGATAGAAAGGGTAAATTAAAAAATCAAGTAACTAAAGGAGAATGGGAAGTTACATCCTATTATGGGATCAATAGTAGTACGAATAAAATTTTTTACCAATCAACAGAAGAAGGTTCAATAAACAGAAGTATTTATTCGGTGCGTCTTTCAGGAAAGAAAAAACAAAAATTAAATACGTCTGTAGGATCTAATTCAGCAGCTTTTAGTAATAGTTTTAACTATTTTATCAATACCTATTCCAGTGTTAATACCCCCCCAATGTATACCTTGGTCGATGCCAATTCTGGAAAAGAGATTCTGGAAATTAAAAACAACTTAAAGCTAGAAGAAAAATTAACCCGTTATAATTTACCAAAAAAGGAATTCAGTTCTATTAAAACGAAAAATGGGGAATTCAATATGTGGATGATCAAACCAACCGGTTTTGATCCGAATAAAACTTATCCTTTACTTATGTTCCAATATTCCGGACCTGGATCACAACAAGTTACCAATCGATGGAACAATGTATGGAGGCATGATTACTGGCATCAAATGATGGCTCAAAAAGATTATATCATTGTTTGTGTTGATGGTAGAGGGACTGGTTTTAAAGGTCGTGATTTTAAAAAGGTTACTTATAAAGAATTAGGAAAATACGAAATTGAAGATCAAATTGAAGCGGCAAAAGAATTAGGAAACCGATCGTATATTGATGCAAACCGAATTGGAATCTGGGGTTGGAGTTATGGTGGATATATGAGCTCTTTGGCAATTACAAAAGGAGCTGATGTGTTTAAAGCAGCAATAGCTGTTGCACCGGTAATATCATGGCGTTTTTACGATTCCGTTTATACGGAAAGATATATGCAAACTCCTCAAGAGAACCCTAGTGGATATGATGACAATTCACCAATAAATTTTGCTAATTTATTGCAGGGAGATTATCTACTAATTCATGGATCTGGTGATGATAATGTACATGTGCAGAACTCTATGCGAATGGTAAATGCCTTGATTGAAGCGAATAAACAATTTGACTACTTTATCTATCCTGATAGAACACATGGCATATATGAAGGAAAAAACACAAGATTACACCTTTTCAATAAAATGACTAAATTTATCGATAATTCTTTGGGTTCCTCTGAAGACAAGACTATACAAATAAAAAAATAATTTAAATTTCAATTTATGTCAACACTTGCAAAAGCCCCTGAACAAAAAGAACTTTTTGGGCATCCTATAGGATTATTTATTCTGTTTTTTACTGAAATGTGGGAACGTTTTTCTTATTATGGGATGCGTGCAATATTAACCTTGTATATGGTAGCAAGAACTACTGATGCTAATCCCGGGTTAGGTTGGGATAATACAAGAGCTTTGGCTTTATATGGATGGTACACTATGCTCGTTTATGTTGCTTCTATACCTGGAGGTATTATTGCGGATAAGATTTTAGGCCAAAAAAAATCAGTAATGGTTGGTGGTTGGTTATTAGTGGCAGGTCATGGAACACTATCTATTCAACAAGATTGGGCATTTTATTTAGGGTTATTATTAATTATTCTCGGTGTTGGCATGTTAAAACCCAACATTTCAACCTTAGTAGGAGGCCTTTATAGAAAAGGTGATGAAAGAAGAGATAAAGGCTTTTCAATATTTTATATTGGTATTAATGTTGGTGCTGCAATGGCTGCTTTAATTGTAGGTGTTGTTGCTAATAAATGGGGTTGGCATACTGGTTTTGGATTGGCTGCCATTGGAATGGTATTTGGTCAGTTGGTTTATATATGGGGTCAAAAATATATTACACATGTGGGTAATAAACCCAAAAAAGAAGTGGAAGCTGAAAAGAACAGTATTTCTATTGGTGAAATTATCAAACGAAATTTTACCAATTCAAAAACATTAGTAATAATGTTATTTTTTACGGCTGTATCGGTTATAATTCCACTTTTGTATTTCAAAAGAGAACAAGCTGCATATATAGCTTTTTTCTTGTTTTTAACATTAGTAATTGGTTCTCTTATAACAATTTATAATGATTTGGATGGTAAAATCGAAAAGGATAGATATGTTGTTTTGCTTCTTTCTTTTATCATAGTTATTGTGTTTTGGGGAGCTTTTGAACAAGCTGGTGGACTAATGAATCTTTATGCACAAAATAAAACAGATAGAATATTTTTGGGTTATGAAATCCCAGCTGCTGTATTTCAATTTTTTAATCCTTTTTATATTTTGATATTAGCTGTACCTATTGCAAATTTTTGGATATGGAGAAAACATAGAGGTAAAAAATCTTCTTCACTTTTTAAAATGGCAAATGGAGTAATTATCATGGGCTTAGGATTTGTCTTTATGGTTTTTGCTTCTATGGAATATGAAACAATGGGGAAATCTGCAATGTATTGGCTTATTTTAGCTTATTTATTACATACCGTGGGAGAATTATGTGCCTCCCCTGTAGTTCTCTCGTTTGTTACCAAATTAGCCCCAGCAAAATATGGTGCATTAATGATGGGTGTATATTTTGCTTCAACAGGATTAGGAAATAAGGTTGCTGGAATAATTGGAGAATCAGCTTCAGACTTAGGTGAATACACTATCTTTTCAGGTATTACAATATTTACAGTAGTTTTTGGGCTGTTGGTATTGGCTATTTTAAAACCATTACAACGACTTACACACGGTGCTGAAGACGATGAACATGAAGTTAGTGAAGAAGAAAAAACAGAATTTTCAAACAATTAAAATAAAACCCTTAAAGAATTAATTCTTTAAGGGTTTTTTATATATCTATATTCTAAATATTATAAAGATGGATTCAACTACAACCAACGATTTTTTTAAGAGCAAAGTATTAGGTCACCCTTCCGGTTTATTTGTTTTATTTTTTACCGAAATGTGGGAGCGTTTTTCATATTATGGAATGAGGGCCCTTTTAGTTATGTTCTTTACAGCCTCTTTAATGGAAGAGGGCTGGGCCTGGCCTCGAGAACATGCCATGGCTCTTTTTGGTTCATATACGGCTTTGGTATATTTATCTACCTTAATTGGTGGGTATATGGCTGATAAAAAGATCGGTTACCGAATGGCTGTTGTAGTAGGAGCCTTACTAATGACATTAGGTCATGCTTCTATGGCTTTTGAAACACCATTTTTTGTTTACTTGGGATTGACCTTATTAGTTTTCGGATCGGGATTCTTCAAACCTAATATGACCTCCATAATATCAATAATGTACAAAGATCACCAAGATAAAAAAGATGGAGCTTATACTATTTTTTATATGGGAGTGAACGCCGGGGCTTTTTTAGGGATTTTGTTATGTGGATATTTGGGTGAAACCGTTGGTTGGAGCTGGGGGTTTGGTCTAGCAGGTATATTTATGCTTTTTGGAATGTTGCAATTTTGGTTTGCTCAAGACATCTTTGGTGATGTAGGAAAAAAGCCGGTTAAAAGCGACACTGCAATAGAAAAAGAAGACGATGGTGATAAGCGCGTTCCATTTACCAATTGGCAATATATTATAATTTTTATTTCTTCAGTATTAGGTTTGACATGGATATTGAATGAACCTGCAAGTCTTATTTCTAATGGTTCTGTAAATTTTTTAAATTTTGAACTATTTGGATTAAGTGGTAATACTGTTACTATTCTATTTGCTCTTTTTCTTTTTATTATTCTGTTGGTGTACAGGTTATCACAATACTCTCCGGTTACTAGAGACAAAATGTTGGCCGTTACCTTTTTTGCTTTTTTAACCATTTTCTTTTGGGGAATTTTTGAACAAGCTCCGGGTACCTTGACCATTTTTGCTAAAGATTATACCAATAGGGTTTTAGTTGGAGATGCTGGCTTTATCTTTAAAGTTGTCAACAGTTTAATGACCATAGTACCATTATCAATCATTACCTGGGTATTGTTTTTGCTATTTAAACAAACCTTTAAAAATTATGCCAAAGCAAATATGTTTTTAGGTCTTAGTTTTGTAATTATTTGGATAATAGCAATATGGATGCTGACGGTTGAATTTCAAAAAGAAGCTTCCGAAATTCCCGCTTCCTGGTTTGGTGTTCTGAATTCATTATTTATTATTGCTTTTGCCCCTTTATTTTCAAAATGGTGGGAGAGTAAATACAACCCCTCTGCCAATGTTAAATTTGGTTTAGGAATGTTTTTATTGGCAATAGGTATGGCTTTTGTTGCCTTTGCATCAAGAGATATTGCCCCGGGAGCTCAAACTGCATCTGTAAGTATTCTTTGGCTTGTTTTTGTATATCTGTTCCATACCCTTGGTGAACTTTGCATTTCACCGGTTGGGTTATCTTATGTAAGTAAATTAGTACCCGCCAGAATGATAGCCTTGATGTTTGGTATATGGTATTTGGCCGTTGCAATTGGTATGAAAACGGCAGGAAAACTTGGTGAAAATATTGATAAGATAGCCAATGTTGACGGAATTAGTTATTTCTTTTGGATATTGACATTGGTTCCAATAGTGCTGGGTTTGTTTTCATTGATAATGTCTCCGGTAATCAAAAAATTAATGCATGGCGTAAAATAATTTTCAGTAAATAATGTTACATAGAAAGGTATTTAACATTTATTTAGGTGTCTTTTTGTAATTTCATTATTTACTTTGCATCCAAGAAGTAAATAAAAATTAAAACATAACAATGAAAAAGATAGTTTTATTACTGGTATTGATTGCAACAATTACTGTTACTGCACAAAAGAAGGAAATTCATTGGATGACGATGAATGATGCCTTAAGCGCACAAACAAAAACTCCTAAAAAAATAATGATGGATGTTTATACCAATTGGTGTGGGCCGTGTAAAATGTTAGATAGAAACACATTTCAAAATGTGGATGTGGTAGATTACGTCAACGAAAACTACTATGCTGTCAAATTCAATGCAGAAGGTAATGCTAACATAAATTATAAAGGACAAGACTTTTCAAATCCTAATTATGATTCTTCAAAATCAAACAGCAGAAATGCGCAGCATGAATTAGCAGGAGCCCTGCAAATTACGGCATATCCTACTATCGTCTTTTTTGATGAAAGCGGAAACACTTTAGCACCATTACCCGGTTATAAAACAGCTCCACAGTTAGAATTGTATTTGAAACTGTTTATAAATGATGGCCACAAATCAATTGATAGCAAAGAAGCATGGACTAAGTACCAAGAAGAATTTCAGTTTGAATTTAAATCCGAATAGCAAACTTTGTTATATAGACTGGATTATTCTAGTCCCAATCCGATTCCTCCAGAGTAAATATTTCGCTTATATCAACCTTAAAAATAGACGCTAGTTTCAATGATAGTATTGTAGATGGGGCATACTTACCTAGCTCCATTGCATTAATGGTCTGACGAGTTACATTGGCCAATTCTGCAAGTTTCGCCTGTGTAATATTATTCTTGGCCCTTTCAACCTTGATTGTATTTTTCATATCTCCTCTATTTTTCTGAATTTTCTAATTTGCCAGTTGAATCTGATAATAAAAAATATTAATATGGTAAACATATTAAATATCATAACCCATAAAAAAGACAGGTCATAAACAAATATAAAAGCCAGAAAAAGAATTCCAAAATTCATATACGTTGCCCAAACCAAAGATTCTAACCGTATTTTAGAAATAAATTCATCTTCATCGACTTCTTTAGAAAAAGCAACTAAAATTGAGCCTATAATCATGAGCAATCCTAAAATTTCGTTTAGAATATTGTTATTGATAATCCCAATTAACTTTTTCTCTCCAATAATTTCATCAATAAATACTCCAAATACATTGACATCTAAAAATTCGGGTTCGATATCAAAAATAACTGTGATTAATCCAAAAATTAATGTAGGATAAAAAATTATCCAGCCTATTTTTTTATACTTGCTCGGAAATAAATAATTTAGTTTCATATGTTATGTTTTTATTGTTTAAATGGTTATATCTGCCTGTCGAAAGGAGTAATATTTATAATTGTTTTTCTAATAATAATCAGTTCTTTAATTATAGGTGTTTGATAGTAAATGATTTTAATTTCTTGACAAATGTATGGTTATTTTGTCTTTTTATCTAATATTTATTACATTTAGTATTAATTATATTACTTTTTATTGTTAAATCAATCCTTATGCGCTCATTTTTTGATATATTAAGAGAGTAAATATTGACTCTATTCTATAAGTTCAGCAAGGTTTTTACTTTATTCTGTATCCCTTTTCCTTGATTATTCTTTTCTTTGCAAAAAAAACTTGAATTACCTATCTATAGAAAACGTTGCCAAATCATATGGCGAAAATGTCTTATTTAAAGACCTTTCTTTTGGGATCAATAAGGATCAAAAAATAGCTTTTATAGCAAAAAACGGTACTGGAAAAACAACTTTATTAAATATTATTACAGGTGATGATGCCCCAGACAGTGGCAACGTTACCATCCGTAAAGGCTTGAAGATTGCTTATTTATCACAAAGAGATATACTAGATGAAGGCTTGACCGTTGAACAGACTATTTTTAATTCAGATAATGAAACTTTAAAGATTATAGAACAATATGAAAGTGCTTTAAAAGATAATTTGGATGGTGATGCCTATCAAAAGGCCTTTGATCTGATGGAGCAGCATCACGCCTGGGATTTTGAAACACAGTACAAGCAAATACTCTTTAAACTCAAATTAGATCAATTAGATCAAAAAGTTTCTTCACTTTCCGGTGGCCAAAAAAAACGATTATCCCTTGCCGTTGTACTATTACAAAAACCCGATCTGTATATTTTAGATGAGCCTACTAATCATCTGGATCTTGAAATGATCGAATGGTTAGAAGAATATTTAAGGAAAGAAAAAGTGACGCTTTTTATGGTTACTCATGATCGGTACTTTTTAGAAAGAGTATGTAATGAGATCATAGAACTCGACCAGGGAAGACTATTTAGATATAGAGGGAACTATTCTTATTTTCTAAAGAAAAAAGAAGAAAGAATTGAAATTGAAAAAACCTCTGTTGATAAAGCTAAAAATCTTTATAAAAAAGAATTGGATTGGATGCGTCGACAGCCCAAAGCACGAACAACAAAATCTAAGTCGCGTATCGATGATTTTTTTGTAATAAAAGAAATAGCTCATCAAAGGCGAAAAGATCATAAGGTCCAACTAGAAATAAATATGGAGCGTTTAGGCAGTAAGATCGTCGAACTACATCATATATCTAAATCTTTTGATGAAAATAATCTTTTTCAGAATTACGATTATGTATTCAAACGTGGAGAACGTATAGGTATTATTGGAAAAAACGGTACAGGTAAATCTACATTTTTAAACATTATTACGGGGTCTGTTTTGGTTGATTCAGGAAAAGTAGTGATTGGTGAAACTGTAAAGTTTGGATATTATACGCAAAGTGGCATACATATAAAAGAAGGTCAAAAAGTTATCGAAGTGATAAGGGAGTATGGAGAATACATCCCTTTGACCAAAGGTCGCAAAATCAGTGCAAGTCAGTTATTAGAGCGTTTTTTATTTGATCGTAAAAAACAATATGATTTTGTTGAAAAACTCTCTGGTGGTGAATTAAAACGTTTATTTTTATGTACCGTTCTAATTCAAAATCCGAATTTTCTTATTTTAGATGAGCCGACAAATGATCTGGATATAGTTACGCTCCAGGTTTTGGAAAATTTTCTCTTGGATTTTCCGGGAAACCTCCTTGTTGTTTCTCACGATCGTTATTTTATGGATAAAATTGTAGATCACTTGTTTATTTTTGAAGGAGAAGGAAAAATTTCTGGTTTTCCTGGAAATTACTCCGATTATAGAACTTATGAAGATTCAAAACCTGCAACTTCCATCAAAAAAATAAAAGAAGACTCCAGAAAAACTGATAATTCCGGTAGTATATTGTCTTATCAGGAAAAGCGTGAATTCGGTAAATTAGAAAAAGAAATAGTTGTTTTAGAAAGCAAAAAATCTACACTTGAAAATAGATTTAATCTAAACGAAATTGAGCTTGATCAAATAAATGAAGCCTCGTTAAAACTACAAAAAATAATTTCAACCCTTGAAGAAAAAGAAGAACGATGGTTGGAATTATCTTTGAAAATGGAATAAATATCCAATAGGTCTTATAAGACCATCCCGTTACTCAACTTATAACTATCCTTTCCATTCTATAGCATATCAAAAGAAAATATAATTGAAGGATTACACCAATTAACTTGTTTGATTGTAATTAATCTAACACGTGTTCGTCATATTATCAGGTCCACTTTACCAGGCTTCATTGGTTAGCCACAATAGAAATTCTTTTGATGCAAAATGATTTATATGAGTCAATCCCCTTTCCTATGTAATCCTTTTGTTCAAACTGAATTCTTGCATTAAATTGACCTTAGGATTTGAATTACTGTATGACGACAGAGACGTTTTTCGCATAATGATTGATATTATACATGGTATTACCTTACTTACTGAAAGGAAAATCATTAGTGAAGAAAGCAAAAGAGTATGTAATTTTATTCTAATTCTTTATTGATCATACAATATCAATTTAGTACTAGAATAATTTAAATCAAACGTTTTGCATATTAGTCCAATAATTTCATATCTTTTTATTTTCTTTGTTTCAAATGAGCGATAATAATTCAAAAAATATTATAGATTTGCTTAAGCAAGGTGATAAATTAACTTTAGAAAAAATTTATACCGATAATAGGGAGGCTTTTATAAATTTTTCGAAAAAGTATAATATCGAAAAATATGATGCTGTTGATATCTATCAGGATGCAATATTGGTTCTCAGAGAGAATGCCATGAGAGGAAAGATAGATAATTTAAATAGCACCATTTCGACCTATCTATTTGCTATAGGAAAATATAAGATTTTTCACTCTTATAGATTGAAATCTAAAACAGAATTAATGAATGAAATTAATTTTGAGGAAAAAAAATTAGATTTTGATGTTAACCTTTTGGATGAGGAACTAACTAATCAACAGAAACTATTAAAAGAATACTTTAATAAACTAGGAGATCGATGTAAAAATGTATTAAAATTGTTTTATTATCAAGGCTATACATTAGATGAAATAACAGAAGTGTTAAATTATAGTAGTAAAAAAGTATTAAAAAGTCAAAAATCACGTTGTGTTAAACAACTAAAAGATTTGGTTAATAAAAGTTATGAATAACATAGATTTAATTGATAAATATTTTGAAAATTCTTTAAGTCCAAAAGAGCAATTAAAATTTAAAGATTTATTGCAAAATGACAAGGAATTTGTCAAAGAATTTGCTTTTCAAAAAGATTTGAAAAAAATAATTTCTATAAAACAACAGGAAGATCTTAAATCTACCCTTCAACAATTTGAAAATAAGCTACAGAATAAGTCACCATTCTTAATTTTTCAAAAAAAATGGTTAGTTGCTGCTTCCATTTCTTTATTAATTGCAGTGGGAATATGGTCTGTTAAAAATACATTTTTCCCTTCTACAGAAGATCTATTCGCTGAAAATTTCGAGCCTTATCGCAATATTGTTCAACCAATTGTGAGAGGTGAAAGTATCAATACGATTGAATACAGGGCATTTGTATCTTATGAAAACAACGAATATTACAAGGCTATTAATTTGTTTAATTCTGTCAAGAACCCTAGTAAAACTTCAACTTTGTTTTATAAAGCAATGAGTTATTTGGCTACAAACAATGCTTCGGAAGCCATTGAAATTTTACTGCCTATCGCAACTAATAAAAATCTGGGAGATTCTGAAATTGATTTCAAAGAAAAGGCCAATTGGTATCTTGCTTTAGCTTATTTGAAAAATGGTGATGATAAAAAAGCCATTTCTCAATTTTCTTTTATTGCAAATCACCCTTCAAGTTCCTTTAAAAAAGAAGAGTCAATTCATGTTTTAAAGTACTTAAAATAAAGTACTTTATTTTTTAATTATTTTTCGTCCCAAAAGAACAAATCCTAAAATAAAAACCCCTCCCAATAAAAAATAAATATTCTTCTTATTGGATGGCTTTAAAATGTCTACATTTCCATTTAAAACAAAACCTGACCAATAATACGGGTGCTTTAAATTAATATCTTTGGTTGAAGCTAAATAATCTAATTTAGCATTTTTTAAAGATTCACTTTTAGATTCTCCTTTTTCTAAATGCTTGTAAAAATTAACCATTATTTTTTTAGTTTCCTTATCCGGCACTTTCCATAAACTCATAATAACAGAAGGTATGCCTGAAAAATGAAATGCTCTTGCCATGCTCATTACACCTTCACCTTTTTCCAATTTACCAAACCCTGTATTACAAGCACTTAACACCGCCAAATTTGCTTTACTATTTGAAATATAGATTTCAGAAGAAGTAAGTTCGCCATCTGAAAAAATCAATTTGTTAAACATTGGATTTTCATTATCTATTTCAGCATGCATAGCCAAATGTAAAATGGAGTAATTCTTGTTGTTTTCTAAAAATATCTCCTTTTTTGAATTTTCACCAATAAATTTTTCCCCTTTAACAATTTTTGAGATTATTGCTATTTCATCTGAGGCAGAAGATAGTTTTTCTTTCTCATTGTATTTTGGTGAGAATCCAGCCCAATAATTTTTAGATTTATATTTAAAAAAATCGTTTTGTAATTCCAAAAATAATCGTACCGATCCCGAATAACTTATCGCAAAATCTTCAATTAAATATTTATTGTTTTCTCTTTGAAGAATTTCAAATGGAATATAATTCAACACATTATCGGGTACTACGATCATATTTATTTTACTGTCATCTACCTGTTGATCTAACAAAAATAAATACAATCTTTTGCTTATATCCTCAATATTCTTCCTTTGAACAATATCGTTTTTTATATTTTTTGTTTTTTCAAACAACTCGGCTGCAACCTTACCTTTTAAGAAAATTATTTTTTGTTTCGTAATATTAAAACTATACAGGTGTTTTTCTCCTAAAAAATAGATTAATAATTGAGTGTCATTATCAAGATTATTTTGAACATCTGAAATTTTAATAGTTTGATTCTTGAACTTTAAATTTGCATATCTGGGGTAATTAGTTTCAAAGGTTTTATACAAACTATCTAATTTATTGCTCAAACTAGTTCTTTGATTCAACAGTTCACCATAAAATTGTTTGTCAGGATTTCTGGCAATTTTCTCATAGTGCAAATCTAATTTAACTCTTTCTAATTTTTGTTTTATTTTGTTCTCCATTTCCAGTTGATCAGTTGGAATTTTACTGTATAATTTATATTTAATATCCTGAAGGCCTTCCAAAAGAGTTGTATTTCTATTTGTTTCTGAAAGTTCAAATGCCTTCTCCAAATATTTATAGTCTTTTGTTTTATAGTATAATTTCCAACAAGTATTTAATCCTTTTTCAAAGACGATTCTATATTCGTTGGCTACTTTAATCCTTGATTTGTTCGATGTGAAATTTTTCCAAGTGTATTTTATCAGTTTAATTTCTTCATCAATTAAGTTGTACGTTTTTTGAAGAAATTCAATACTTTGAGTTTTTTCATATTCTTCGTCATACCAGTCTCCTGTTATAATTAATGCATCTAATGCCTGAAATGGAGCTATCACTTCGCTAATATTATCTTTATCATATCCTGAACAATTAAATACCTGTGCATTAAAAGCAAAGAATTTTTCTCTTTCCTGATTCAATTTTGAAATTTCCGACAAATAGTAATAAATTTCAGCAATTTCATCATTCTTATATCCAAAAATCGCTATTTTCTTCTCCAGGGCATTTAATAATAAGTTTTCTGCTTCTTCCAATTTAATATTCTGGTCGATATACAATTTAGCTAAATAGGTTTTAGCATTTGCTAAATACTGAGTACTATTCGTCTCTTTACCTATCTGAATAGCTTTTTTGAAATAATTTTCCGATCTAGCAAATTGTTTATCTAAGGCGTAAACACTTGCTAAATCATAATAGGACTCACAGGTCCATCTGTGATTTTCACCATATGTTGATTTTCTAATTTGTAAACTTTTTTCTAGAAGGGCAATCGATTCTTTATATTTTTCTTTCCACTCTAAAATATTGGCATATGAAGTATATACAAAAGTCATGTTTGGGTTAAACTCTCCATACGACCTCATTCCCTCATCTAAAGCCTTTTCAGCATATTCTTCCGCTTTATTTATATCATTTTTACCTTTATAAATATGTGCTATGCCAACATATACATCAGATAAAAAAGATTTAACTACTTTATTTTTTAATAAAAAGAATTCAGCATCCTTATACAATTTTAACGCTTTTTCAGGTTGGGCCAGGTCCTCGTATATTAATGCAAGATTATATGCCGACACTGCCAATGCTTTATCTTCAACCTTTATTTTTTTCTTTAAATCATATGATCTAACATAATATGTCTTTGCGCTGTCATATTCAGACAATAAATAAAATCCATTACCTATTAAATTATAATTATAAGCAATGTTAAAAGTATCTTTGAATTGTTTCCTTATTTGAAGAGCTGCATTTGCAGTTTGTATCATTTGCTCATATTTACCAAGACCTTGTTCTATGCCAGCCTTGGTTTGATAAGAAAAAGCTAAATGTTTTGGGGTTTTAGTGTTTATTTTTGATATGAGGTCATTGATAATAGTATATGCTTTTGTATAGTGGCCGGCCCTATCTAAAGTCCTTGCCTCAGCATTTATAGAGTAGACATAGGCACTATCTATTTTTTGAGAGAAAATAAAGAATGGCATTAAAAAAATACAAAGAATATGTAAATTCCTTCTTAACATGATTGAAAAATACAAAAATTTAAATTTCTTTCAAATCTATATTCGTATAAAGAATGAATTTACTAGAATGCCATTTAATCTATCTGTGTATTTATATTTATTTGTTCTGTAGTTTTATGGCTATTTTTTCCAAATCATTATACCATTTTTCACCAAACTTTCTAATCAAGGCCTGTTTAACGAACTTATACAATGGTACTTGTAATTCCTTTCCCAATACACATGCATCATCACAGATTTGCCATTTGTGATAATTAACCGCCGAAAACTCACTATAATCCTGAATTCTAACCGGATATAAGTGACAAGAAATCGGTTTTTTAAAAGATATCTCTCCTTGATTATAGGCTTCTTCTATAGCACAAAGAGCAACCTTTTTTTCATCATATATTACATATGCACAATCTGCTCCATCAATAAGAGGTGTCTCATATTCACCTTCTTCGTTTTTAGTAAATATCCCTTGATTTTCAATTGCTTCTATCCCTTCTTTCCGTAAATATGATTTTACCCTTGGATAAATTTCACCGAGAATTTTACTTTCGTCCTCCTCCAAAGGTGCCCCAGCTTCTCCATCAACACAACAAGCTCCTTTACAAGCACTCAAATTACACATGAATTCTTTTTCTAGAATGTCTTCTGATACTATGGTTTTTCCTAACTGAAACATGCACTTTGAATTACTATTAATTTGTAAAAATACATTTTACTTTTAACTTTTCTTCTGCTTGTTTTTATTTGATTTATTTATATTTGCCCAAAATTCTAAATTAGTATGGAGTTAAATTTTAAAGAAATTATTACGGCTACAATGATCTTATTTGCTGTAATTGATATTATTGGTAGTATCCCAATAATCATAGACTTACGACAAAAGGCCGGGCATATTCAATCTGAAAAAGCATCAATTGTTGCCATGTTCATTATGGTTTTATTTCTCTTTTTAGGAACCCAAATTTTAAAACTAATTGGTATTGATGTTTATTCATTTGCTGTTGCAGGTTCTTTTGTTCTTCTTTTTTTAGCTCTTGAAATGATTTTAGGGATTCAATTGTACAAAGACGATGCCCCTGAGACTGCGAGTGTTGTTCCTCTTGCATTTCCTTTAATTGCAGGAGCAGGAACCATGACTACCATACTATCTCTAAAAGCAGAGTTTCATACTATCAATATTGTTATTGCTATTGTACTGAATATGGTATTTGTGTATTTGGTGCTTAAATCATCTAGTAAAATAGAAAAGCTTATTGGAAAAGGGGGAATTAATGTTGTACGTAAAATATTTGGTGTTATTCTCCTGGCTATAGCAGTTAAACTCTTTGCTTCAAATATTCAAGGATTATTTAATTAAAACCTGAAATTATTGCAATGAATCAAAAAATACCAATATTTTGATGTGAATTTTTTGGACAATTGAATAGCTTCTATTGATCAAGAGGATAGCCATCTCTATTTAGTTCGATTACTCGTTCTAACATTTTATCTCGTTGGTTTCTTATTCTATAATAAGCATTACTATCAAATAGTTGCATAGCAAATAAAGCTCTAAAATACAATTTTAGATTCTTCTCTTCTTTTTGATCTAAAGTTTGGTATTTTAAAGGAATACTACTGATATAGGAATCAAATATGTTATTATTCAAATCAAAACTCGTCTTAAAATCGTCAAAATCCCAATTATCAAAACTCGTCTGATGCGTGTCATAATAATCAAAAATAAAATCAGGCATCTCTTCATAATGAATATTACTAAAATGGATGGTAGTATCCATTGCAACAAACACATCAGGAATAATTCCTCCGCCTCCATAAACTATTTTACCTTTTGGAGTTTCATATTTTAATGAGTCATTAACTTTAATACTATCAGCATTCATTAATTCACCCCTCGCAACCCTTCTTTCAAATTCATTAAAATATTCACTATTCCTCTTTTTACTATATGGTTTTTGAATGGACCTGCCTGTTGGTGTATAATACCTCGATACCGTCAGTCTTACGGCTGAACCATCTCCTAGTTCCATTTCTTGCTGAACCAAACCTTTGCCAAATGATCTGCGACCAACAATAGTACCTTTATCATTATCTTGTAAGGCTCCGGCTACTATCTCACTCGCTGATGCCGAACCTCCATTTATGAGTACAAAAACATGACCATTCTCAAAATCACCTTTATTGGTAGCAAACGTCTTATCGATCTTATCTTTTTTGTTTTTCGTAAATACAATGAGCTCACCATCCTTTAAAAATTCATCTATTATATCGGTAGCAACTTGCATATACCCTCCTGGATTATATCGCAGATCTAAAACCAGTTTTTGCATACCTTTTTCAATCAATAAATCTAATGCTTCTTTAAACTCATCGTAAGTAGTTGCAGCAAATTTGTTAATTTTTATATACCCTAACTCATCATTGATCATATAAAAAGCATCTACACTTTTTATTGGAACTTCTCCACGGGTAATTGTAAAAGATATATTTTTATTTTCAGCTTTTCTATATATGGTAAGATCTACCTTGGTATTTGGTTTCCCTTTTAATGTTTCTTGTATATAATTACTTTGAATGTTTTTGCCATAAAGTGTGTCGTTATTTGCAATCAGGATTCTGTCTCCCGCTTTAATACCGGCTTTTTTACTCGGTCCCTTGTCCAGAACTTTGATCACTGTTAAAGAGTCTTTATACATTCTGAATTGTATCCCTATTCCTACAAATTTACCATTCATAGATTCGGCTATTTTCTCGTGGTCCTGAGCAGGGATATAAACAGAATGCGGATCTAATTTACTCAGCATGTTTATAATAGTACCATCCAATAAACTATCTGTATCAACTTCATCCACATATTCGTATTGAATATAGTCAATCAATCTTTTGATCTTTTTTTCTTGAGGAGTACCTCCAAAAAAGGTCATGGTTTTCTTTTGATAGTTCAAAGAACTACCTAAAAACACACCAAATGCTATTGCTATTCCTAATAGCAGAGGTAAGTATATTTTTGTTTTTCTATTCATCCATTGATAAATGTAAAAGTTCAATTTTTGCTTTTTTCAGGAATTCTAATCCTGAATTGTCTTTATATTCATTTGCATAAACAAGTCTTATTATTCCAGATTGATGTATTAATTTACAACATTCTTTACATGGTGACAAAGTAATATAAAGTGTTGCGCCATCACATGATTGGGTTGACGAAGCAACTTTTAAAATTGCATTGGCTTCAGCGTGTAATACATGCCATTTTGTATTACCTTCTTCGTCTTCACAACAATTATCGAAACCTGTTGGGGTCCCGTTATAACCGTCAGAAATAATCATTTTCCCCTTTACAATTAGGGCTCCTACTTTTTTTCGAGTACAATGAGATAAATTTGCCCATTCATGTGCCATTTTCAAATAGGCCAGGTCATATTTCCTTTGTTTTTCCTTTCTCATTTAATTTTTAATAATCAGTATTAGCGAAAATATAAAACTTTAAAATGAAAGCTGTTAAAAATTTACCAAAATTTTCTTTCTATCAACATAGGTATTACAACGCCAATAACAATTGATGAGGTAATAATTACCCAGTCTCTTTTTTGCCTTTTTAATATTCCTAGAACGACAAAGTTTAAAGACAAAATAAACACTACAATTAGAAGTTGTGCAATTTCAATGCCAATAGCGAATTCTATCAAGGGTAATATTTTACCTTCGGTGTCATCTACTATTATTTTAAAATAACTTGAAAACCCAAAACCATGTATCAAACCAAAGCCCGTGGCAACAACGGATGTAAAAAGTATACTTTTAGATGTATTTTTACCAGTCAAAATATTATACCAAGCTGTTGCAAAAATAGTTAATGGAATCAAAAATTCAATTATTTCCATCTTCACATATACCAGGTCATAGGCAGATAGGATCAAAGAAAAAGTATGCCCAAATGTAAATGCAGTTACCACCCAAACAACTTTCTTCCATTCTTTAAAACTGTAATAAATCGTTAATACGATTAAGAACAAAACATGATCATAAGCTTTCCAATCTAAAACATGCTTTAATCCAAGATAAAAGTAAAATTGCAAATCATCCATTTTTTATTCTCAGTTTATTAAACAAATCCCATAAAACCACCCCGCAACTTACAGATATATTTAATGAATGCTTTGTGCCAAATTGAGGGATCTCAATACAAAAATCAGATTGTGTTACAACTTCTTGCTGCACACCTTTTACTTCATTACCCATCACAATGGCATATTTTTGATTTTCTACTACTTTAAAATCTTGTAATAGGATACTGTTTTCTACTTGTTCAATACTTGTTATTTTAATATTTAAATCTTTTAATTTTTTAATTAGCTTAAGCGTATCTTCAACATATTCCCAATCAACAGATTCGGTTGCACCCAAAGCCGTTTTATGAATTTCTTTGTGCGGTGGTTTTGCGGTTATTCCACAAAGAAATATTTTTTCAACTAAAAAAGCATCACTCGTTCTAAAAACTGAACCAATATTATTTAGACTTCTAATATTATCCAAAATGACAATCAATGGAATTTTAACTTCTTCTTTAAATTCCTCAACATTCAATCTTCCTAATTCCTTATTCTTTAGTTTGCGCATTGCCATCATTTTCTTATGTTTTGCAAGGTAAAAAAGAAAAATTCATTAATTATAAAATTTTGATCTTATCGAAGATATTAATTTAGTAGTCTAAAAACCTATTTTCTGTATATGCTTCTCGGATAATCTAATATATTCACTTTGTTACTTTGTAATTCCCGTAAAGCATCTTTAGCTATCCATTGGGCCGATTTCGTACGCTGCTTTAAAATTTCACGAGCTGTCAATACCGCTTTTCTTTGTAAATCAATATTTCGTTTTCCTATTTGTCGCAATGCCCAGTTCACAGCTTTTTTAACATATAATCTTTCATCATTCGCGTGCTCAATTAAAAGAGGGAAAAATTGTTCAAAAACTTCATTTTTAGCATTCTTATTTGCAAAACCATATGTTGCCATCAATACAAAACCAGCTCGTTTTTCAAATTCATTTTTTCTTTTACACCACAATAATGCCTTTTCAATAGCTAGGGGATGAAATTTGAATAATTGCATACAAAAAGAATCACATATTTCCCAAGTATTGAAATGGCTAACCCATTCCTCCAACAATGCCTCGGGAAGCTCATTGGGCTTACATATCTTTGCGCATAACAGTTGTGCATCATAAATACCGGTATTGAATAATTCAATTCCCAAAGTTGTGTTCTTGCCAATTCTTTTAGCAATGAAAGAAAGATCTTTTTGATACACTCCCCAAGAATTATCACTTGCTATTCCAAACTTTTTTGCCTTATTGGCTTTAATTTCAGAGCTAGAAAGAGATTTTAATTCCTTTAATATTTGGTCTATTTGCATTTTAGTTTTCTTATTAATATCATATCTTTGCATTTGGAGGTATATTTTGCTTCCTGTTCTACTTTAAACACAAAGTTAAATAAATGGTATTAAACCTCAGGGCAAGCCCTGAACCCATTAATAGGAATCGACCCAAGGGTCGAGGTATTGAACCAATATCCCGCTGAAAAAGCGGGATTAGTTCGATTAACTAAAAAAATGAAATTAGTTTTTTAGAATCTCACGAATAAAAAATACTTCAAAAATTGGCAAAAACAAAAGAAAAGAAAGTTACTCCTTTGATGAAACAATACAATAAGATCAAGGCTAAATACCCTGATGCCATGTTGTTATTCAGAGTTGGAGATTTTTATGAAACTTTTGGGGAAGATGCCAAAAAAGCAGCAAAAATATTAGGAATTGTTTTGACCAAACGAGGGGCAGGAAGTGAAACGGAAACTGCATTAGCAGGTTTTCCACATCATTCTCTGAATACATATTTGCCGAAACTGGTAAAGGCTGGATTACGAGTAGCAATTTGCGATCAGTTAGAAGATCCGAAAATGACGAAAACAATTGTAAAACGCGGTGTTACAGAGTTAATCACACCAGGAGTTGCTTTAAATGATGAAGTATTACAAGCCAAAACCAACAATTTCCTAGCTGCAGTACATTTTGGGAAGAAACATATTGGGATTTCCTTTATGGATATATCAACAGGTGAGTTTTTAACCGCTCAGGGTAATGCAGAGTATATAGATAAATTATTACAAAATTTTCACCCCAGCGAAGTTTTGGTTGATAAACGAAATAAGCAGCGTTTTAAAGATAATTTTGGTGAGCAATTCTATACTTTTTATTTAGAAGACTGGATCTTACAATATGATTTTGCAAATGAAATCTTAACCCAACATTTTAAAATGAAATCTTTAAAAGGATTTGGAATAGACGATTTGCATGAAGGAATCGTTTCGGCTGGTGCAATTTTGCATTATTTATCTGAAACTCAACACAATAAATTAGAACATATTACAAACATTCAAAGAATTTTAGAAGATAATTTTGTTTGGATGGATAAATTTACGATTCGAAATTTAGAATTATATATTGCGAATTCTGAACATGCTGTAACTCTTTTGGATATTATTGATCAAACAATATCACCCATGGGAGGCAGATTGTTGAAACGCTGGTTAGCGCTTCCTCTTAAAAATAAAGAGGAGATCAGGAAAAGGCACGAGATTGTTAAATGTTTTATTGAAGATGATTCTTTTCATGACAATATCAATTATCAAATAAAGCAAATCAGTGATTTAGAGAGATTGATTTCTAAAGTTGCTACGGGTAAGATAAATCCACGTGAAGTGGTTATACTCAAAGATTCTTTAAAAGCAATATTACCAATCAAGGAAGCTGCTTCCCATAGTAAAAACAAAACACTTCAAAACTTAAGTAAAGAAGTAGATTCGTGCATCAATTTAATTGATGAAATTTCAAAAACACTTCAAGAAAGTGCTCCGGTACACATAAGCAAGGGAAATGCCATTGCCTTAGGAGTTTCGAAGGAACTGGATGAATTGCGAAATATTTCTACTTCCGGTAAAGAATATCTAAATGCAATGGTCATCCGCGAAAGCGAGCGCACGCAAAT
>Ga0190293_1000199_pt1 | contig 21072 bp, 18 predicted proteins | sample 48693001_MG_FD_161671 | JGI IMG/M metagenome (GOLD analysis project Ga0190293, IMG submission 161671) | Hydrothermal vent microbial mat bacterial communities from Southern Trench, Guaymas Basin, Mexico - 4869-30-0-1_MG | ecosystem: Environmental > Aquatic > Marine > Hydrothermal vents >...
TCAAAGTCGTCTTACCGTGATCAATATGGCCTATCGTTCCTACGTTTACATGCGGCTTGGTTCGCTCAAATTTTTCCTTTGCCATCTTCTCACCCTCCCATGAGTTTTGAAATGATGCTGAAATGAATTCGTTTAACGATACTATGGAGCCCACGATCGGAATCGAACCGATGAACCTCTTCCTTACCAAGGAAGCGCTCTACCGACTGAGCTACGTGGGCGGATATCGAACCATAGCGTCAACTGTTAATGGCCCAGTCTTCTGCAAGTTTAACTTGTCTCCATCCACAATCTGGACGGACACCAGCTGGGAGCGGGAGACGAGGCTCGAACTCGCGACATTCAGCTTGGAAGGCTGAAGCTCTACCAACTGAGCTACTCCCGCTTCGGACATCGGTAAACTTTCAGTCAAACAGGGCATGGAAACAACAACGTTTCTTCAAACTGCAGACAATGCGTCCAGGAAGAAGCCGTGTAGTTCTTTGCGACCCCGATTCATAACCGAAATCTCCTACATACAACTCACAAATTGGCTGGTGGTGGGGGGAGGATTTGAACCTCCGAAGGCTTCGCCGACAGATTTACAGTCTGTTCCCTTTGACCACTCGGGAACCCCACCTGAACTATTGAACATCCGATCACCGAAAGCGAGCCACCCTGACCGCTACGGCGATGCAGTAACAACTTGATTTAAAATGGAGCCAGCGGAGGGACTCGAACCCCCGACCCACTGATTACAAATCAGTAGCTCTGCCAGCTGAGCTACGCTGGCACATTTTTAATATTTACAGCCTGTTGAAAGTATATATTAACTGCCGCCAGACAGAAACGATTTATGCGTTATGACTTGCCTGCTAATCCCGTAGCATGCGACAACGAACGCACCCGTTGTTGTGGTTCAAAACAGTGACTTGTATCTTATAGAACTATTTTTATCAACCCTAATATTGTTCAATTATATTCACCTATGAGTGATTATGCCATGATATAGTCTATAATCAATCATTTATGTTTTAATTTTGCTTGTTTTCTTCGATTTTCAAAATACTTTTGCCTGAATTGAGCGATTTTCGACCTTATATTATAGGACAATCAAAATGGGCCGAAACTGAGATGCCAAAAGGTGAAGTCATTTTTGCCCGAGCCCTGATTTATCACAGTAAGCTTTAATTTTTGAATATCAAGCCTCTTCCGTTATTTTCTGACAATATTTTGCTGGTGCAGGTAATTTTCACTAAGCGATTAGTTCCTTAGCTGTAAAATTAGTGTAATTTGTGGCAAAAACAATAAAAGCAATCACGAAAACACGAAATCTGAAAAACACGAAAATTTCCATGGTCTTTTTCGTGGTTTCGTACTTTCGTGATTTCGTGATAAAAGATTTTTTTCTTTTCCGGTTTATCCGGGTTATCTTGAAGCTTTATTCGAGGTCTCGGTTCTCCGGCTGTATTTGGCTTGACATACGATACTGTTTTCCCTATATAGTGTATGTTTATAGGATAGCATAATACAACATATGGTGTGAATTCCACACAGACAGAGTCTCTACCCGCTAAGCGGGTAAGCTTAGTGATGTTTGAATCATAGGCCCCTTGAACCCTTTCTCCCCACTGGTTTGGGAGAAGAACAAAAAATTAACCTTCAACTTTGGGATAAAACCTTGACAGAGATAACCTTCTTGTATACTTCTGCGATTCCAGAATCTAATATGAAACGTGAAACAGACCATAACAAGCACCAGGCATGGAAGGGTTGCCGATACCTTCTGAGCTTGTTCCTTTTGACCTTTTTGCTGGCCGGCTGTCAGCAACTGGCGCCCAAGCCTGACGCTCCGCCTGATCAGGCGTCCGCCAATGAATTTGGACTGCTGCGAGATAACGCTGTCTCTCCGGAAACGCCCCCTGATCCAGTGGCCGAACCACCCGAAGTTCCCGTGGAAAGCACCTTGCCGACGGATAAAGAGGCTGACGAAACGCTGGATGAACTCCCCCCCGACACCCCCGTTGATACAGATCTTGCAGAAACGAACATCGTTGACGAGATTATCCCTGAAAAGGAATTCGGCACCGTCGCTCCGCAGCAAATACAACCCGAAGACAGGCAGGCATTATACCAGGTAGACGAGGCTCTGCCGGAAGATGCCGACACGGAAATACCGGAGCCGGTAATCGATAAAACACCACCTCCCCAAAAAACGACCCAGATGTTCCTTGACGAGGCACTTGGTTTTTGCAAAGCCGCTCAGGAATTCTGGCAAAAGGGAGAATTAGAAAATGCCCTCGAAGCGCTGGACCAGGCCTATTCCCTGATTCTCGACATCGAACTCGAAGACCAGCCCCCCCAGCAGATGCAGCAGAAGGAAGATCTCCGCTTCCTGATATCCAAACGCATTCTGGAAATTTACGCTTCACGCAACACGGTGGCAAATGGTAGCCACAACGCTATTCCATTGGAAATGAACCGCCACGTTAAGGCTGAAATACGGCTTTTTACCCAGGGCGGGGAAAAGAATTTTTTCAAGCAATCCCTTGTCCGGTCAGGTAAGTATCGACCCTTTATCCTTTCCAGGCTGAAAGAAGCCGGAATGCCCGAAGAGTTGTCCTGGCTGCCCCTCATAGAAAGCGGGTTCAAGGTGAAAGCCCTGTCCAAAGCCCGGGCCCTCGGTCTCTGGCAGTTTATTCCATCGACCGGCTATAAATTCGGATTGAAACGCAACAAATATATCGATGAGCGTATCGATCCCACTAAATCGACCAATGCCGCCATTGCCTATCTACAAGAGCTGCATGGTATTTTTGGAGACTGGATAACGGCGCTTGCGGCCTACAATTGTGGAGAGGGTCGGGTCCTGCGAGTCATCCGCGGCCAGAATATCAATTATCTCGATAATTTCTGGGACCTGTATGAACGGCTTCCCAGGGAAACAGCCCGGTATGTCCCCAGGTTTATGGCCGCAGTTCATATTATCAATAATCCCGACAAATACGGCCTCGGGTCGGTTGTGCCGGACACCCCTCTTGATTTCGAAATCGTAGAGGTCTCCAGACAGGTTCAGTTGACGGACATTGCCGGCAAAATAGGGGAATCCAGTAAAGTGATGAAAGAGTTGAACCCCGAGCTTCGCTACAACATCCTGCCTCCGGAAAACTATTTCCTGAAAGTGCCACCGGCAAAGGCCGACCGGTTGTTGGCATCCATCGGCAGCATCCCTGTTTCGCATCCGCCAAGACCAGCCTACGTAACCCATCGCGTCCGATCGGGCGAGACCCTTTCCGGTATTGCCGATAAATACAGAACCAGTGTCCGGCGTATTAAGCAGGCCAATAATCTCCGCTCGTCACATTTTATCGTGATCGGCAAAAAATTGAAAATCCCCCAACGGGGAACCGTCATAGTCCGTGCAGACAAAGCCGTAAAAAAACCTACCGGAAAGACCACTATCCACAAGGTGCGCAGCGGCGATTCACTCTGGATCCTTGCCCGACGGTATGGAACCACCACAAAGAAGATCCAGGCGTTGAATGGCCTGAAAAGAACCAACCTTTACATAGGACAGCGCCTGACGGTACCGGAATACCGCTATGAAAGCCCCGCCACGACCAGCACCAACCAATATCTCGTGCGTCGCGGTGACAGCCCGTACAAGATCGCCCAACGCCACAACATGTCTCTGGGGCACTTTCTGCGTATTAACGGGCTGACTCCCAGGAATAAAATCTTTCCAGGCCAGGTGCTGAAGGTGGAATAGACCCCAATCAAGGATATTGTCATATGCCCGATACGCATAGTGGTACAAATGTTGTTACTCAACTGAAAAAAGTCCTCGCAGTTGATAATGATCCGATTATGCTCAAATTTTTCTCCAGAATACTTGAGAAAGCCGGATTGCAGGTTGTAACCGCCGGTGACGGCGTCACCGCCATTGACACACTCGAAAGCTACACCCCTGATCTGTTTTTAGTCGATTTGGTAATGCCCAACATAGACGGGCGGGCGCTGTGTCGTATTATACGAAGCAAAAAAAAGTTCAAAACAACGCCCATCGTGATTATTTCCGCCATCGCGGCCGAAGAAACAATCAATACGGTAGCGTTAGGCGCCAACCTCTGTATCGCCAAAGTAGCGTTTGCCGAAATGGAAGTCATCATAAACAAATTTTTAGATACCCCCCAGTTGCTGTGGGATCCAACACTGGGCAACCGGGTTTTAGGGGTAAAAGACCTTTCACCGCGCAATATCACCAATGAACTATTGACGATCAACAGCCATTTTCGCATCATGCTTGACAGCATATCCAATGGAATTCTCGAAATTGAGCAAAACAAACGTATTATTTATGCCAATCCAGCGGCTCTGCGTTTTTTTTCTATGCCCCCTGAGATCATGTTAGGCAGTTATGTATCCCAAATTTTCCAGATCGACACGGATGAGCTGTTTTCCCCCCTGATCAACGCCTCGGCATCAAACACCGATCCCACCGGCCGGCATATCAGGATTTCGGTTCGCAACCGGCTTTTAGATGTATCTGTTGTGGCGTCCAATCACAACCAGGATACCCAAGTGATTGTCATGGAAGACATCACCGAACGCGAAAAAGCACAAGAAGATCTCCTTGAGGCCAACAAAAGACTTGAGGTTCTGGCCCGGATTGACGGCCTGACGAATGTTTCCAATCGACGCCATTTTGACGAATTGCTTCATCAGGAATGGGGACGTCTGAAACGTGAAAACGGTGAGTTGGCTCTGCTGCTCTGTGATATAGATTACTTCAAGGATTATAATGATACCTACGGCCACCTCGAAGGCGATCAATGCCTCAAGGATATCGCCCAGACCATCAATTCCACCCTTCAACGACCCTCGGATATGGCCGCGCGGTATGGTGGTGATGAATTTGTCATCATTTTGCCCAACACAATGCTCGAGGGCGCTTTGCACCTGGCCGAAGACATCCGGGATAACATCTGCCGGCTTCATACCAGACACAAGACGCCAGTTGCCGACCATGTTACGGTAACGATTGGGGCTAGCAGCGGGTTTCCCGGTGACGCGCTGCCGGAAGATAAGTTCATCTGGCTGGCCGACAAGGCGCTTTACGAGGCTAAAATGAAAGGACGTAATTGTTGCATAGGAAAAATGTTGCCGCACCCATGATGGCAACCATGAATTCCTTTACAAAGACGAGGCTGTAGTATGAAAACAACCACAAAAATTCTTATCTTTCTAATAGCCATGGCAGTGGCCGATATAGTCATTCCTGTACCAATAGCTACCTTTATGCTCATCTATGTGCTCTATCAAAAACCAGCGTGGTTTAGGGATCTGCTTGAGGAGGTTTATAGATCTTGATGTGATAGAACGACACCTATGGGCTCGCATAAAAATAACTTAGCAGAATTAGCGTTCAGATTTGGTTCAGGTTTGGCTGATCCGAATGAGCAAATCCACAGGAATAGCGAGCTATTTCGCGGATTTTGGGAATGAGGCATCGGCCAAAGATGGGCTGAAGCTGAGATGCAAAAATGTGAAGTTATTTTTACGCGAGCCTATGCCTTTGTATAGACGCCCCTATCGACACTCTTAATCTTACCCTGCTTCCTCAACTTGAAAACAATATTGGCAATCTTTTTATTGTCGAACCCTGTCTTTTTCGCAAGGGTCGCACTATTGACACCCTTCTTTGACCTGTTGATTACAGCCAGAACAGCATCGGAGGCAGTTCCGGTTTTAGCCGTCTTTTTAGCCGGCGCTTTCTTAGCCTTGCGTACAGGTTTTTCCTTAGCCTGTTTTTTTGGTGTGCTCTCCTCTATCTTCTCAGCTATCTTCTCCATTCCCTGCGCCATAGTTCTCAGGCCTTCCGCTACCGCTTTCAACGCTACATCAAATTCCTTCATAGTTGACCTCCTGTATAGTTTGGATAAAATATATTACCAAAAAATCAAAAAGAATTCCTCATCAAGTTTCATGAAATGTTCGGATCAAGGCCACCCCTTCAAACCAAAGTCAAGCTGGTACGTTTTATCACCGCGACGCAGCACAATATCATCAGGATTAATGTGGCTTATTTGATACCCCTCGAGGCTATCTCCCTCCCGCAGAACCTTATTGTTAATTACCGTCAGTCGTTCCTGGGGGGTTTCTCCCCATGAAATGGCCTGTATCTTAAAGCTGACGCCTTCGAGTCGGTCCATCGGCAGAGGTTTCTTTTTCCGGGTAAGCACTTTTTTTGATGACACATCTATTGAATCGAGTTTATCCTTTTCTTTGGTTAATAATTGTGACGCCGGTTCCTGAAATGCCTTACCCGCCACCGGACTTTCTTCCTGAGCCTCTTTTAATTGGACAACCCGTCTTTTTTCGGCTTTGATCTCACCCGTATGATTTCCGTCCTCCAACGATTTCGGTTTCGTTGTGGTTTTATCGCCGGCAACTATTGTTTCCGGCTTTCCTGCGGAGGCTGTCGATATGCGATCTTGAGACATAGATGGCAATGGGAAAGGCGTTTTCTGTTCATCCAGGGCTGCCACAGGTTTTGGCGTTTCCTGTGCTTCAGATTTTACCACAGGTGTAACATCCCCAGGAAGGGGTTCGGGCGTTTTTTCGGGACTCCTCTGATAATAAACCGCGAAACCGATGACTCCGATACATACGCAGACGACCCCGACAATCCTGATGGCGCTTTTTGAGGGAAAAACTTTTCTGCCTGCCCCTGCAGGTGCCAGCGGGTAATGCTGCGGGGATGTTTCCTTCTCCAGCTTTTTTAAAGCATCAAGAATCGAACTCAAATTTTATCATCCTTTACGGCTGTTCATTTAATGGGCGTTCATAAGCGACAAGCCGTGGCGCCGAGATATCATCTTTTTCGTTATAAAGTACAATCTTGGTCAATGGCCCCACAAATCCGTCTGCGTCGATGCCGTGTTTTTGCTGGAGTTCCATAATAATTGCCTGTGTCCGTTTGTCATATTCCGATGTCAACTCAACATCCTCGTGTCCGATATCACGCAACATCATCTTCAGCATAATTACGGAACCCCTGGGATGACTTAATGGCAGAGTGCCTTCAAAACTCAGATAATTCTTCCACACAACAAAAGCCGTGCCCTTGAATTGGGCAGCCAGGGCATCATATGAAATTGTAACGGAAGTCTCTACCCCCTGCGCCCGGAAGGTGGCCTGATTTTCATGAATTTTTTCTAACGTCAAGTAGCTCGGCAGTTTTGCATCAGGGCTCTCAAACTTAAAAATAGCCGGTAGATTAAGGTTCCTTACCAAATCCGGATTGCCCTCAATCACCTGGATTTCCAGACCGTGTTGCCTTGTTACCAGACTAAAAAATGCGTTATCGTCCTGGATGTTTTCAAGGTAAGGTTGTATATGATTATCAACCTCCCACAGGGATAGTAGTTCCATCATCGCATTGTATCGCGTTGCAGCAGGATCTGCCTGTTCAAGGAATGTTTCCAGCGCCACAGTCTTAACTGCCTCGGCACGCACAGGTTCCTCCGGGACGGCTTCTAATTTTTCAGGATTTGCCGGGTAAAAAACTGCAGCAGGCTTATCCCTGATTTCTGAAACAGTGTCGGGCAACGTGGCCGATGGAACCAGCCCGGCCTTGTGTTGAACAATGCCCGGCAACAAGAAGACGCTTAAAACAGCCACTACTGCAATCGCGACCACCGCAGTCGTACGCTTTTTCAAAGGAAACCGTTTCCGAAGGTCACCACGGCTCGACAATTCACGAATCGCCAGGCGCACGATATTGCCGGATATCTTATTATGGTTCCGGCTGTAGGCAATCAAAAGTGAGCGGTCACAAATGATATTGATTAAGCGGGGGATGCCATCGGTATACTTATAGATCTCCTTTAAAGCGCTTTTTGAGAACATACGCCCTGGTTTTGTGCGGGCGACTTGTAATCGATGTTCAATATAAGCAGAGGTTTCCTTAAAAGTAAGCGGCGCCAGGTAACAGCTCAGGGTCACCCGTTGACCTAACTGTCTGAGTTCATGGGAGTCCAGCATGTCCGCCAACTCGGGTTGTCCCACCAGAATGATTTGAAGAAGCTTGCTTCGCGTAGTTTCGAGGTTGGATAAAAGCCGCAGCTGCTCCAGAACGTCGATACTCAAGTTCTGGGCCTCGTCAATGATCAATATTACATTTTTATCAGACGCCTTCATCTGCATGAGAAAGGCGTTCAGATCATCGATCAGATCTTTTGTATTATCCGCTGAAGAAGCGATGCCAAGCTCATCATTAATGGCTTTGAGCAGCTGAAGTTCATCCAGTTTGGGATTAAATATATAGGCAGCTTCCGTGTCATCAGGCAACCGATCCAGAAAAACCCTGCACAGCGTAGTTTTGCCTGTGCCGACTTCTCCGACGATTTCAACAAATCCATCCCCATGCCCCATAGCGTATTTCAAGTGTGCCAGGGCTTCTTCATGGCTTTTGCTCAAGAATAGATAGGTCGGATCCGGAAGCAGCTTAAAAGGGCGCTCTTTGAAGCCGAAAAAATTGCTGTACATGGTATCTCTCCTCAAAGTTGACCCCAATGTTGCATAAACAGCATGGCAAAGGATAGTTAATGGACCGTTATTATAGCCGATATCATAATAAAAGCATCATTTTCCGGATACTTCCCTTGGTGTATCCATCCGACTTCACTCTTTGAACTACGACCGGACAAGAAGGATGGAGTTGAGTTTGCCATGTTGTTTACCCTTCGGGAACGCCGGAGGACATCAGATCCGGTGTTGTCAAGGGTTCGCGGTAAACGACTACAGCTTCATCCTTGACGCCTTGGCTCTGAAGCCCTCCGGCTTTTGCAACATTGGGGTTAAACAACACATAGAACCTATTTTCTATCATAACCTAAGGCTGCTACATTTTCAACTGTGGGGTGTTTCTAATTTTTTTTATAAATCGAACTGGAAATAATAAGGTTAAACGGTTTGACAAAACCTGGAAAAAAGCTTGCAAAGACGCGAAGATTGGCATAAGGCTTTTTCACGATTTCAGCCGAACAACAATTTGGTTACAATCCATCAATTTGACGAAAAAAAAGAGGTGGGTTGTGAAGCATAACACTTTAATATCATTCCTATATGCCCCCGTAGCTCAGTGGATAGAGCATTGGATTCCTAATCCATGTGCCGCAGGTCCGATTCCTGCCGGGGGCACCAATAATAAATTCAAAGGGTTATGCCGTTTGGATCACCTCCAAAAGAGTTGATCTAAATGAAGGATCCAAGGATTCGAGGATTCAAGGGTTCAAGGGTTCGAGTGACACGAAGTGAAGCATCAGCGCTCAATGCTTAAAAATTATAAAGAGTTAAACGTTTGGCAAAAAATCGTATAAGCTTTGTTTGCATAAACGATGATATCTGGCGACTTGGATTATGTGGATAAAAAGGGTCTTCAGGAATTAAAAGAGGAGATCGGGAATATTGATAGAATGCTGAAAGCGATGATCAAATCCCTGGAAAACAAACACTTGAATCCTTGAATCCTGGACCCCTGGGACCCTTTCTCCCAACTACTCGGGAGAAGAACCAAACATATAAACTGAATGGAAAAACCATGTTAAGAAAAGCCAGCTTTTTAATACTGCTGTTAATCCTGCTTCCATGTATTTCCTACGCTGAAATAAAAACCTTCACACATACGGTCAAACAGCCTTTTGGTGGAAGTCAGTCTCCTGATGACGCACGCATCGCAGCTATTGCCAAGGCGAAACGGGAAGTGCTGGAAATTGCAGGGACATATCTTGAAACAATGACTGTTGTAAAAGAACATGAAGTGGAAAGTGATGACATTCTTGCCCTGGCCGCAGGTGTGCTGAAAGCCGAAATTGTTTCCCAAAAAAATTATGCTTCAGAAGATGCATTTGGTATTATTATTGAAACAAAAGTAGATGTAGATACCAGTATTCTTGATGAAAGGGTAAAAGCACTTCTTCAAGACCGCAGTCTTTTAGATAGATATAAGGCCGACCAAAAGCATAAAAAGGAGCTTTTGGATAGAATCGAAGAGCTCGAAAGAGAAAATCGAAAACTAATAAGTCTATCTCCAGAAAAACAGAAACAAGAAAAGGAAACACTAAGGAACCAGTTTAAACTATCGTCTCAAAGTCTATCCGCTTCTGAATTAAACGAGAAAGCACTGGCTTTGGTTAAGGAGGGTAAATATACAGACCCAGACGGTGCGCTGGAGTATTTGAACAAGGCCATTGAATTAAATCCTAAATATGCTGAAGCTTATAACAATCGAGGGATCGCCTGGAAAAGCAAAGGCAATTACGATCAGGCTATTTCAGATTTTAGCAAGGCCATTGAATTAAATCCAAGAAATGTTGTAGCCTATTGGAATCGAGGGGCCACCTGGGGTAAAAAAGACAACTACGATCAGGCTATTTCAGATTTTAGCAAGGCCATTGAAATAAATCCAAAAGCCACTGATGCCTATTACACTCGAGGGTACATTTGGTATATAAAAGACAACTACGATCAGGCTATTTCGGATTTTAGCAAGGCCATTGAATTAAATCCAAGAAATGCTTTAGCCTATTGGAAGCGAGGGACCGCCTGGGGTAAAAAGGGCAACTACGATCAGGCTATTTCGGATTTTAGCAAGGCCATTGAATTAAATTCAAAAGCCGCTGGTGCCTATTACAACCGAGGGATCGCCTGGAAAGGCAAAGGCAACTACGATCAGGCTATTTCGGACTATAGCAAGGCCATTGAATTATATCCTAAATATGCTGTAGCCTATGTCTCCCGAGGATTCCTCTGGTTTATCATGAACAACTATGATCAGGCATGTAAAGATGTGCAAAAAGGATGTGAATTAGGAAATTGTTTTGGATTAAAAAAACTCAGGAAAGATGGATACTGTAAGTAAGGTTTTCGGCTTTGGATTCAGTTACTCTTTTAAACATAAGCAAACCCCTGTAGAATTTTATTTGCAGTCATATCCTGTATGTTGCACCAGTCTTTAGAACTTTGGTTTCGGCTTTAAGTTCATTCTTAAACCGTTTTATCGAATAATCACAGGTGTCGTGCTCAGAAAGAAATACATACTTTGGCCCTGCGGCATTGATGGCCTTTATTGTGTTGCTCAGGTCATGATCGGATATTCGCCGCCAAGGGGGTTTACCTGTACCCACTATCATCTGCAACTTGATTCCCGGCAAACCCTCGTAGGAACCCCTGCCGCTGGTGAGAGGGAAGTGGAGTCCTCCTCCTATGGCATATATCGGGTCATCAGAAAGACTGGTTGCCATATTGAGGATTACTTCTATTGTTGGGTGACCGCAGCCGGTAAAAATCACAAGTCCCTTGCCCTCCAATTTTACTATAAGGGCCTGCTCTTCAGTTAAACCTAAAAAGAAAAGACTCCTGGCAAGAGGGCCGGTGGAAGCGATTCCTGCTGTGAGCATCCTTGGTCCTGTGACAAGTTCGTTGCTGAATCCGGGTGTCTTTACCTCGTCAGGCAGATAACAGGGTTTGCCGGCCGGGTTTCCCAATTGCTCCGGCACCAATACTTTCTGCACCTTTGAACGAAATGCCTTCATCCCTCCCATGTGGTCAGGATGCAGGTGTGAGATAGCCAAGGCATCAACATTGCTGAAATCAATTCCCATCTTTCCTGCATTATGGGCCAGGCTTTCCCGATCAGGCCCAAAGGCAACATCAAGAAGCAAAGAGCCTTGGTCAGTTTTAAAGAGGTAAGAGACCCCTGGCTCACCCATAAAACCTTCCTCGGTCGCCCACTCCTGCAATACTGACACTTCCAGCGATTTAAGTGCGGGAAGATCTAAGTGCTTTGCTTTGCCGATACGTTCTTGATTAACCCGTGCAGCATGTTTTTGATTTTTTTTAAAACGGAAATTTTTGGCCAGTAATACAGGTACAAGAACCGGTGACAAAAGCGCCATAAGCGGCCACCACAATGGATTGATTCGTAAAGTCATTTTTCTATTTTCCTTTGAATTTTTTGGATTTCTAAAAAGGATACGGCGGTTAGTCTATACTGATAACACTCCCGGCATGATTCCCGAAAAATCGATCGCCAAACGCCTCAGCAAGCATCTGGGATGCCTCAAAACCCGTGCAGTGGGAAACACCGATTCTTTCTACACCGATTTCTTTAAGCGCATTGATTGTTTGCGTTCTTTGTTCCGTTGTTTTGGGGAAAAGATGGGTACCGCCGATGATAGTGTGTACACGCTTTTCACCGGTGATCTGGCGCGCATGGTAAATTGTGTTGATCATGCCACGGTGGCCGCAGCCTAATATAATCACCAGCCCTTTGGGTGAATTGATTACCAAAGCAAGGTCGTCCGGAATTGAATCTGAGGTGTAGGTATTATTTGTTTTTGTAAAAAAAATTGGTTCGATGGATTCAAAATCCGTCACAATTGAAATCTCTCCAGATGTCAAGATATTATCACTTATCTGATAGGGTTCTTTGCTTAGTATGAAATTCGCACCGTAAAATTCTAATAGTTCGCGTTTAAACGGAATACCAATAAAGGCATGATGCCCCTCGTAAGGTCTCTTCACATATTTCAAATCCCAGATAGAAGGATGAGCGATCACATCTACGGGGTGCTTTCGTTCCAAAACTTTTACCAGACCGCCTGTATGGTCGGCATGACCGTGACTGATAACAATCTTATCAACTAAACCCAAATCGATATTGAGCCGGTCGGCATTGCGCACAGCAGCGTCCCGGCCACCGGTGTCAAACAAGATTGTTGTTTCATCTGTTTTGACCAGAATACTTAATCCCCATTCGGATGCAAACCCGGGCTTGCCCGCTGTGTTTTCACTCAATGTTATCAGTTCAATGGACACGGTATCATTCTCCCAATAACCGCTTGACCCCATTTCATCATCAATGCTCTTTATCTTTATTTGTGCGGTCAGATGTAATTCTTTTCAGCGTATAGACAATTCCCATACAGGCAAATAATAGTGCGATTACCCCGATTAAAATTGTAGCCATCTTCCCAAGGATTGATGACAAAATAAATATCACGAAGATTAGCAATACAGCAATCTTGATGTATTCATTTTTAGAGCCAATATTAGAAAATAATTTCTTATAATCATCCATGTCTAAACTCCAGACTAGCTTTGCACATCTCTTCCAGTATGTCTACGGTCTGGTTATTTACCAGGCAATGTAGCTATCGTTTGGCTTTGCATTCCATGCTTGAGTAATACTTACTTAAACATTTTTATTTGCTCACCTTGAACCGGAATGAAATGATATCGCTTTTTGATTTCTTTCGGTGTTAAAGCTTCTCCAAGGCCAGAAAATCCTCGCATTGTGAACGTTGTAGCCATTACGCCTCGGATGAACCCTCGCTGAATTGATTCCACCCGTTCATTTTCAATTCTTTCCTTAATTTTCGTTTCATCAATAACAAGCCTTTCGAGCTCATCACGGTAAGTTGCTGATTCCAGGGAGTCTTCAATAAAATCGATAAATCGAAGGCTATTTTTATCGCAGTATTCTCGAATGTTTTGATATAGTTCATCCGATATTTTGATCTTTACAGTGGCATCAGTCATAAGCGTTTTCACCATGTGAAACTATCACAAATTAAGATACATATATACGGTTCCGGTGAGGAGTCCCCCGGGGATCATTTTTTTATTCAAGCCGCATGCCGTTTCACCGCCGTACAATGAGGTTCCGTTAAAGACCAAAAGCAGAAAACGGTGGGAACTATGGTGGGGCATCGAATCGTATCAATAAAACCTGCTCTCCCCCTGTTCAAATGTCCACCCAGGTTTAAGTCTATACAGAACCCGAATGCCACCCTTATCCCTACTATTAACTTTCAAAGCATTCCTGTGAAAATCGAAGATCTTAAGACCATGCTTTAAAAACATGTTTCGAAGATCGTCGTCCTGCCAGAAATAAAAGGTCTGGCCATCCTCCGTCGTTGATGACCCTACGCCCTCTATGAGGGATACCAGCACATTTCCGCCGTCCCGTACGAAATACGTTTTCTTAATACCACCTTTTCAGACCCGCAAATATTCTTCTAAGGCGATATATAAGATTAAATTACATGTAGTTTATTACTTTTTCAACATGTTATCTCGGTCCAACCCCAGACCATACTCGGCATTCCTGCTAATTTCATAAGGCGCATCAATTGTCCGGAATGCTCTGCACGAATGTCCCCTATTACTATTATTTGCCGGTCAAACAAGGCTACCAGTTGACTGAACAGACTCACATGACGTAGCATGGGGCATCCTCCTTGGCTTTTTGGGATATTGTTTTTCTTGGTCGAAGTACAATCTCCCACAAGGAGGATATTTTTATCAATGATTCATTGAGCTATTGTTAAATTCCGATTTTGGACCAGAGTGGCCTCTAATAATGCTTGAGCAGTTGGGTGATTATAACAACTATTAAAAGTACACGAATAACTGGATAAATAATGGCAACAGCCCTACATATTTCCATTTTTAATGGAACGGCCTTTCTGTGGAGTGAAGGCGTTTCCCCCGGCGATATAAAAGAGCTGCGGAAAGCGGTCAAGGCTGTCACTTTCGACCTCAAGATTCTGAAGAACAATACTGAAAACCAATTCGTCTGGCTGCCGACTCGCGGCGATCTCCCCATACCTTCCACGCCCTTGCTGGGTGAAGAACCGGACAAACGGCGGAAGGTCCAGTTTCGACCCTTTTCAATTGCAGCGCGGCCATTGACCGTGGAAGAGCTTTTTGAATTTATGGCCATAGCCGAACGAGGGAACATTCCTGGCAGTGGTGTTTTATATGGAAACTCAGTACCTTGGATCAGGCAACTGCTGGATATTGCCCTGAAGTTGGCTGGGGAAGAGTCGTTTTTACCAACCATCACGGGTTATGATAGTCAGTGGGAGGCGCGCTGGGTTCCGGTTCCCACTGACGAGGCTGAAGTTAAATTACAGAAAATAATCCAATCCATGCCTGCAGTTTGCCGCTGTTTGAACAATACCAGGGAAATAGCGCCCGAGACGCCCAGGCAAGCAACCTTCGAGATGTTATTGGCACATAGCCTCGATTTTATAGTGAGAAACTCCATTGTCACGGAAAGAAAGAAGAAAACGGCCCATAGCGTTCACGATGCCTGGTTGGATGCTTTAAGCAGTGAAGACGCGACTATTAAATGGAGTAACCAATCCGAACTACAAAGCTTTGCTCAACAGCTTTCAACTTGGCGGCGGTCGGTCGATATCAATACCAAGTCACAATTCCGGTTCTGTTTTCGGTTGACTGAACCAATCGTCGATGAAGAGCCGGAAAATTGGCAAGTGGAATATCTGTTGCAGCCCAAAACCGACCAGAGTCTGCATCTTCCGGTGGGGCAGTTGTGGAAAAAGACTGGTCAGGCGGTCAATTATCTCAAGAAGCTTGGCGGTGTTCCCACTGAATTCATACTCACTGCCCTAGGCCAGGCGTCCGGTTTGTGCCCGGATATCGCCGCCAGTTTGAAGAAGAAAAATCCGGGCGGCTGCGATCTCAACGCCCATCAGGCCCTTCAATTTTTAAAGGACTATGCCGAAGCGCTACGGGCGGCCGGATTTATGGTCCTATTGCCTTCCTGGTGGGTGGGCCGGGGACCGGTCAAGCGCATCGGTCTCAAAGCCAAAGCCAATAGTCCTAAAATGCAGGGCGGCGGCCATGGCCTGAGCTTAAATTCCATGATCGAGTTCGACTACGCCGTATCTCTCGGCGGCGAAGAATTGAGTATGGCGGAGCTCAAGTCCCTGGCTAAATTAAAAGCCCATTTGGTTCATGTGCGGGGCCAGTGGACCCAGATTGATCAGGAGCAGATCAAGTCCGCCATTCAATTCTTGGAAAAGCAAAAAAGCGGAAACATGACAGGCCAAGAACTTTTGACTTTGGCTCTGGGGGCGGAAAAGCAAGTCAACGGTCTGACCATGGATAGCATTGAGACCGACGGTTGGTTAAACGATTTAATGGAAAAACTGACCGGCCACGCTGAATTCACATCTTTACCACAGCCGCCAGGCTTTTCCGGGACGCTTCGCCAGTATCAGGAACGGGGCTTTAGCTGGCTGGCTTTCTTAAAACAGTGGGGTCTGGGCGCCTGTCTGGCCGACGACATGGGCTTAGGCAAGACCGTGCAGGCCCTGGCTCTGATCCAGCAGGAGCGGGGAAATGGAGAGAAAAGACCGGTCTTGCTGCTTTGTCCGACTTCGGTCTTGAATAATTGGCGCAAAGAAGCACAGAAGTTTACACCGGAATTGAGCGTCATGGTTCATCATGGTCTTAAGCGCCGTAAAAAGAAGGCTTTCATCCAAAACGTGGGCCAAACCGCTTTGGTGGTTTCCAGTTACGGGCTTTTGCAGCGGGACATCGAGTTTCTCAAACAAGTCGATTGGGCCGGAGTCATTCTAGATGAGGCGCAAAATATAAAAAATCCGGAAACAAAACAATCCAAAGCGGTTCGGGCGCTTTGTTCGGACTATCGTTTCGCTCTGACCGGCACGCCGGTGGAAAACCATGTGGGCGACTTATGGGCCTTGATGGACTTCCTAAATCCCGGATTGTTGGGCGCTCAGGCCGCGTTCAAAAGAAATTTCCATCGCCCCATCCAAGTGTATGGAAACGAGAACGCCGCCGACAGGTTGAAGACTCTGACCGGTCCCTTTATCCTGCGCCGTCTGAAAACCGACAAAGCTATCATCTCGGATTTGCCTGACAAGCTGGAAATGAAAGAATACTGCACCTTGACCAAAGAACAGGCTTCGCTTTACAAGGCTGTGGTGGACGATATGCAGAAGCAGATCGAGGAAACAGAGGGCATAAAGCGCCGGGGCCTGGTGCTGGCGACCTTGATGAAATTGAAACAGGTCTGCAATCATCCGGCCCAGTTCGCGGCAGACAATTCATCGGTCAAAGGCCGGTCCGGCAAGCTTCAAAGGCTGGAAGAAATGTTGACCGAGACCGTGGAATTAAAAGAGCGGACCCTGGTTTTTACTCAGTTTGCGGAAATGGGCAAAATGCTCAAAAACTATTTCCAGGATTACTTCGGCCGGGAAGTATTTCTGATTCACGGCGGTGTCAGTAAGAAAAAGCGTGATGAGATGGTGGACCGTTTCCAGAACAGCGCTTCTGCTCCGCCGCTGTTTATCCTGTCTCTCAAAGCCGGCGGAACGGGTTTGACCTTGACCCGAGCCAATCATGTGGTTCACTTCGACCGCTGGTGGAATCCGGCGGTGGAAAATCAAGCCACTGACCGGGCTTTTCGTATCGGCCAACATAAAAACGTCTTGGTTCATAAATTCATCGTGGCCGGGACCCTGGAGGAGCGCATCGACGAGATGATCGAAAACAAGACCGGCATCGCCAATCAGGTGGTCGGGACCGGCGAGAAATGGCTCGGTGAATTATCCAATAACGAACTGCGGGATTTGATTACATTAGGCGCGGAAGCGGTGGGGGAATAATCATGGCCAGATATTTCGATTACTATGGCTGGTACAAACCAACCCAGGCCAAGAAAGTCAAGGGCGGGATTAAGGCTCAAAGCAAACGCGGCGCTTTTGCCAGCAAATGGTGGGGCAAGCGCTGGACCCAAGTTTTGGAGAGTTTCCGTATCGGCGCCCGGCTTTCCCGTGGCCGTTCCTATGCCCGCAAAGGACAAGTAGCCAGTTTGAATATAGAAAAGGGAAACGTTCTGGCCGACGTCCAAGGCTCGCGCGCCAAGCCTTATACGGTCACTATTAAATTTAACACTTATTCCAAAAAGCAATGGGAACAAGTGGTTGAACTTTTAATCGAACAACCCATTTTCGCGGCCAGACTGTTGGGCAATGAAATGCCCGAAGAGATTGAATCAGTATTCGAAGAGGCGAAACTGCCCTTATTTCCTAAAAGGCAAAAGGACATGGAAACCGATTGCTCCTGTCCGGACTGGTCCAACCCCTGTAAACATATTGCCGCAGTTTTTTATTTAATGGCCGAGTCTTTCGATAATGACCCGTTTCTGCTTTTTAAATTGCGAGGTATGGAACGGGAAGACTTGCTGGCGGCCTTGCAAGAAGGAGGCGCGACAAAAGAATTAGCGGAAGAGCCACCCAAATTGGAGCCGGAGCCTCTCCCTCTAAAACATGACGATTTCTGGGGACAATCCATTGCTCAATCACCAATGGCCATGCCTCCCAGCCCCAACCTGCATGCCGCACTGCCGAAACGGCTGGGACCTCTCTCTTTGTGGCGTTCCGATAAGAACTTTGTTAATGAAATGGAGTCAATTTACGACAATGCGTCCAGTCAGGCCGAGATCTGGTTCGATAAACTGTCCGGCGTTTGACAGTGTTGTTTCTATGTGGCGCGACAGAAAAGGTTTATACGGGGTTGACCTATTGAAGATAATAGGACCGCCTTTGTTTTATTAAGCATAATGCTATGGGTCTGATAACTGTTTTACCAAAACCAGGCCCTTTCCTCCCCTCGTCACCTTGCCTTGTAATTATTTTACCAGCAAATCACCTTTTTATAATCAATTTGTTGACAAACTGCTCAATTATAAATATATTGCCAACAGAATAATGATTTTACGAGGATGCCATGGAAATAAACGTTTTGGAATTTCGTCCGGCAGGATATACTTATTTGCTTGAAAACTTAGGGATAGCCGGGACGCCCCACTGGCATATCTCATTTGTATCGGCCACTGGAACCCACAGGTCTAAAGTTCAGGATGGTGCAATTGAAGACATATATCCAAGAAGGTATTGGCCCGGGGAAAAAGTCGGTGACCACCTTGAATTTGCGCTGAAATATGACGGCATCAATCTGGGCCTGTTAACTCGCATCTTCGAACATACCCACCAAGAACAGCTCACTGAGTACATCAAATCCAAGCCAACCGGAAAGTATGCTCGAAGGATCTGGTTTTTCTATGAATTCCTGACCGGTAAACAACTGCCTGTCGATGACATTACTTCTGGCAACTATGTCGATGCATTGGAGTCAAAGAAATATTACACTGTTGCGAACGGAGAGAAATCCCAGCGACATCGCATTGCCAACAACCTTCTTGGTCCCCGATCCTTCTGTCCAATCATTAGAAGAACAGAGAAACTTTCTAAATTGGATTCAGCTGATCTGCGCAAAAGATGTGAGGATATTGTTACTGCGTATCCTCCTGAGCTTCTTCGCCGGGCACTGAGCTATCTGTATAACAAAGAGACAAAGTCGTCCTTTGAAATTGAGCACATAAAGCCCAATGCCTCACGAACTGAAAAATTCATTACATCGCTGGAGCTTGCCGAAAAAGAGGACTTCTGCGAGAAGGACCGATTGATAGAGCTTCAGAACCGCATTGTTGACCCTCGATTCAAAGACAGCAACTATCGAGTTAGCCAGAATTATGTCGGGCAAACGGTAGCCTATCAGAAGGAGGTCATGCATTTTATCTGTCCGAAGCCTGATGACCTTCCAAACCTAATGTCTGGGCTGATTGAGTCCCACAAACGGATGAAAGAGGAAAAAGTATCTCCGGTCATTCATGCTGCGGCGATTGCATACGGTTTTGTTTTCCTGCACCCGTTTGAAGATGGAAACGGCCGAATCCATCGATTCCTGATACACAACATCCTTTCGTTACAGGAAATGGTCCCGTGTGGGCTCATGTTCCCTGTTTCCGCAGCCATGCTCAAGAATCCAGCGGATTACGATGCATCGCTGGAAGCCTTCTCTCGGCCGTTACTTCAACTAATTGATTATCGGCTGGATGAAATGGGGCAAATGACCGTCGAGAACGATACTGCTTGCTGGTATCAGTATATGGATATGACAGCTCAGGCAGAAGCTTTGTACGAGTTTGTAAACAAAACCATCGAGGAAGAACTTGTAGAGGAGCTCAGCTTTCTGGCCAACTATGACAATACCAAGAAGGCGATTCAGGACATTATTGACATGCCTGACCGCCTGATTGATCTGTTTATCCAGCTGTGCCTCCAGAACAACGGGAGCCTGTCCGCCAGAAAGAAATCTGCTCACTTTGATTTCTTGACCGACGAAGAACTCGCCGCAATGGAGCAGGCAGTCGAATTATAGCCATTTTCCCACTTTTAAATAAGATTAATGATAAGTGGGCTTATCATCATCCTTTTTTTTATTACCGTCTAAAACTTTAAAACGAGATCGTTTCCTTTTAAGCTGCCATTCGAGATATTTTGTATAAATTAAATTGGGGTCAAATATATTTCTGGGCCCTTTAAAATAGATATAGCCAAAAATAATCCCACCGAAATGAAATGCAGCATGCGGATTTGCCTTTGCCAAAAAAATCAAAAAGGTCATTAAGGCGGTGCCGTAACTGATATATTTTGCTTTTACTGGCAATACAAACATCAGCAATATCGTAGATTCGGGACTTAACAATCCAAAAATAACAATCATGGATAGTACGCTCGGCAACATGCCTAAAAACGGTGCATTAAAACCAGATACGCCGCTAAAGGCAAGCCCGCATAAAGCACCACCTAAAGCAGATAAGTAAAAAAGAATCAAAAACCGCCAATAGCCAAATGCTTTTTCAACCGGTGCGGCAAAAAAATAAAATACAAGGCAGTTAATCAGAAAGCTTATGGGCGACCGGGGATTGTGAATAAACGGATGGGTAACTATCTGCCAGATATGAAAACTCCCCTCTTTATAAGGGTAAAGCTGGAGAGCTTCAACGATTGGAATTTTCAACCAGTGCTCAAATAAAAGTTCTATAATATAGATTGCCCCATAAATAAGTAAGAGTCTCTTGCCGAGCAGTGTTAAATTTGATCCGAATCCGTAGGACATTCTAAACCGATCTGATTTCACTATAATATTCCTCTATCGAGTTGTGACATTTTCAATAATAATTTTTAAGCATTTCACTCGAATCCTTGACCTCTTGAATCCTCGAATCCTTCATTTAGATCAACTCTTTTGGAGATGATCCCCAATATTATCAAAGTCTACCCCATAGTTGCATAAACAACATGGCAAAGTATAGATAATGAGTTGTTATTATACTATATATCG
>Ga0190293_1000200_pt1 | contig 21039 bp, 22 predicted proteins | sample 48693001_MG_FD_161671 | JGI IMG/M metagenome (GOLD analysis project Ga0190293, IMG submission 161671) | Hydrothermal vent microbial mat bacterial communities from Southern Trench, Guaymas Basin, Mexico - 4869-30-0-1_MG | ecosystem: Environmental > Aquatic > Marine > Hydrothermal vents >...
ATGCGCTCTTTTACTTTTTTTGCAAAATAGGTTGCCGCCTGGGGAGAAAGTACACCAAACGTATCCACCAGGGTAAACGCATCCATATGGCCTTCAACCGCAACACGATCCACCAGATCCAGCAACCAGTCCATATCGGACCGTGTGGCATCAATGGTAAAAAAAACGGTTTTAAGCCCTGCCTTTTTAGCCGCAGAGGTGGCTGTAATGGAAAGCTCGATAGCTTTCTCCAGAGGCCACTTATATCCCTTTTCTATAAGGTGCTTACTTGATGGAATTTCGATGACAATGCCATCCACACCGCAATCGGCGGCCAGTTCGACGTCCGGCACCATACAACGTGCAAAACAGAAAATTTCCGAACTCAGGTTCCGCTTCACGATCTCTCTGAGTGCTGCTTCATCATTGGGGGATACGGCCGGCATCCCCGCTTCAATCCGATGGATACCCACCTCGGCCAGTTTTTCGGCGATTTGTATTTTATCATCTTTGGTAAAGATCACCCCGGCCTGCTGCTCGCCATCCCGGAGGGTAATATCATGCACTTTCACCTGGGGCGGTGGGTTAAAATCCTTGGTGACTTCTTCCAGGTAATTCCAGTGACTGACGTACCAGTTATCCGTTTTCCAGGGGTGGGCCGAATCGATTTTAGAAGTGGGTTTCATTTGTATGTCCTCCGATCTGTTTTATTGTAATTTTGTTATAACAGCAAGATGTGACCCTAAACATGTGGAACTGAGACAATTTATCCATGAAATGATTCAGAAAACAGGTTTCATCAATGCGATTCGACTGCGCTATCCAGAAGCTTGAACTGGAATTACCGCTTATTTCCACCTAACCCTATAGGCAAACTTATTCTTTTCTGTCAATAAATTTATTATAAATGGAATTTTTTTATTGTCAGCGGATTTCTCTATTCAGTTACCACTGAAATTGCGGAGATATCGATTGGTTCACCAAATAGAGTTTCTAAAAGGAGGGGGGCGTCAGAATCCAGATAACTTCAATTATATCGCCCTCTAAGGCGCGCCAGGAATGTTCCACATGGGCCGGATAATTGATTGTATCACCTTCCTCCAGGCGATAAACGTCCTTGCCGACACATACTTCGAGCTTTCCTTTCACAACAAAGCAGAGTTTTTCACCGGGGGAATCGAGCATGGGTTCACTACCAGAATTTTCTCCCGCTTTAACTCGCATGTACATGACTTCCAATTGGCGCTTCATGTCCGGCGTCAATAAATCATAGACCACTTTCGATCCCGGCAGTGCCAATCGCTTTCGCTTATCAGCACGAACTACGGACACTTCATTTCTATAAATAGTTTTTTGGACAGGATGATTTGTAATGCCATCTTGGTATCCCCACTTAGATTCCGAGTTGTTTCCGTTAGGGAAAAGATTTACAACGCTATAACCAAACTCAGCAGCAATCTTTTTCAGGGAAGTAATTGAAGGCTCTGTGTTACCGCGCTCAATCTGGCTGATAAAACTTTTAGAAAGTCCGGTCTTGGCTGAGAATTTTTCCAGCGTCATTTGACGCTTCTGTCTTTCAGTACGTATTCTTTTTCCCAAATCAATCAACGTCGTAGGCATATAACCATCTCCTTCAAATTCGTCACAGTTTAACTTTTTATACTGAACTTTTTATTTTACCAAAATGATATATTTTAATCAAGCTTAAACCATTACCCAGATATTTCTGTTTGATATCCTGCCTGCCATCCAGGTCAGCGGGAGCCGAGGAATGCACGATCTGCCCTCGACTCAATATATAAATATACTCGGTATATTTCTGCGCAAAACGTAAGTTCTGTTCAACAAGCAGAATGGGCATCCTGCTCTGTTGCAATTTGAGCATTGATTTGTATTTTAATATTCAATACTGTATTCCCCGTCAAGATATTTTTCACTTTCATGAAATATGATTCCAAATACGGCTGAAGTGATCAGGCCCTGATCCCATCCAGTTTCAGCCATAGGCATTATTCAATTGTTTTACGGACAGAAAATTAAGGATACTCACCGTCACTTCTACCCGCTCATGCCTGATCAACGGAGTATCTGTATCGTTTTTTCTCTCCTTGTCGTAACAACCAATCTCGGCAGCGGATGGGCCTGACCCGACGGGATGACGATCCTTAAAATGCAAGGGTATCTCCGGCATGGCTCGCTGATTTATTTCTGTCAGAGTAGATTTTTTTTATTGACACAACACTTTCCCACTGCTAATCGAATAAGTAGTCGGATCAGACTCTATAGATGCAGGTACCCATCCAATTATCAGCCGTCCAAAAGGGGGCATTTAGCAATGAACGACACATACAAAAGCTTTGGACTTGAAGATCAGGTTGCGATTGTCACCGGCGCTTCCCAGGGAATCGGCCGTACGCTGGCCATGGCACTGGCTGAGGCCGGTGCACATATCGCCCTTGTTAGCCGGACCCAATCGGCTTTAGACCAGGTCGCGTCCGAAATCGATACATTGGGCCGTCAAGCACTGGTTGTACCGACTGACATTGCAGATGTTTCCCAGATTCGCAGCATGGTCGACAAGGTTCAGGGCCATTTTGGAAAAATTGATATTCTAATCAATAACGCGGCCTGGACGGTTACGGCCGATGCGCTGGATGTCTCCGAAGAGGAATGGGACCGAACGCTGGACAGTAGCCTTAAATCCGTTTTTTTTCTGTGCCAGGCAGTTGCACCCATGATGATAGAACAGGGGAATGGACACATCGTAAATATGGGATCCACCTTTGGCGAAGTCACCTTCAAGACACGTAGTGTTTATGCGGCCGCCAAGGCCGGGGTTCATCACCTCACCCGTGCCCTGGCCAACGAGTGGTCTGCCAAGGGCGTACATGTCAATGCCATAGGCCCGTGTGTCACCGAAACACCCACGCGTCGTGAAATCTTTGAGCGCCCCGGCTACAGGGAATGGGCTCTCGGGCAAATGCTTCCGATTGGGCGCTGGGCGCAGCCGGAAGACTTTATCGGCGCCACGCTTTTTTTGTGCAGCTCCTTTTCGGATATGGTGGTCGGTCATGTTTTGATGGTTGACGGCGGTTGGACCATCCATTAGCCGAAACCTGCAACAATAGTCAAATAGCCGTGTATCGGGTTCTTAGCATCAGGGTAGGACCATAACGGTAAAAACACGGTTGTCTTTCATATAAACCTACAAATTATTTCTACAAGGAGGCCACCCATGGGGTACGAATTAGACACCTATTTTATCGAGAAAGCGCACAAAACGAGTCCACAACGTCTGTACAGTCACACCGGTGTTGACTGGCAATACCGGGTTGATTTTGAACGCCTGCGCCAGGAACGACTCCAGCGCACCCGCGATCAGATCGAAGCCTTTGACCTGGGAGCGCTGGTATTGTATGCCGGCGCCAATATCCGCTATGTCACAGGCTCTTATCAGGGTAACTGGAAGTACAATATCAACATACGCTACGTGGTTCTGCCTCGGGGTGGTGAGCCGGTGCTGTTTGAGACCGCCGGTTCGGACATGCACTGCGCTCGCATCGATCTGCCCTGGATGCAGGATCGCATCCGACCGGCCATGACCTGGCAATGGGCCGAAGGCGCCGTGCCGCATATGGCCGGCAAGATGGTCGACACTGTGCTGGAAGTGTTAAAAGAAAACGGAGTTGAAAAAGAGAAAATCGGCATCGACAACCTGGACATGCCCATGCTCCAGGCATTCAAAGAGGCCGGCGTCAACGTGGTTAACGGCTGGCCGGCCATGTCGGCTGCCCGGGTGGTCAAGACCGTCGATGAAATCGAACTGCTCAAGCAGGCATCCTCTATCGGCGATGCAGCCATGTGGAAGATCAAGTACGAATGGCTCAAGCCGGGGGTAACCGAACGCTATATCGAGGCCAAAGTACACGAGTTTATGCTCACCAGCGGCTGTGAGATCATCTACGACATCATTGTGGCTTCCGGAGGCAACACCAACCCCTACCGACGCTGGGCCACCGACAAGCTGATTCGCCAGGGAGATCTGGTAATCGTTGACATCAATGCAGTGGGACCCTCGGGGTACTTTATCGACTTTGTGCGTTGTTTCAAGGTAGCTTCCAAAATGACGCAGAAGGAGATCGATCTGTACCGCGAAGTGTACGATTCCATGTACGCCGGTATGGACAAGCTGCGACCGGGCAACACCTCCGCCGATGTGGCCGCCTGTTTTAACAAATACGACGACGACCTGTACGGCACGGTAACCCTGCAGCAGTTTGCCCACAGCATCGGTATCACGCTGTATGAGGGTATGTGGATATCCCGGGCCTACTCCCTGGACTATCCTGCCGAGATCAAGGAGAACATGTACTTTGCCATCGAAACCTTTGCCGGCCATCCAGGACTTCCCCAGACCTGCCGGCTGGAAGAAAATGTGCTGGTCACCGCCGACGGGCCGGTAGTATTTACCATGATGGAGCACATGGAAGAAGCCATGGCATAACACGCGAGGGAACAAATGAACGACAAGTGGAAAAGCTTCGGGCTTGAAGATCGAGTGGCCATCGTCTCTGGTGCGTCAGAGGGTATTGGTCGAACCCTGGCCATCGCGCTGGCTGATGCCGGCGTTCATGTTGCGATAGCCAGTCGCACCCAAACAGCATTGGAAGAGGTTGCCTCCGAAATCGAAACATTGGGTCGTCAGGCCCTGGTTGTTCCTACAGACCTGAGGGAGGTGGCCCAGATCCACACCTTGGTCGCCAAGACGCATAATCACTTTGGAAAAGTTGATATTCTCATCAACAACGCTGCCTGGACCGCTACCGTAGAGGCCTTGGATGTTACCGAGGAGCAATGGGACCAGACCCTGGATACCAGTTTAAAGGCCTATTTCTTTCTGGCCCAGGCGGTGGCCCCGATCATGATAGAACAGGGCCAGGGTAAAATTGTCAATATTGGATCCAACCTGGCCGAAGTTGCTTTCCGGGGTCGGTCTGTCTACTCGGCGGCCAAGGCCGGTGTGCATCATCTGACCCGTGCCCTGGCCAATGAATGGGCTTCCAAAGGTATCCATGTCAACTCCGTGGCCCCGTGTATTACGGAAACACCCACGCGGCGGGAATTGCTCCAGAGACCCGGCTATAAGGATTGGGCTCTGGAGCAGCTCCCCATCGGGCGCTGGGCCCAGCCTGAGGATCTCATCGGGGCCACATTGTTTTTATGCAGCTCTTTATCGGATATGATGGCGGGTCACATCCTGATGGTAGATGGCGGTTGGACCATTCATTGATAATAATATTTCATCTTAAGGAGAAAACAGAATGGGAAACACTTATGTCGTGCCACTCAAAGACGCCGTAACAGGCGTATTGCATGGGAAAGCCGGTACCTTCAGGGTGCTCATCGATGAAGATATCAGCGGAGCAAAACATTTTTCTCTGCTGGTCAATACCATGAATGCCGGTGTTGAAGGCGCCTGGCACAAACACGATGATAACGAACATTGCTGGTACATCCTGTCCGGTCATGGAACCATGTACATCGCCGATGAATCTTTTGAGCTCGGGCCGGAAATGGCGGTGTTTGCCCCGGCAGATACCATGCATAAAATCGATGTCGGTCCGGATGAAGATCTCACCTATGTACTGATTTATGCACCACCGGGACCGGAAAAACTGCTAAAGGCACATGGCGAACATGCCTTTGACAAAAAATAACTTCTAAAAAAGAAACACGGGCCATTAGACATGAAATCCAATCGTCTGGAAGGAAAACGTGCCGTTATTACCGGTGCCGCCGGGGGAATTGCCATTGCTACGGCCCTATCTTTTGTCGCGGAAGGAGCCACTGTCACCCTTGCCGATCTGGATCGGGCCGGTGTTGAGAAGGCCGTGTCAAAGGTTATCTCCCAAGGGGGAAAGGCCAGGGCATTTGTCATCGATGTCACTTCCCGGAAGGAAGTGGAATCTATGATGACCGGCGCCGACACTTTCATGGGAGGCATCGATATCCTGGTGACCTGTGCCGGTGGTTACAAAGCCTATGCCGGGTTTGAAGATATCCAGGAAGCGGACTGGGACCAGGTGATGAATGTCAATCTGAAAAGCGTCTACCTGTGCTGCAAAGCCGTACTCCCCTATATGAAAAAAGAGGGCTGGGGGCGGATCATCAACCTGGGATCCCTGGCCGGCCGCAGCACCAGTGCCGGCACCTCGCCTGCCCATTATGCTTCGGCCAAGGCGGCGGTGTCCATGATGACCCAGTACCTTGCCAAAGACATCGGCCCGTACGGTATCACTGCCAATACAATTGCACCGGGAACCACCTTGACCGAACGGGTGAAAAATCTACTGACTCCCGAAAAAAAGGAACTATTTACCAAGGCTTGCCCATTGGGTCGTTTGGCACAACCCGAGGAAATTTCAGACGTGATCACATTTCTGGCCAGCAATGAAAGCCGCTATATCACAGGCGCAACCATCGATGTAAACGGCGGCCGGCTAATGCTTGTATGAATGTTTGTCAATTGAAATCTTAATTTGGCTCCATCAAGAAAAATATTTTTCTGAGTCAGGCACCATCAACGCTAATTTTAACAAGATGAGGAGGCTGTATGAAAAACACAATTAAAGTCTTAAGTTATTTAACCATTTGTTGTTTCGTTATCGTTGGGCTGGTCAACCAGGCCAATGCCGAGTGGCCGGACAAACCGATTACGGCCGTCATTCAATACAAAGCCGGTGGTGGAACAGACACCATGACCCGTGCTTATTCCGCTGAAATGGAAGCACCATTGAAGGCCACCATCAACGCCGTGAACCGTCCCGGCGCCCTTGGCGCATTGGCCATGGATTTTGTATGGCAAAAACCATCAGACGGTTATTGGTGGCTGGGTGGTTCCAACTTCGGCAAGCAATTACGTGTTATGGGCCACACGAAGCTGAGCCCCTGGAAGGATTGGCAGTACTTTAAAGCCGGCAATTCCATCCAGGGTTTTGCCGTAAAAGCAGATTCTCCTTTTAAAACACTGGGAGATTTTATCGCAGCAGCCAAAAAGAACCCCGGCAAATACAAGGTTTCCAACTCGGGTGTCGGTGGGCTCTGGGCCGAAGGCATCTCCATCATGACAAGTGTAGCCGGCATCGACGTAAAGCAGATCCCGTATAAGGGTGGTGCTCCAGCGGCGCTGGCATGCCTGCAAGGTGAAGTCGACGTGGCCGGCAGCGGCTTGCACGAAACCATCGAATTCATCCGGGCCGGAAAAATGAGAAACCTGGCTATTTTTGCCAAAGATCCCATCACGCTTAAAAATGGTACCGTACTCCAGCCTGTCGGGAAATATGTACCTGCCTTGGCAGCACACGCACCCTTCGGCGGATATTATACTCTGGCTGTTAAAAGGGACGTGCCGGCTCCGATTATGAAAAAAATTGCCGCAGCATTTAAAACGGCATGCAATTCACCTAAATTTGAAGCATTGCTAAATAAGAAATTCTTCTTAAAAGATGTCCTGGTAGGCGAAGCTGCCGACAAGGCCGCCGCCCGCGCCGAGAGCACAACGGCTTGGTTGTTGTGGGACTTGAAAGTTGAAGGTGCCAAGATCAACCCGGCTGATGCAGGCATTCCCAGACCGGAAGATTTTGACAAATGGTGGCCGCCAAAGGGCTATAAACCGACCATGTAAGCGACAGTTCACCTGGATGGTGCCCTTGAACATCTCTGATGTTTCAGGGCATTGTCCACAATACAACCGTAACGTATCACTATTGGGGACCCAGATTTTGGAACCATCTGAGCAAGAAAATGCAAACAAACAATCGCAGATGGCAAGCACAGATGTCGTTAGCTCTTTGATCGTCATGGCGGTGGCTGTCGTCATATCAATTTGGGCTCTTAAATTGTCAAAACCCTCCGGGTGGGCCTCTGCCCCGGGTCTGGTACCGCTTATATTCGCCGGCACCATGTTTTTGATGAGCCTGGGGCTTTTCATTACAGCGGTGTGCCGCAATGGTCTTACTTTTTTACGTACCAGGCTGTCATCTTTTTCGGGCAAAGACTTTTTTCAAGATACGCAGACAAAACGATCCATTTGGATTATCGTATTGGCCGCTGTTTATATGCTGATTTTAACCGGTCGACTGCCGTTTGAAATCGCCGGATTTCTATTTTTGCTCAGTACATTTGCGGTCTTTTGGGAAAAAGGTCGCTGGCTCAAAATTATTGTCGCATCCATCGTTATCCCCTTGTTTTTCAGCCTGACGTTCAGATTTTTATTCTCGATTTTATTGCCCGGGGATTCAATATTCGACTACTTTCTTTAGAGGCCATTGTATGTATTCTTTTTTCACTGCTTTTGAACCTTATATGATGTTGCTGTGTTTTTCCGGTGCGGCCATGGGAATCATCTGGGCTGCCCTGCCCGGTCTCTCCACCACAATGGCCATGGCCCTTCTGGTGGGGCTCACCTATCGCATGCCCACCGAACCGGCTATTATTTTCATTCTGGGTACCTTTACCGGTTCGGTTTTTGGTGGAGCTATTTCCGCCGTGCTGATTAACATACCCGGAACACCGGACGCGGTGCCCACCCAAATGGCAGGATTTCCCCTCGCCAAACAGGGCAAGGGTGGCCTTGTATTAGGAATGTCCATTACGGCGTCCATGGTGGGAAATTGGATCGGCATCCTGCTGCTGGTCACCTGTGTCAGCTACGTGCTGGACATTGCCCTGAATTTTGCATCCTGGGAAGTTGCCTTGCTGGCACTCTGGGGCATATCCATCAGCGGCACCCTGACTGCCGGCGAAGCGCCGGTTAAAGGTTGGATCTCCGGTTGGATGGGTGTTTTGATCGCCATGGTAGGCAGGGAAGAAATTCATGGCATTGAACGGTTCACATTCGGCAGCCAGGAACTTCTTTTAGGAATCCCCTATATTCCGGTACTCATCGGTCTTTTCGGGCTTACTGAGATTATTATGGTTCTGTCCCAACCCCAACCATATGTGATCCCGCAAAAAATCGGCAGGATATTCCCCCCTATAAAAGAATTTTTAAAATACTGGAAAAGTATTATCCGTTCATCCATCGTGGGACTCATCACCGGAATCATTCCGGGAGCCGGAGCCAATGTGGCCACATTTGTATCCTACGGCCTTGGTGAACGTTTCACCGGCAAGCGCTTTTCCAAGGGCAGCATGGAAGGCGTGATCTGCTCGGAGGTCGCCAACAACGCCAATATCGGTGGTGCACTACTGCCCTCACTGGTTCTGGGTATCCCCGGCAGTGCAACCGTAGCGGCATTTTTGGCCGCCCTGAACCTGCACGGTATCGTGGTGGGCCCTACAATTGAATTAGAGCAGCCGGGTATCATGAGTTTTATGTACGGCACCTTGATTGTGGCCAATATCGGTATGTACATCTGTGCGTTTCTCCTGATCAAACCCAGTGTCAAACTTTTCTCCTTGCCCCGGGAACTGTTGCTGCCGATTATTGCCCTGCTGTGTGTTCTGGGTTCATTTGCTCAGAAAATGTCCATGTTCGACATTTATTTGATGTTCGGCTTTGGATTGTTAGGCTTCTGCATGCGCAAAGCCGACATACCCATCGGACCGATGATCCTGGGTGTCGTTTTAGGGAACATGCTGGATCAAAATTTTAGACGGGCCATGATTATCTTCGAAGATGAAAGCATATGGCAAATCCTGATTGATCGTCCGCTGGGAACCGTATTAATCATTATTATTCTGCTGACGTTTATCAGTGGTATCTGGCCAAAAAAAAAGAAACAATTTAAATAAGAAATAACTCAGCGCTGCTGATCAAGATAAAAACAGACAAATGTATTTCTAATCGAGGAGGCATTTAAAAAATGACCCAAAAGAAAAAGGAAATTGGTCTGGCCATTGTTGGTTGCGGCACTATCGGTCGCATCCGCGCCATGCTGGCACACGATTATCCGGCCGTCGGGTGGCTGGGGTTGTGCGATATCAAGGAAGATCTGGGGAAAAAGCTGGCAAAAGATGCTCAGGCAGATTTTTTCACCACCGATTTTAGAGAGCTTCTCAAACGCCCGGAGGTCAATGCCGCCATCATCGCCACCGATGAAAACTTTCATGTCGACCCGACCCTTGCAGCCATAGAACAGGGTTACGACCTGTTTATCGAAAAACCCCTGGCCACCGATGCAAAAGAATCGCTGAAAATACTCACAACCATCGAAGAGAGTGGTGTGGATGCGGTCATCGGCTACACCAACCGCTTCCGCCGACGTTTTCTGGCCATCAAACAACGCCTTATCAGTGGTCAGATCGGTGAAGTGACATCGGTTGTCACCCGGGCTTTCATGAACCGCATGGTTCCCATTGCCACCACCCGACGCACGGATCAACGTAAAAACCTGACGCCCATGGTGGTATCCGGCACCCACAGCCTCGACATGAGTATGTGGCTCATGGAAGGAAAAATCCCGGTGTCGGTTTATGCTCAATCGATAGACAAGGCCCTGGCCAAATACGGGACCAAGGATTCCACCTTTGGTATTTTTACCATGGATGACGGCACCATCTTCAGTATGAATATCAGCTGGGCCCTACCGGTAGTGTGGCCCGGAGCCGTCTATGGACTGGAAATCGGCATTGTGGGGACCGAAGGCGTCATCGATGTGGAGGACACCCATCGGGATCTGGTGCTGGCCTCCGAGAACCCCCAGGGCGCCGGGTACAAACCCGAAGGCTATGAGCCCGAGTTTAAACGACACGTGGACTTTCTCACCAGCTATCCCCCGGGAGATACCCATATCGGACAACTCTGGGGACCCATGCGGGAAGAAACCAACACCTGGTTTGCCCGCGTCTGCTTGGGGCTCGACTCTCCCCATGCAACCGCTGCCGAGGGCCATCGCAATCTTATTCTGACAATGGCCATGGATCTGTCCGCAGCACGTGGCGAGAAAATAGAGTTACCCGTCGATCTGAATGAGTTTTACCGGTAATGGAAATTACCCACCTGATCATCATGTTCTTTGTCGGCGTTGCTGCTGCAGCCTTCGGTACCCTTATCGGTGGGTCCAGCATCGTAACGATTCCGACCCTGATACTATTAGGCCTGCCACCGCATACCGCCATCGGGACCGATCGTTTTGGCATTATCGGGGTGGGTATATCGGGCTGGTACAAATTTCACAAAAAAAAACTCATCAATTACAGGATCGGGTTTATTGTCGCCATTCCGGTGTTGTTCGGCACGGCTCTGGGGGCCAATCTCGTATTACAAATCAGTGAAAGCGTCCTGAAGTACGTCATCGTGGCCACCAACATTATACTGGTGGCCTTCCTCCTGTTCAATCGGGGTATGGGTGTTGAAAAGAGACAAACCGCGATACAAAAAAAAGAATATGTTGTCGGTGCCTCCTTAAGCTTTATGAACGGTATTTACGGTGGTTTTTATGGCGCCATGGCCGGCACCTTCTCGATCTATATACTGATTGGCTGGTTCCGACAAACGTTCATCCAAAGTGCCGCCACACAAAAAATCGGCTCCATCTTCATGACCGTAACAGCTGCCACCGTGTTTGCCATGAATGATGCCATTGATTATCCTCTGGGTCTGGCGATGCTGACGGGATGTCTGGTGGGATCATATATAGGCGCACATTATGCTGAAAGGATTGGAAATATCTGGGTCAAAAGAATGTTTGTTGTCTTTATCGTCCTTGCCCTTGCTAAGATGATACTCAGTCCCTAGAGGTTTTATTTGAAAGAAAAATCGAAAAATCGATCGCATCAAAGTTCCAATCTTGAAATGCGATCTTCAAAAAGGTCGGCCGCCATGGACACCACCCCTATGCAAAGACTCGAAAAAGCGCTTCTACCATATGAAGAGCAATTGCAGAAACAGGAAGCATTTAGAAAAAGGCTGGGGGTTAAAGAAGTCGACCAGCCCACCTACCAGCGCTATATCACCGGACCCATCGAACGTTTTGAAAAAAAGCGCATGGCTTTCTTATGCATGCGTCCCGACAATCCCCATGGCGAAGCGCTTCGGAAAAAATTCAAGGCGCGAACCGGCCATGACCATTATCTCACCCCGCTTGCATATGAAGAATTGGACATGGAGGACCGTTTCGGCCGCGCGCTGGCCGATGCCGGCTATCGCGCCTGCTGCGAATACGACCCGGTTCCGTTTCCGGTCACGCCCGAGCCGGGCCGGGTGGATATCAACGACAAAGCCAGGATGTCCAGGATCATCAAAAAGGTGGGCCTGCTGTTCGGAGCCGACATGGTGCACATCACAAAGCTGGATCAACGCTGGCTCTACAAGGATGTCGACATCTCACACAAGTATGCCATCGTGGTTGTTATGCAGCACAAACCCAGTCTGATCGACCTTGCGCCCTCTTATTTTTCCTGGGCTTCTTCCGCCGATGCCTATTCCCGACTTAAACTTGCTACGACTCAACTCACGGATTTTATCCGCGGCCTTGGCTATGATGCCATGTACCGTGAAACCAGGGGCGGAGGTGATCCAGAATTGAACATGGTGCCCATCGCGCTGGATGCCGGCGTCGGCGAATTCTGCCGCACCGGCCGGGTGCTTTCTCCGGAATACGGCAACAACATGCGCCTGAAAGCGGTTACCACAGACCTGCCCCTGCTTCCGGACAAACCCATTGCCTTCGGCACCCATGATTTTTGTATGGCCTGTGAAAGTTGTGCTAAATTCTGCCCGTCCGGCGCAGTACCCAAAGGCACGCCCAGTAACGACATCCCCAATCCCGTCCACAACAATCCGGGATTTCGCAAATGGTGGATCAACGCCGAAAAATGTATCATCTTCTGGGGCATGAACAAGAGAAAATGGCCCAGCTGCGGCGGACGTTGTATCGCGGTCTGCCCCTGGAACAAACCCATGAACCGGTTTCACAACTCGGTGCGATGGTTGGCCGTTCACGCACCACGCTTTATTAAAAAGCTCTTGGTCCGAGGTGATGAAATCATATACCGACGCCAAAAAAAAATAATCTGATAACGTTTAAGGAGTCATTATGAGTGAAAAAGCTACAAGCGAGTGGTTAGCGAGTACCGATTGGATTGCTGAGAATTTAAATAACCCGGATGTCCGGCTAATTGAAATCGGCGCCCTCAAGGATCCGGATGCCTATTACGCCAGCCATATTCCGGGTACCCTACTCTGGCCTTGGAAAGAAACACTGTGGCATCCTGAAATGCGCGATTTCGCAACACCCGAAGGTTTCAGCAACTTGATGTCAAAAAGCGGCATAAGCCATGACACGACCATCGTTTTTTACAGCGATCAGATTCAGTTCAACAATTATGCCTTCTGGGTATGCGCCATGCGGGGTCATAAGAATATGAAAATCATGAACGGCGATATGAATCTGTGGCTTTACGAAGATCTCCCGATAACCACAGACGTGCCTAATTTCACGCCCACCGATTATCCCGTCCGACCCTTGGAAGAGGATTGCCGGATTGGGCGCGACGGCGTATTAGCCGGACTTTCTAATCCCGACAGGGTGTTGCTGGACATGCGCACAAAGGAAGAATATGTCGGCAAACGGGTATCGCCGGACTGGTTTCCGGTGGATCATGGTGCCGTGAGAAAAGGGCACATCCCCGGTGCCCGGAATCTGTATTACATGAATTTGCTGAACGAGGATAATACTTACAAGACCCAGGGCGAACTTCAGGAAGCTTACTCGACTGTGGGAGCGACACCGGACAAGGAGCTTGTTTCCTATTGCCGCTTGAGTCATCGTGGATCCATGGCGTGGTTTGTTGCAAAATTCCTGCTCGGCTACCCCCGTGCAAAAGTATATGACGGATCCTGGACGGAATGGGGATCGCTTGTGGGCGTTCCGATTGTGAATATGTCTTTAGAAAAGGAATTATAGGAAATTGCGTCACCCGGATCAGGTGACCAGGATTATATTTCCGGATAAAGAATCGAAAGCTTATCCTGACAAAGCAAGGTCTTTTTTTAGGAAATATATTTTGATATGGGTAAAAATTACCTGATGTTTCACAGAAAACAATTATTCAACTTCCCTAAACCGGCTTTTAATATAGTGATAACGTGATGATTACTTTTTTCTTGCGAGTGAATTTTTTTGCTTGACTGTGTACAAGATCTTGACTAAAACTGATTCAGATAATGGACAGGATATCATTATATCGCTTTTTCAGCGACAATACGTATAACTCTCTTTGTCCCCACTCGTGCTGCGAGGGCGCCTGCACAACTATAAATGCTATGAAAGGACTCTAAAAATGACAAAATACGTCAAACTGGAAAATCTACCCGAATTAATCAATGTTCCCCCGAAATCAGGACATCATTCAGATGTTTTCACCGACACCGAATATGAAAAGGGATTGGCCATAAAATTCGGCATTAACGATACCGTATGCGGCTCCAAGCGAATTTCCATGGGGCGCACGATCATCCCACCTCATACGGCCAACGAACGGCACGTTCATTTGAGCGCCGAAGCCGCCATGTATATCGTCAGAGGAACAATGACGTTGTTTTTGGGCCCGGAAGCCGCCATAACGAAATGCCCGCCAGGCACATTTGTTTTCGCGCCGGAGGGAATCATTCACGGGGTTGCCAATGCCAGCCGCACAGATGAGGTGGAGCTCGTTTTTGCCTATGGTGGCGTACCGTCAAAAGAAGCTGCCAACATCATATTCATCGATGATTCCGAAAATGACTACCCGCCTCCGGGATGGGATACGGAAGAATAATTAATGATGGTAAAACAGGTTTTGAGTAAAGATCGCCGTAAAAATAGTGAACAAGGTCTGATCAAATGAAAAAGAGCCGTGAAAGCTGCAGTCACAACGATCCGTGGTATCGCCGTATCAATTACAATACCGTCACAGCCATATTTCTTCTCATTTTATGGACCATCATGTTTTTCACCATTCCCTACCAGATCCAGAAGCCAATGCTTTTTATGGGCCGCAGTTTAATGGGATTAAAACCGACCCTGTTTCCCCAGTTGGCAATCCTATCCCTTATCTTTCTGAATATCTGGTATTTAGTGATCAGTTTTCGACTCAAAGATAAAAACCTTTTTACAGAAGTCACACGGCAAGGCTATTTTCGCATCATCGCCTCCCTTGTCGTTTTTTTCGCTTATGCGCTTTTGTTTGAGCACCTGGGGTTTGTCCTCTCCAGCATTCTGGTGGCCGGCACCCTGTCCACCTTTTACGGTAACCGCAATATTCTGGTTGGAATTGTCGTGAGTGTCGGTGTGCCTCTGGGTATCTATTTTGTCTTCACACGACTGTTGAAAGTTTCCTTGCCGGAATTTCCTTTTTTTTGATCGACCGATGCAACCACGGAAACAACCCAATGGTTTGATATCTGGCATATGTTCCGGAAAGGCTATTTAAATGTGGGATAATTTTTTACAGGGAGTACTGCTTACCTTGCGATGGGACACATTCGGCATGATGGGCTTGGGTCTCATGTTGGGAATGTTCGTTGGCGCGCTTCCCGGTTTTACAACCATCATGGCCATGGCGGTCTTACTGCCGATTTCGTTTTTTATGGACCCCATGGTGGGCATTCCATTTCTGATAGGTGTATACAAAGGAGGCATATACGGTGGCAGCATACCGGCAATCCTGGTATCCATGCCCGGCACCGGCGCCTCTGTGGCAACCACATTTGACGGACCGTCTTTGACCAAGAAGGGAAAATCGCGCAAAGCCATGGAAATGGCGCTTTTCGCCTCGGTCTGCGGAGACTTGTCAAGTGATATCCTCACCATCTTGTTTATCGGTCCCATTGCAATCATGGCCATGAAAATCGGCCCGCCGGAACTGGGGGCGATTATTCTGCTCAGCCTCATTATCATCTCCGCCACCACATCGGGCCTGTTTATCAAAGGACTGGTCATGTGCTTCATCGGACTCTTTTTTTCCATGATCGGTCAGGATCCTCTGGGCGGCATGTCCCGTTTCACTTTCGGCTTTTTCGAAATCAAATCCGGCATTCCCCTGCTTCCAATGCTCATCGGTCTGTTTGCCATTCCTGAAATTCTTCAGGCCGTTGAAAAGAAAATAACCTCTTTCGTTGCCGAGGAATTCAATCTCAAGGCGGGGGAAAAATTAACCTTTAAGGAATTCCGCCGGAGCATCAAGACCATTATCAGATCCACTGCCATCGGTACCTCTCTGGGGATTATCCCCGGTGTTGGTCAAGTGGTTTCAGCCTTTGTGGGGTATGCTGCCGCCAAAAATGCTTCCAAGCACCCGGAAACATACGGCAAGGGCGAACTGGATGGGATTGCAGCGGCTGAAGCAGCCAACAATGCCGTAAACGGCCCCACCCTGGTACCACTGCTGACCCTGGGTATTCCCGGAGACAAGATCACGGCCATCCTGCTGGGTGCTTTTATCGCCCAGGGTTTGCGTCCGGGACCACAGCTTTTCACCGAACAGGGACCACTGGTCTTTGCCCTCCTGGTGGCCATGCTTTTTGCAAATATCATTTTTCTCGTCCTCGGTTATCTCACCATCCCGTTATTTGCCAAGGTCGTGACTATCCGGAAATCAGCACTTTTGCCGTTGACAGCCATATTTGCCTTTGCCGGCTCCTATGTATATCGTTCGGACCCCTTTGATCTGCTGGTGCTGGTCTTTTTTGGTGTTTTCGGCTATGCTGCCAAAAAATTAAATTTTGACGTCACGCCCATGGTCATGGGTTACATCCTGGGACCGGTTCTTGAATATTCTTTCGGCCAAACCATAAATCTGGGACGAGGCGATACCCTGCACTACATTTTCGCTGCACGTCCCATCACCGCAGTGATACTGGCCATCACCCCTTTTATAACGGCCGGGCTGTGGTGGCGAAGTGCCCGTCTGCGGAACAAACATATAAAAGAACCGCCGTCTTAAGGATGAGAGGAGGTGATATCCGGTTATCTGAAATAGATTGTTTCATTACACAAATTACTCCCATGTCAACACCAACCATATAAAGGAGGATACAGCATGTCTATTCGAAAATTATCTCGTTCAATGTTAGTGGCAGTGCTTCTGGTTTTTGTCGGCCTGTCACCCGTAATAGCCGATAACTATCCAAGCAAGCCGATTACCCTCATCATCCCGCTGGGAGCCGGTGGGTCTCATGACCTGAATGCCCGTGTTTTTACCAGTGTCATCCCGTCATACCTGGGCCAGGCCGTGGTAGTCAAACTGATGCCGGGCGCCGGCGGACAAACAGGCACGGCAGCGGCAATCAAAGCCAAACCGGACGGATATACATTGATCTTTACCCACAACTATATCGACCAGCTTCAGCCCCTGCTTGAAAAACTCCCCTACGACACCATCAAAGACCTGAAATCTGTTTGCAGGATCAATTATGGCGCCTCCAGTGTCGTTGTGCGAGCTGATAAGCCCTGGAAAACCCTTGATGACATGCTTGCATATGGCAAAAAGAGTCCCGGAAAGCTGATATTTACCACTTCCGGAAACTGGGGCGCAACCATGACCCCGGGTGCCAGGGTTCTGTTGGAGGCAGGTGTCGATGCTACATACATTCCCTACAAAGGCGGTGGCCCGGCCATGCAGGCAATCCTTGCCGGAGATGGTGACTTCATGATGTCCTTTCCTTCCCAGGCCGGCCCCCTTGTGGAAGCCGGTAAAATCCGTGCTCTTGCGAGCGCCGGTAACACCCGGGTTTTTCCGGATGTCCCCAATCTCAAGGAATTGGGATACGAGACCGGGACAATGGATCGCATCGTCATGGCACCCAAAGGGGTGCCGGAAGATCGTATGAAAATTTTACGGGATGCGTTCGCCAAGCTTAACACGGACAAAACCTACAAAAAATTGATGAAGCGAATCGGTGAGAATATTGAATACATGGATGGTCCTGATTACGACAAGCTCCGCCCGGTGAACCAGGAAGCGTACCGCGTACTGGTCAAAAAGATTTCGGGTCAATAATTAGACGCCATATTTCACAAAGATAAAAACTGGCATTCTCCCTTTGTGAGAATGCCGGTTTTTTTCAACCAGTACATCTCGAACCTTTAGCCCTTCTAATAAATAGGATTTTGGAATAGCATATGAATAGAACAATCGGTTTTGTGGGCTTGGGTTTGATGGGCAGCGGTATGGCACACAACCTTATCAAAGCCGGCTTTCGCGTTATAGGCTTTGATCTGGATTCGAATAAAGTAGCGGCATTCACCGCAGCCGGCGGCCAAAAAACAGAAAATCCGGAAACCATGCCGGCACAGGTGGATGTCATCATTCTTTCCCTGCCCAATTCGCATGTGGTCAACGAGGTGGTGTACAAGACCTTACGCTTAAATGAAAGCAACCGGGGAAATTTGATTCTGATCGATACCACCACGGCCGATCCTGAAATGTCAAAGGCCCTGGCTTCACAGTTACTAAATTCAAGCATCGCAATGTTAGACGCCACCATTAGTGGGACCTCCAAAATGTGTGCCGAGAAAGACATCACCTTTATGGTCGGTGGTGAGAAATCAATTTTTCAGCAATGTGATGCTGTTTTCGCAGCCATGGCAGTTCAAACTTTCTATTTAGGCCTCAACGGATCCGGTGCACTGATGAAGTTGATTGTCAATCTAGTCCTGGGAATGAACCGCATGGTCCTGGCGGAAGGTCTTTCTTTGGGGAAAAGGGCCGGCGTGGACGCCGAACAGATGCTGAATGTACTTAAAAACTCGGCCGCATACTCCAAGGCCGTAGATATGAAAGGTCTTAAAATGACCACCCAGGATTTTATACCGGCCGAGGGGAAACTCGCCTTTCACCTCAAAGATGTTCGCCTGATACTTGATTTGAGCCGCCAACTGAATTTTCCATTGCCCCTTAGCTGTCTGCACGCCCAAGCCCTGACATCACTGGTTGCCAAAGGTCGGGGAGAATGGGATAATGCTGCGATAATATCCTTCTACGACGATCTTGTACAATCTTGACCACTGGAGAGACCATGGACAAACATGTATTTGCCGTAGAACGGCTGGAAAATTTTATAGAAAGCGTCTTGGTTGGACTGGGTGTGACCACTGACCATGCCCGCATCTGTTCCCAGCGAATGATTGAAGCGGATCTGCGGGGCATGCACGGTCATGGAATCTTCCGCTTGCCCCCTTACTGCCAACGGATAGAGGCGGGGGGCTATAACCTGCGCCCGGATATCAAGATTAAACGAGAAACCCCTGTCAGTGCCGTTGTGGATGGCGACAACGGTCTAGGGCAAGTCGTGGTCACCCAGGCAGTGGAGCTATCCATTCAAAAGGCCGAAGTAAGCGGGATGGCCTGGGTGGGTATTTGCAACAGCAACCATGCCGGTGCCGGCGGTGTTTACGCGGCATTGGCCCTCCCTCATGACCTGATCTCTATGTATATGGCTATCGGTAACGCCAATCACATGCCCCCTTGGGGTGGGACGGATCTTCTCCTAAGTACCAATCCCATCGCTTTTGCCATTCCCCCCGGGAAAGAACCACCCATTGTACTCGATATGGCCACCACCACCGCTTCCTACGGGAAAGTCAAGGTAGCTGCTCAAAAAGGCGAGGAATTTCCCATCGGTTGGATGGTGGATAAAAAGGGACAATCACTGACGGATCCCCGGCGAATCAAGGACGGTTTTTTACTGCCAATAGGTGAGCATAAAGGCTATGGTCTCAATTTCGTGATCGGGGCATTGGCGGGTGTTCTTAACACCGCCGCCTTCGGTAGTGCCGTAATCGACTTCAACAAGGATTTTAACACCCCCACCAACTCCGGTCAGGTAATTTTCACCATGCGGCCGGATCTTTTCAGAGATATGGCTGAATTCAAAGCCGAGATGGATATGCGCATTCGTGAAATCCGCACCTCGACACCCATGGAAGGAGCTGAACCGATCAGGCTGCCTGGAGAAATGTCTCTTCAGCGCCAACGGCAAATGCGGTCCGACGGCGTGCCGGTGGCCTACCCTGTGTTGGTGCAGTTACGTGAAATTGCTCATCGCCTGGGCTTGCCGGACCGCCTTGATGATACACCTTAGCCCGAGCATTTCAGGTTCGTGAAATTTCCGGGCCAGGCTTTCAATGTTGCAGGAGTAAGCCATGTTTGACAAACTCGGCATCGTGACCAATTGTTTAGCCAAACGCCTGGCCGACAACGATCGTTTTGAAAGACTCATTGAGGACTTTGTTCAAAACGGGTTCATGCACATAGAAATTCGAGACGGTAATTATCTGCGCAAATCCGAGTTCGGAGAGATTCTTCAGGGGCTGGAAACAGCGATGCAGCATTATAGTGATAGTGAATGGCAGCGTCTTTGCGTTGCCGTCCACGATCATAATTCCAACGACGTTCCGTGGCTGCAGACCCAAGACCGGCGGTCAATCAACCGCATTGGCCAGCTGCTACAGATAAGTTCTGAACTCGTACTCAGCTATGCAATAGCGCATCCCTGGATGGACCGGCCAGAAAACAGGGTAGAGGATGATGCCGGCATCATTCGGGGTAAAAAACTGGCCTACCTGCTGTCACCCACCAAAGCACGACTTCGTCTGGTGCACATGGTGGTTGAACAGGCAGTGGATGAAAACACGGCGGTGTCCAATCTGCATCGGTATCAGTCGCTGACACCTGAGTGTCCGGTAACGCTGGCCGTGGAAAACAGCCAATTGCCACCCTATGTCATTCTAAATTTAGCAACCCAAGGCAATGCCTGTCTGGCATATGATGAGGCCAATAATTATTATCAGGACGGCATGACGATAGGAGACACTAAACTGTTTTGGGAGCGTGTGGAAAGCCGGCAACTCATCTCCGTACACCTGAAACAAAAAAATCATGTCGGCGTTCGTGCGCGCTTAGGAGATGGTTTTGTTGATTTACCGGTGCTGGTTAATCGCTTGTTAGATCTCTCCTATGGTGGCGATTGGCTGCTTGAGTACCGCGCTACGGATCGACCCATACAGGATGCCATTCAGAGCAGAAAAGTCCTCTTGAAACACAAAGTAGATACCCGGGTCCAAAGAGCCCGGC
>Ga0190293_1000201_pt1 | contig 21029 bp, 15 predicted proteins | sample 48693001_MG_FD_161671 | JGI IMG/M metagenome (GOLD analysis project Ga0190293, IMG submission 161671) | Hydrothermal vent microbial mat bacterial communities from Southern Trench, Guaymas Basin, Mexico - 4869-30-0-1_MG | ecosystem: Environmental > Aquatic > Marine > Hydrothermal vents >...
AAAGCCTCGACAGATCCACGGGTATGCCTGTGTTTTTTGCGAACCCTTCTCCATCAAGATTTCGGCACACCTCTTCGGGAAAAATCGCTCAGTTCAGGTATGAATAAAATCGTGTAACGAATTTATTGAAGAACCTCGCAGCAAGCTGCGAGGAATCTTCGACCGTAAGGAATTCTGTCTAATTTAGATTCGCTCGCTAACCCCGCAGCAAGCTACGGGGAATGCGCTCGCTATTGCGGTTCAGGCGTTGTGTTTTTTCTATGTATAACGAGGCGGTCACCCGGATGAATTGGGCGCTGGAGATCGATGCGGTTCCAGATAAGGATGGCAGCCAGTGGAATACCAAGTCGTTCGGCAATGACAGATAGATTGTCGCCTTCTTTGATGATATAGATCTTTTCTTTTTGAGTTGCCACGTAGTTCTTTTCAAGGTTTTTATACCGTGCCTGAAAACCCGATGAAGCCCCTTTAGGAATCAAAATCGTATGTTTTCCCTTTGCAAGATAGTGGCCCCGAAGTTCAGGATTCATGTCCTTAATTGTCTTGAAATATGTCTTTCCTGCCTGAGCGATAATCCGGAGAGGGATCTCCTGGGAACAGACTATTTGAATCTGATCAAACATTAGGGGAGGATAGTAGTCTTTTTTTGTCAGCACGAAACCATACTTTTTCGGGTTGGATAAGATCAACTTCACCGACAGGATGCGAAATAGATAACGCTGTGTTTCAAGAGGAAGGTAAAGCGCGTAATAATTATTCGTACCCTGTTCCAATATTTCGGCCATGAGGCCGCCTTCACCCATATTGTATGCGGCAGCGGCAAGTGTCCATGATCCAAATTTATGATGAAGTTGTTTTAAATACTGAATCGCTGCCGCTGTCGAGGCAAAAATGTTTCGGCGCTCATCGACAAATTCATTAACAACCAGCCCGTATTTCCGGCCGGTAGCGGCTGTAAATTGCCAGAAACCGATAGCCCCTTTTTTTGAACCTGAATGGGGCCGTAAGGCACTTTCGGCCACAGCGATGTACTTGAGATCGTCCGGCATCCCGTTGGCTTTCAATATTTTTTCAATATGGGGGAGATAGCGGTGGGAGCGTTTTAGCCAGAGAATCACCTGTGGCCGGTCCCAGAGGGAAAGCAAAAGCTCTTTTTCAAATCGTTCCCTGATTTCCTGGTTTTTAATCGGTACGTCTTCATTACAAAAACCATGTGAATTGTCTATCTTCAGAGATGAAATAAGAGCGGGGTATTCAGCTGATACTTTTGAGGCGGCATGGGTGATCGAGGGACTCACTAACCATATAAGGACCCCGACCAGGGCCAAACGACGAAGAAAATAATTAATCATGATCCTTACTTACAAACAAACCATTTTCGACTTTTTGCATGACAAACTCCTTAGGCTGAAATAACTACTTTAACCTGAACTGAGCGATTTTTATCTCGATCTGCACCGATCTCTTGGGGATCGAGTTTTCGCAAAAAGCCTCGACAGATCCACGGGTATGCCTGTGTTTTTTTGCGAACCCTTCTCCATCAAGATGTCGGCACACCTCTTCGGGAAAAATCGCTCAGTTCAGGTTTTAGTAACATGGGGAACAAAGCCCATAAAGTCAAGGGCATTGACGTCTTTCGATATAGAAAAATAAGCACACCCAATTATTATGATCATATGACCATAATAATCATTGACACGCTGTTTTGGTGTGCTTATATTGTGGGCAAATGCTCATAATATGGAGTTCATGTGCCCAGACCTAAAAAACTGCGATTCGTATCTGGTTATCCTGCCATCGCTGCATTTGTTCCGCAAGGTATGCCGGTTACCGGTGAGGTGATGCTGACGGTAGAGGAACTGGAAGCCATTCGATTGAGTGATTTCGAGTGTCTGGACCAGGAAACGGCTGCGAATCTCATGAAGGTGTCACGGCAAACCTATGGCAGGATTTTAAACCGTGCACGTTGTATCGTGAGCGAGTCGCTGGTCACCGGTAAAATACTGAAAATTGCTGGTGGAAACTATGCCATGCGTGGTGTGGGGAAGCGTCGACGCCAGAGACGCGGTCGAATGGGTTCTTAAACGAAAGGAAGGGAGGTGACATATATGCCACAAGGAGACGGTACCGGCCCAGATGGACAGGGTCGAAGAACAGGAAGAGGCCAGGGCCCCTGCGGACGGAACAACCAAAAATCCCAGGACCAGGGGATAAAAGACGGAGGCCGCGGAACCGGCCAAGGTAAAGGCGGGGCTGGTGGTCGCGGTCAAGGACAGGGCCGTGGTCTTGGCCGGGGAAAAGGAAACACCAATAACGGTTAAACATTCGGTTAAGAAAAGGAGGCAGGATTATGCCAGGATTAGACAGAAGTGGTCCCATGGGGTCCGGCCCCATGACCGGCGGAAGAAGGGGCCTGTGCGGAAATGCAGGATACGACTATGACATGCCGGTATCGGGAGGATTGGGTTATGGCAGAGGCCTTGGGTTGAGGAGGGGTCCCAGGGGTGGATTCGGACCAGACAGAGGCGGAGGACGTGGCTTTGGCCGACGATTTGTCGGAAATCCAAGATCATCCGATTATGCTTATCAGGTAAGTCAGACCGATGAAATTGGAACGCTCAAAACCCAGGCCAATGCCATGCAAGATTCGTTGGCGGCTATTTTAAAAAGAATCACAGAACTGGAAGATGACAATAAAAATTGAAAGTGAGCGATAGCGGAGGAATATCATGGCAATTTTGCCCGAAGCTGCAGCGGAAGCGTGGGAAAATCGTGAAGGTCCGGCTGTAATGACTACCGTCGATTCTAACGGTACACCCAACACCATTTATGTGAGTTGTGTGAATAAGTATTCAAATGATCAAATTGTTGTAGCAGACAATAAAATGCATAAAACCCAGGCGAACGTCAAAGCCGGCAGCCCCGTAAGTCTTCTGTATATTACAAAAGAAAAGAAAGCGTTTCAACTCAAGGGGTCTGTGACGTATCTTACGGAGGGAGCCATATTTGACGACATGAAAAACGGATGGCTGGACAAAAAGTACCCGGGATATGCAGCAGTGGTGGTTTACATCGAAGAAGTATATAACGGTGCTAAAAAACTTGCATAGTTTCATGAACTGTTTGGTTAAATGAGCACTTCTAAAAGGTATAGCCGATGGAAAAATGGAGTCTCCCGGAACTTTCATACGATTCAGGGTTGAGTTTGTGCCCATAGACCAACCCGACTGCCCCAATCGGTGTGACATACCGGAAACCGATTCCCGTTGAATAGCGCACCTTATTAGACCTTTCGTCGCCGGATGTATCGTCGAGATACCCGGCGTCGAAAAAAAAGGAGAGCTCGAAATTCAAACCAAGATCGATTCTTGCCTCTGCATTTCCTGAGGCCATCAATTTCCCACCCAGAGCGTCATCGTCATAATCGATTAAAAGCTGATTTTCATCGAAGCCCCGGACACTGGTTGTACCGCCCAGATAGAACAACTGATCATCGGGCACCTTGCCCTTGGATCGATAAGGGTATATTTTGCCGACATTGCTTCGACCGGCAAGCGTCAATCGGTTGAGGGGTGTTATATATCCCCTCAGGTCAAATCTGGATTTGAAAAAGTCATCCAGGGAGTTATTTATCCCCTTGGATACATCGACCTCAAACAGGCAAAAGACACCTTTTTTGGGATTCAAGAAATTATCCCGGCTGTCAAAACTGACGGAAGGTGTCACGGCCAGGATGGTTCTGGGGTCGAATACATCGTCTTTATCCACATTGTTATTTCTTCTGTACTGTTCTCGATCCTCGAGATTAAAACCGAGTCCCAGCTTGATATATTTTTTCCATTTTCGTGAAAAGTCCAGGTCGGTCCCCAAGCTCTTCGTGCCGAACTTCTGGTTAAAGGGTTCGCTGCGTTCGATATACACCCCGAAATCAGAGGATATGCGTGTACCCAAAAACCGCGGCTCAAAAATTCGCGATTCTCCTTTATACCCTGTTTTACTGACTTCTCCTTTGACTTTAAAGTCCTTGTTGGACCCCAGAAAATTTCGATCACCAATGGTACTGCTTGTGTACAATCCCTTTTCCGACGCAAATCCGCCCGTGACCTCGAAGTAGAACGGTTTTTCTTCGTTCACCTCTGTGAAGAGATGGATGGTTTCCGCCTTCTCTTTCAATCCCACAGGATTAACGCCAACCGATCGGAAGTTATTCATGGAGCGAATGTTTTGCTGACCATCGAGCATTTTTTTCAATGAAAACGGATCTCCCGGTTTCATGACCAGCTCCCGCTCGAGAAATATTTTCTTTGTCCTAAAATTACCGCTAAAAAAGGACTTGCCTCTTTCCACCTTAATGTTCTCATCCACCTTGAATACTACCAGGGCTTCAGACTGTTTCTCATTGATTACGGCATCGCTTGAAACCCGAACATAAGGATAGCCTTTTTCGGAAACCATCTCGGCAATTTGTTTTTCGTCATTTTTAAGCTCATTTCGGACAAAAGGCTTGCCTGCTTGAATCTGGATGGCCTTTGTGATGCTCGCTTCCGGAATCGCCGTCAACCCCTCCAGTTCCACACGGGATACCCGTGTCTGACTTCCCTCGTGAATCTTCAGGTCAATCTCTATTTTTTCCCGGTCTGAAGAAAAAGTGACCGTTTTTTTTACTTGGACATTCAAATATCCTTTTTCGTGATACAGATTTTCGATCGCCAGTATATCTTCTTCAAGTTTTTTAGAAACATAGCCACCATCGTGCATCCAGCCGGGTAGACGGGTCAGCATCTGTTTTCTCAGCTTTTTCTCACTGAACACCGTGTTGCCGCTGATTACAATTTTTTGGACAACGGCATGTGGCCCCTCGTCTATGATGAATCGGAGCTTTTGAACAGATATGTTGTTTTCTCTTGAAACGTCGCTATCCATTTTAACGGCGACCTCCGGATAGCCGGCCTGGTGGTATTTTTTGGTAATATTCGGGACACTTTTTCTCAAACCCAGACCATACCGGTTACCGGATTTAAAAAGGTATAGCGCCTTTTCAAGCGTTTTATTTCCAAAAGTCGTGTTGCCGGAAAATGAAACATCGTAGCGAGGCCCTTCATTAATGGTAATCAGAACGTCGGTCTCCCCTGTTTCCGGTTTTTCATTCAGCTGATGTTCGATAGCGATATCAAAAAATCGTTGGGCCATGTAGAAGCTTTTTAATTTTTCCAGATCCTTTAAAAAAAGTTTTTCCGAAAAGATGTTGTTTGTGCTTCTAACGGATTTCATTTTCCATCTCAGCATAGAATCATCGAAAGCCTCATTTCCGGTAATATCGAAATGACCCAATCGATACGGCAGGCCCTTATCAATCAAAACATCAAGAAAATAATGGCTGTCATTGGGGTCCTGGGTGCTTATGATGTTTACTTTCGGATCGATATATCCATACCGGCGATATAGCCGGATAATCAACTGGGTCTGTTTGTCAAGGTTTTCCGGATCATACGGATCGCCGGAATATATCGTCATGGCGTTGAGTATCTGTTTCTCGAACAGGGGATATTTCCCCTTGATCCTGATATGTTTGATCAATCTGAAAGGTGTCACGGTGATCCGGAGCAAGAGGCCGATTTCGGTCGTTTCCGTGTCCAGGTGAATCCAACGGAACCTTTGACAGGCCTTTAGGGCCCCCGCCGTACGATTCACTTCGAAATCTGAAAACCGGTCTCCCTTCTTGATATAGGTTGAGGCGATAGACTGAACCATATCAATCCATTGTTTTTCATTCCCGTAAGAATCTTTGACATCAACTCTTACCTCCGAGATCAAGGGATTCGCCTGTGGTGATTCCGGGAGTGTAGCCGCAGCGGTCTGTCCGCAGAGTATTAGCAACAAAAACAGCAGCAATATGTTGCTATAAGCTATCTCAAAAATGTCTTTTGGCCCAAATCCTGCGTTGTGCTCTCGTTTCAACTCCTCAAAATACTTTAGTATTCCTACGGATTGAAACTTGACCCCGCCTTGACCTTGAGCCAAAATCCTATTTTTTAGATGGCTTCTAAAAAAGACGAAATTCAATCCTGAAAATAATCTCACCACCATAACTTCCTTCAATGTCCTGAAACCCGCTCAACAAAAAGTATTCGATAAGTTTATATTCTGTAATAGCGCGATGATTATATCCGCTTTTTCCCGTCCCGATGGCATATTTAATCGTAATCCGATCGGTAAGGTCTTTGCCCATTGTCAGTCTAGTGGTCTCGGTATCTCTTTGCGTCTCATCGGTTGTGGTTTCAACCGCCAGGTAGTCCAAACCGGTGCTTCCTTTGATGTCCCCTCCAAATGATGTTGTGATCACTTGCGCCAGAAGTGCTTCGGGAGAATCCACGTCGCTGGTGCCTCCGGTTCCCATTTCATCTATGGTTTTCCCGGACACGATTAGAGACATGATATCGGCACCCTCTTCGGATGGTGTGGAAGAGAGTTCCACAACGAGTCTGTCCGGCGTCCCGGTCAACACCAGGATGATATCCCATTGCCGTATTTCTACGCCGCATGTGACATTAATTTCCGGCTCAATTTTGTATGGATTCAAAAAGCTGATAGTACCTCTTTCGACTGCAAACGTTCTATTTTGAAGGGTAACGGTTCCCGATTGAATCTTTGCTATGCCGGTGATGACAGGGGCGCTCAATGTGCCGGAGAGAGCCAGGTCGGGGTAAATTTCCATTTGGGCCATATCGTTGTCCACGATAAATGGCTCACGATATTTCAGCTTGATATCGGTCGTAATCTGATCCAAAAAAGAGTGCTCCGTTTTTGTCCCGGGCAGGTTTTCGGCTCGCTTTTCCTCATTTATTTTCCGAAGCAGACTCGCCATGACACTTTTATAATATATACCCTCCAGCATAACGATATCACCCTCTATCAGGAGATTTTCCAGTGTTCCCGAGGCTGACAAATCTGTGTTGACCAAAAGATCCATGCTTTCCGGTACATGGATGGGCATTTTACTGATTTTCAATTGGAGTTGAATTCTGCCGGGGTGAAAGTTTTCAAGCGCCACATTTCCGTTGATCTGAAACACCCCTGAATCAAGTTTCCCGCTTATGTTTTCAATCTTCAGATGAGAAGACGTCAGCTGGATTTTCCCATTTATCTCTTTAAAAAAGGGATCTATTTTCGGCAGCGTGTACCCCACATCATGAAAAACAATTTCTGCGGACAAACCGGGCTCTGAGACGGACCCCTTCATTTCGGCGTGAATGCTTATGTCGCCTTCGATATCCTTGATGTCCTTTAAGAACAACACGGCGGCTTCCGCCGGGACATTGCCATCCGCTGTCAAATCAAAATAGCCGTCCAGAGTTCCGGATCCTTTTACCCTCAGCTGCCCTGATTCCAAAAAGTTTAAATGGAATTCAGGAAGTGACAGGTGTTGATCTTTCAGGTTTCCCTGAATGCTGTTTGCTTTGGCAAAAGATACGCCGCCATAGGTCATGGACAATCCCGAAATATCCAGCAAAACGTCGCTTTTCTGGAGAGACGCCATGTTTCCCCTGGCAACCATTTCCCCACTTAGCTTTCCACCGAAGTCCTTTTTACCCATGGCGAGAAATAACGACGTGATGTTTGTGTCAGCAAAGAGAAAATTGATGGAAAAATCCTTGTTCAGCAGATGGTAAACAAGATTGAGTTCAAAGGTTTGACGCCCCTTGATGGATAACTGGTTGTGAACCAGATCGATATGAAAATTGGAATCATCCATTTTCTCATTGTTGACACGAACCTCTTTAACATGGATGTCACCAGAGATGGATGGATCTTTTACGTTTCCATCTCCCTTTATGTGGAAATCCATTTTCCCTGCGACCCTTTGCATCTCCTTTATCTTGTCAATGCTGTCGAGTCGCAGATCTGTTGACTGAAGATCGAATGAAAAAGCGCCGTCAAAACCGATCCAGCCGGATCCGTTCACAACACTTTCCGCCTCGACAACCGCCCGTAGAGACCGCACATGCAGTCGATTGTCCTCCAGTTCAAGATCCAGCGTCATCTTTTCCATAGACTGTCCCATCAAGTCCAGGTGATCCCCCGTGACAGACCCTTTTCCCTGCAGGCGGGATACAGGTCCTTCAAGGTGCGCGTCAAGGTCCAGATCTCCCGTGATGCCGGGAATGTAATCTGCAATGGATACGCCATCCCCTTTCAAATCCAGATTCAAAACAGGGTCTGCCGGTCGCTGCCATGAATTCGGTTCAAAAACCTGTATGTCACCATTCAGAGCGTATGAAGCCGTCTGGTTTTTGACCTGGAATTGATCCAGAAGGATTTTCCCGTTAAACAACCGAAGGTGCGTGTCCACATTCCCTAAAAACATTTTTTCATATGCGACGTCTTTTCCGCTCAACACCGAGGATGCCCGGAGCGAACGAACGTTTCCATCGATCTGTATCTCCCCTTCAAAAGAGCCGCTGACAGTTTCGTCGTCTGAAAAGTCATGGACCTGCGCGTTGGTAACTTCCAGTCTTGCTTTAAGGGGCATGGTTTCGTGAAGCTGAAATCTTTCCTTGAACAATTGGATTGTTCCGTTTCCTTGGGCGTGCGTCCCCTGATTCACAAGTTTCAAGGAGATTATCTTAAAGAGACCGTTTTGATCCAGGTTCCCCGCCAGATCGATATCCCCCAGGCGCAAGCCGTTCAACTGTAGTTTCTTTCCGGTTATTTCGATTCCGATACCCGGTTGCTTCAAGAAGCCGGACACATCTGCTTTTATGGCACAAGCCCCTGAATATCCTGTCATACCAAACAGCGAAAGCGGATTCTCGATATTTTCAGTGTTAGCGGTCAGTGCTCCCTGGATGTGAGTGGATGACAGATCAAACACGCCACGGGCATTCAAACGGGTTCCTGCAGCAACTATCGTCACCTGGTTCGAATCAATGACACCGGCTTCCATTTTTCCTGATGCATGCATTTTCAGATCGGTGGGGTGTTGCATCCCTTCCAGAAAGAATTTTTCCAGTACGGTATCCATGGTGGCAGATACCGATAGTTTTTTTAAGTCGATACCTTCTCCTTTAAACGTTGCAGTAGAACTTAAAAAACCTTTGACCCCATGGATGCTTTTATTCAGGAACGCGACATCAATATGTTTCAGACCCGCATCCATGGCATAGCGGACTTTATGGGGATGTATCTGTGAAGAAACCAAACCCTTTGGGAAAAAATTCTGCAGGTCTACATTGCCGGCAAGACTGATTTCACCTTTCCCAGCCAGAATGTCCAGTTGTTGCACCGAAAGCTGTCTGTTCTTCAAACGCAGGTCTGTGTGCAATCCATCCACAGGATACCCTGCCAGAGAACCGCCACTGTAATTCAGACGCAAATCTGCGTCAGGATCACGCCAGTCTCCCTGAACGGTCAACACGCCGTTCGTTTTTCCCGAAAATTCAGATGGCAGGGGCATAAAGTTTTTCAATTCGGAAAGTGAAAAATCAAAGGCCAGATTGAGATTTAAATTCGGATTGTGAAATACATGATCCACCTCTCCGTTCAATGCGATTTCTGCAAAATTGGTTTTCGCTTTGAGTACAATGGACGCAGGCTGGTCTTCCGGCAGCAGCACAGATAAGGTCACGGGGTTGATTTTCAGGTGGCGGGTACCATAAGTGAGTGCCGTGTCCTCAATCTTGAGCTCGATCCGGCCTGCTCTTTTAAAAAGATCCGCCTTGGTCTGAATCGTTATCCGGTTCAGGTCCACTTGAAGATTGTCCGGTTCAGAGGTGATGTGACAATCTCCGTCTGTAATCCATATGTTCTGTGCGATCACATCAAACGGAGTGCTCGACTGTTTCTGCGTCTGTGTCTTCTTGATCTGCGGGGATGCTTTGAAGGCCTCAACGATATCGATGGTCCTGTCTTTATCGATTTTGAGTTGGATGTCCGGTTTTTTTACAGTCATTGTTTCAATGACGAGGGTTCTGGTCAGAAGGGGCAAAAATGCAATATCCACCATCAGATAATCCAGGGTCGCAAGACGGTTTCCCGGGGGGTTTTCGAGCGTCAGGTTTTGGAGAGCGATCCTGCCTTTCAGGAACGAAATATCATGGCCGTCAATCGTCAGGCTTCCGGCAATGGACGCATTGATCTTTTTTAAAAGTATATTACGGAAATGATCGGTATTGGCAAAGCTGTAGAGGCCGACTGCAATAATAAGCAAGCATGATGCGAGGACACCGATAAAAATGCCGACTGCTTTTGGCCATATTCTCATAACAATAGTTGAACACCATAAAGATATGTGATTTCAGTAATATTGTACGCCACGTTACAGAAGTGCTCACCTCACTGTCAATTGATATTTGATCAAGCAGGTCGTTGCCTATACAATGTGTACCTGACCCTACTCAGAAAAATGCGACAACGACAAACCGGTACTTTCAGAGCCTCGGAATCGAGGCCGCCCGGCAAGGTCTGGAAGAAAGTCTGAAGGGGTTTGCAGAAGTCATCGAGCTATCGAACAGAAAAAAGGCAATTGCAGAGAACTGAAATATTGACTTTGGAACCGAAACCGTAGGGCACGGCTTCTGATTGAGTTTATTCTGCCATTTAAATCTGGTCCCTTGGGACTGTCGAAGACCCCGCTACGCGGGAGTCAGAGACATTTGGCTCTGCCGATGGCGGTAGTTACTTAAATCCGAAGCACGAAATTCGAATGATCAAAACAAGACCTTGGAGATACAAGTTCAAGCACTATGTTTGAATCATTTGAGCATTTGATATTTGAATTTATTTCGTATTTCGATATTCGTATTTAGAATTTATCACACGCTGAATGTGCATAATATTAATCCCTAATATAGGGCTGAATCAGTGCCGGGCCCTTTGGACCCGGGTATCTACTTTTTCCACTCCTGGTATTTCCGCCACTCTCGCCATTGTTGAAATTCCTCGTATTCCGGGGTGCCGACGGCCGACTTTTTCCAAAGCAACCATTCCCGGTAAGCTTCAAAATCTTCATAGTCGGATGTAACCGCAGGCTGCTCCGTGCCCGCTGATGAGGTTGCTATTGTTTGGGAAGGAGATGCAGGTGACAAACTCTCTTTATTTGAATCGTACAGTACTGCTCCATCTGGACCCTTGGTGAATATGCCTGGTCCTCTGGGAATTTCACCAGCCTGAGGAGGATCAAAAGGCTTGCCGGCGCAACTCCAAACGCCCATGATCATTATGGACACCAGCAAGACCATGGGAGTAAGCATGTTACTTGCTTTTATAATAAGTTTCCATGAAATGATTTTAGAATTTAACACGTGTACCTATCATGACCTGCTGAATGTCCTCTATATTTGAAGTATCATCGCGGTCAAGTTCAAATATCCGATAAGTACCGTAAAATTCAACACCATTCCAGGGTTTCATCACATAAGCCAACCCGTAGTTTTTCGATTTGTCCTTATTCTGATCCAAGTCTTCAGTCACACCATATTCAACGGCAATGGCGTGGATGTCGAATTTGTATCCCAGCTTGCCGTAGTAGTTGACAGGGTCCCTGCCTGTATTGTCAATGTCACGTGAACCGGAGGACACAGTCAGGTTGATACCCGAGGTGTGCAACCAGGACACCGATCCGCCAATCTGGGTCCATTCCGGATCCTTGCGCTTGTTGGCATCTACATATGCGATGGCCGCGGTAATTTTTCCCAGGCTGTCGAAATCTCCCGAATAACGTGCTGCCAATTCATAGGCATCACCGTTGGTACCACTGACCGATAGTGTAGCTCCTCGAAACTTGGGCGTGTCGTATCGCACGCGATCGTTGCGGCTTAATCCGTCAAAATTGGTGCGCGTACTACCAATTGTGGCAATTTTATTATCGTCATCGTCGCGGAAATTTATACTCCCGGAAGTATCACCAACTGATGAGTACATGATTACGCTGGTACCGGACAAGTCCTCTTCGGAGGTTCCGTTGCCTGCACCATCCCCCTGGCCAATTGAAACTTTACCGAAAGGCATCACAAAATAAGCCTCCATTTTTCGTTCATTAAAATCCGAGGTGCCATCATTTTCTTGCCCGATGTCCACGTTACCGGATCCGTTGGATACAAACTCATTTTCCCAAACCACACCAACTTTGACGGAATCATTAACCTCCTCGGAACCTGTAAGGCGAAAACGGGTGGAAGAATTACCATTGTCCACATTGAAAACTTCTGAATCTTCTCCATTATCTGCCCACATGACCGCACGGTTTATTTGGCCGGAAAGCTTTACCTCCACAGCCTGAACAGGTTGCAGTCCCAGTAAAATAATGACTGCAACTATGCTTGAATACGAAAGATACTTGAAAAAGTTATTTTTCATTGTTTTATCCTCCAGGGGTTATTTAATAATAGAAAAAATCATATATTACATGACAGTATACTATTGATACTTTATTATTCTTAAATTGTCAAGATAGCTTCTTTGATGCAAATTCAATGCACCAAGGTTTTGGAGATGAACACAGGATAGGATATAATTAGAATGACAAATATACCAGGGAAGGTCAACCGGAGACAGGTTGGGATTTCCCCAATTATTAATGTGATTGTTGGGTGTAGTGTGGGGAACTACAGAGTAGCAAAATGAAACAGGGACTCAGAATTGCTTCTAAGTCCCTGTTTTAATTGGGTGGCGACCCCAAGGGGATTTGAACCCCTGTTGCCGGCGTGAAAGGCCGGTGTCCTGGACCAGGCTAGACGATGGGGTCGTGATGTTTGAACATTGTTTTGGTGGGCCGTGCGCGGCTCGAACGCGCGACTCTCTGCTTAAAAGGCAGATACTCTACCAACTGAGTTAACGGCCCGTGTAAAACAATACTCTTTAACGGTAATTTCTGTAGGTGTCAATAAAAAATTATTCGCTTATTTGATTATTTTCGCCAAAATTCCGGCGCCAAAAGGATGATGACGGTATAAATTTCGAGTCGACCCAGGAGCATGCACCAGATGAGGAGCCACTTCCCCAGCGTCGGGATGACGGCATAATTTTCTGCGGGGCCGACCAGGCCGAACCCCGGTCCGACATTGCCGATGCAGGAGGCCACAGCCGCCAGGGATGTCACAAAATCGACTCCGAGGCCCGATAGTATCACGACGCAGATGGCAAAGAGACCGATATAGAGGGCCAGAAACCCCATGACGCTACGGATAATCTCTTCCGAAATGGGCTTGCCGCTGATTTTAATATGGGTTATGGACCTGGGGTGCACCAATGAGAAGAGTTCTCTGGCACAATACTTGAACATGAGCATGATTCTGAGGCATTTGACCCCGCCGCCGGTAGACCCGGCCGACGCACCGATGAACATGCACAGAAACAGTATCAACTGGGACATGGCCGGCCATGTTTCGTAATCTGCCGTGGCATACCCCGTGGTTGTCAGGATCGACACCACCTGAAAGGCCCCATACCGGATGGCATCACCTATAGTATGATAGATTTCTCCATAGATGTTCCAGCTTACCAGCAGCACCAACAGCAATGAAAAAGAGAGGAAGAAACGTCCTTCGGCATCCCTCCATATTGCCAGCGGTTTTCCTTTCAACATCTGATAATGCAAAGAGAAATTGATTCCAGCCATCAGCATGAAAAGGATAAAAACAGTGTCGAAATAGGCATTGTTATAATGGGCAATGGAAGCATTTTTAGTGGAAAACCCGCCGGTGGGCATGGTGGTAAATGTGTGGCATACTGCTTCATAGAGATTCATGCCGCCGGCCAGAAGCAATAAAATTTGAAGAAAAGTGAACAGGACGTACACCTTCCATAGCGTAACGGCGGTTTCTTGAATGCGGGGTTTGAGTTTGTCAGGGACCGGGCTGGGGACTTCCGCCTTGTAAAGTTGCATGCCGCCGATCTTCAGAAAGGGGAGTACGGCCAGGGACAGTACGATGATGCCCATACCACCGAGCCACTGGATATAGCTTCGCCAGAACAGAATTCCCTCAACATGGTTTTCGATGTTGGTGAATATGGATGCCCCGGTGGTTGTAAACCCGGATACCGATTCGAAGAAAGCATCTGTGAAGGGCAATCCTTCGCAGCCGATATAAAATGGCAGGGCGCCGAAAAGCCCCATGGCTGTCCATCCGAAGAAGACGATGGCCATGCCTTCCCGCTGGCGGATGTCGGCGATTTCGGCACCTCGGAACCCGATGGACATGGATGCACCGAACAGAACCGTGATGGCCAGTGAAAGTAGCATGGGGATACCACTGCCATCCCGGAATAAGAGGCTTACCGCAAGGGGAGCTGCCATGGTCAGACCGAAAAAAAGGGTTAGCAACCCCACAACATAGAGTATGAGGCGCCAGCGCATTAGAAGAATTCCAGTTTGACGGTCAGAATTTTTTCGATTTTAGGAACTGCCTGCCTTTTGGCAAAAATAATGATCTTGTCACCCGGTTGCACCACGGTGTCACCGGTAGGAATGATGATGTTTTCCTTGCGAACAACACTGACAAGCAGGGCGCCTTTGGGGAATGCAACTTTTTTGATAGGTTTCCCGATAATATCGGACGTTTCCAGGGCCACGGCTTCCAGTACTTCTGCCTGCTCACCCTTCAGGGTCGTGGCGGACAGAATTTTCCCTCTTCGGATGTGCTGCAGAATGCTGCTGATGGAGGAGCGCCGAGTACTGACCACCTGGTCTACCCCTATGGTGGACAGCAAGGGAAAATAACTGAAGCGACTGATTTTCGTGATCGAATTTCGCGCACCCATTCGTTTGCCGAGGAGGGAAACAAGAATGTTGGTCTCTTCATTATCCGTCACGGCCACCAAGGCATCCATGTCCCGGATGTTTTCTTCCCTGAGAAGGTCCTGATCCGATCCATCCCCGCACAGAACCACCGTTTTGTTCAAGGTCTTGGCAAGCGCATTGCAGCGATCGTTGCTTTGTTCGATTATTTTGGTGTGGATCGATTTTTTTTCCAGCAAAGCTGCCAGGCGGTATCCGATTCTACCACCGCCGACAATGAGAACCCGCTTGAGGGGTTCATCGTGTTTGTCGAACATCTCGAGTGTTTCGGAGAGAATATTCTGTTTGCAGATAAAATAGACCAGGTCGTCGGGTATCAACCGATCATTGCCGCTAGGGACAATGAGTTCTTCATTGCGAACGATGGCGGCAATCAGGGGTCGGGAATCTCCAAAGATGTCGGGAAGGTCAGAAAGCGCCGCCCCTGCCATGCGAGAGGTTGCGTTCAGGGTAACACCGACAAATTTGATGCGGCCACCTTCAAAATCACTTACATCGACGGCACCCGGGACACTGAGAAGCCTGTCGATAGTGTTGACGACTTCGATCTCCGGGTTGATAATGGTGTCGATATGCGGCGGATTATCCCGGAATATCTGGTGATAAGGATCATAAGCGGCATCGCGAAGGCGGGCCAGTTTCTTGGTGTTGGGTGAAATGATATGAGCGGCAAGGCAGGCCACAAGGTTCGTTTCGTCACTGTCCGTGACGGCCAGCAATATTTCGGCTCCTCGAATGCCGGCTTCATCTAGAACGGCAGGGTTGCTACCGGATCCATGGATGGTCTGGACATCGATGTGGTCGGTGACGCGGCGAATCGAGTCCATATCCTTGTCGATGAGTACCACATCCTTATTTTCCAGGGCAAGACGACCGGCAATGTGAAATCCTACCTCACCAGCCCCGACGATAATGATCTTCAATGGGTTCTACTCCCTTAAAATTATACAACTATTCAAAATGATATGGTATTTATGACATTAACCATCTTTCCAGCAGTGACTTTATTATAGGGTGGAGAAGGTGTCAATGGCCAGCCGGGAATTGAAATAAAATCCTATGAACGATTTAAAATATCAAATGACTTGGAGAAGAAAACAGAATAGCCCTCCCGATGCCAGCACCAGCCAGTCGCTTTTTCGGGCTGCCGGGGTTTCTACAGACTGGTTTTCATCGTAGCATCTTGCGACCATAGCCATGGCAAGTTTGTCTGCGTCCTGAAATACGCCGCGCATCAGCGGCATGACAAAGGCTTCGACCCGATAGAGGGGATTTTTTCGGAGCTCCACACAGCGGGCTTTCTGGGCTTCAGAAATATCACGTGTTTTTTGAAAGATGACCGGTATGAAGCGTACAATCAATCCCATCATGGTTGCCATGCGTTTCTCGGGTATGAAGGGAACAGGGGCCAGGAGCCGCTGTACAGACTTTTTGATGGCCGAGATACGGGTGGATGAAATAAAGAGGAAACCCAGCAAAACCACGATCAGTAGCCGCCAGCACACCATGGTGCCTTCCATCAAACCTTGTTTGGATATGGTGATCCATGGCATCTTGACAAGGAGGTCACCTTCGGTTGAAATGAGCCTGAGAATGAACACAACCAGCAGCAAAATAAAAAAATAACGCAGATCTGCGATCACGGATGTGATGGGTATCCGGGCGTGCAGGAAGAGAAGTGCCAGCAACAGCGTCAAGCCGAAAAGCCCCGGAAATGATGCATCGAGGATGGACAGGCTGAACATTACCATCAACACGATTTTAAACCGTGCATCGAGGACATGCAGGATCGAGTCTCCGTGGCGGTAATGAAAGGGGGTCAGGGTTGCCATGGACACTTTCCCGGAGCAGAAGCCTCCATGAAAGGCAGCTTGAGACCGAAACCGTCGGCATCGGCCAGAACGGCTTTGGGCGCTCCATCTTTCACTATCCTGCCATTTTGCATGATGATCAGCCGGTCGGCCAAGTGATACACCCTGTCGAGTTCATGGGTGGCCACGATAAGTGTGTGCCCGTTTTGCTGCAGGTGAATCATCTGTTCCAAAACCTGGCAGGTGCCCGGGAAATCAAGATTTGAAAAAGGCTCGTCAAAAGCGATTATCTGTGGGCCCATGGCCAGTACTCCTGCGATGGCGAGCCGCCGTTTCTCACCGCCGGAAAGGAGATAGGGCGGTTTTTCTGCCAGGTGCGCCATCCCTACCGTCTCCAGGGCTGTCTGTACTTTTTCTTGAATGATTGATTTTTTAAAGGAAAGATTTTGAGGGCCGAAGGCGGTATCCTCCCAGACTGTTTCTCCCACGATCTGGCTGTCGGCATCCTGAAAGACCATACCTACCAATCGACGCGCCCGCTGAAGATCCTCTGAAACGGGACAGCCTTTCAAGAGGATGGTTCCTTCCGAGGGGGAGAGAATGCCGTTCAGGTGTTTCAGAAGTGTCGACTTGCCGGACCCGTTGGGCCCTGCAAGTATTACGAATTCCCCTGAACAGATGGTGAGGGTGACATCATCGAGACCTACACACTGATCTGAAAACCGATGGGACAGGTGCTCGATGGAGATGATCTCCTGCCGGGCTGACTGGGTTGTTTTGGACGTTGAGTGATTTTGAATCATAAGGCGTTTGACTCACTATATTCGTTGTTGACTATGCCAGCCAAAAACTCAGCAGGAACAATGGAATGATGGATAAATGGAAAAATGTATTTGGCACAAGGTTTTAATCCGAAGCACAAAATTCGAAATCCTAAACAATACCTAATGAACCAAATTCGAATGATCAAAACAAGACCTTGGAGATGCAAGTTCAAGCACTATGTTTGAATCATTTGAGCATTTGATATTTGGATTTGTTTCGTATTTCGATATTTGAATTTAGAATTTAGAATTTATCACACGCTGAATGTGCATAATATTAATCCCTTATAGGGTTGAATCAGTGCCGGGCCCTTAGGACCCAGATATCTACAATTTTATCATCGGCCGCAGGGACCTGGCAATGAAAAGGGCTGCCGCTATCTTTACGGCATCACCGATGAGAAAAGGAACCATTCCCACGAGCAACGACTGGACGACTGTCATGCCGGTAACGATACTCAGCCAGGTAATCCCACAGGCATAGATGACGGCAGTTGCCGCGATCAGGGCTGCGATCCCGAACAGGATTTTTCCCCCGGTCTTTTCCGTGACGATGCCGATGATGGCTACGGCAGGCAGGAATCCAAGAAGATAACCACCGGTGGGACCAACCAGATGACCTATTCCACCTTTGCCACCGGCGAACACCGGAAGACCCACCGCACCTGCCAGCAGGTATGCAGCGATTCCCATCATACCCCATCGGCTGCCCAGGAGCAGGCCGGTCAGGTAGACAAACAGGTTTTGGAGAACAATGGGCACCGGTCCGATGGGTATGGCAATGTAGGCGCCGACTGCTGTCAAGGCTGCCAGAAGGGAGGCATAGGCGGTCATTCGAAGTTGGTTCATGTGTGAAAACAGTCTCCGTAATAGATTTTCTTCAGACTTCCGTCTGCCGTGCGCACAACCAGTGCACCGTTTGGGTCCACATCCAGGGCCTTTCCTTCTGTAACACCCTGATGCGAGACGATCCTGACCTGCTGTCCCAGGGTGGCGGTACAGGTTTTCCATTCCGCAATGACGGTAGGCAGATCCGGCTGGTGGATCCTGTTTTCCAGGCGATCCAGGAATTCAGATAGAAACGCTTTTCTGGAACAGGTTTTTCCGGAGATATTCTTGATGGATGTTGCGAATGGCAGGTCAGGAGGCAGGTCGTTGTTCATGTTGATACCGATACCGATATTGACAAACGAGACCTGGTCGCCTGCGGCCTCCATTTCAGACAGCATTCCAGACACCTTCCTGCCGTGTATCAGGATATCGTTCGGCCATTTGACACGGGCATCAACACCACAGAATTCCTGGAGTGTCCGGGCCAGAACAAATGCCGCACCGAAATTGACCAGGGGGCTCATCACCGGTGGTATGTGAGGCCTCAGCACCAGGGTAAAATAGAGCCCGCCTTCTGGTGATATCCAGTTGCGGTCCATTCTGCCTCGGCCGCGGGTCTGGGTTTCGGCAATCACGACGGTAAAATCCGGGCAGCCCTTTCTGGCAAGTTCCCTGGCAATATCCATGGTTGAACTTGCTGTATCAAAAAAATGTATACGGGATTCTCTTTCAGGCAGTTCCCAGGGAAAAGGGGTATCAGGAGATTGGACAAGACGATATCCCTTGGGACTGGAATGGATGTCGTATCCGCACGCTTGGAGTTTCTGAATATGTTTCCAGATGGCCACCCGGGAGACACCCAGATGCTTACTGAGAGCTTCGCCGGAAACAAAATCTTTATTTTCGCGAAGTATTTTGAGTAGTTGAGGCTTCATTTAATAAAATGCTCCAAAAAGACATAATATTATTTTAGTTAACCATATAGGGCACGAAGGTTAACGCAAGGTGAGAGGAGGTGTCAAATAAAATCGTAGTCCGAATATTTCATGAAATGTTCGGACTACGATTTTATTAGGGAAAATATGTCAATTATTAAACACTATTGCAATGGAAAACCAGATCAGGGACGTTGGTAATTGGCCACATAAAAATCATCGATGATGCCCTTGGCTTTCAAGGAATCGCCGTAGGCCCGTGCAGAGGCCTTGTCGGCAAAGTGGGACAGTCTGACCTGATACCATTTGCTCTTGGCGCCCTGAGCTTTTGTCCAGTAGGCATCCAGGCCCATACTTTTCAGTTGCGCAACATATTTATCTGCATGTTCGGTTTTGAGATAGGCGGCAACCTGGAGGGTATAGGGGTCGGTGACCACCACGGTCGGAAGTGCTTTGATTTCTTCGGGTTCCGGTCTGTTTTGCATCAAGTGGGTCGCCGTATTGATAACCAGTATTATGAGGCCTGCACCGGCCAGGCATAGGGCAGCCCACCTGAGTACCGGTCTTAATGCATGGAAACCCCGGATGCGTCCATACGTAGTCGTGAGCATTCCGGCGGATAACGTCATCGCAGACACAATGCCGGTGGTCAATGTCCGGGTGGCCCATAGCGTGGCAGTGGCCAATGTTTTCACAATGCTGGTTTTTGGGTGTGTATCAAGTTTTTCCGCTGGGGGGCAGCGGACTTGAATTTCGCAACCATTTTCACCAGCGAGGTTTTGTCGATTTTCGAAAGTAATGCACTGGCTTCCTTGAAAGAAGCTGAATCGGTACTGTCTGCATGTGTCCCGTGCAAACAGGCAGCAAGGCCATGGATGAGATGACGCCTTTTCCTGTCCAACTTATATGCTGTCAGATAGGCTTGCAGGGCCCATGGTTCCGTGCGTCTTTTTTTAAAGAGCAACTCAGCCATGTGGATGATGATGCGTCCATCAATAGCCTTGTTGTTTTCGATGAAACGGCGATAAGTCTGCAGTGCTTGAAAATCGGTTCGCCCGGTGGAAATATAGCGTCGGGCAATCGATGCCTGAATCGTGGGGTTGGCGCTCTGAGTTTTTCCGAGGGAGTAAAGCAGATCTTCAATCTCTTTTTGGTCTCGGTCTTTGTTTTCGAGCCGTTGCAGCCACGCCTCGGCAACCGCCTGGTCTTCCGGGCGCATTTTCAGGTAGGTCACGATGGCGTCCTCGGCTTCGGGGCTGATTTTCGTCTGCGTCAGGTAGAAACGGGCCATGTGCCCGGTCAACCCGCAGGCACGTTTCTCCTTGTTGAACGGCGAGATGAGGAAGCTGTCAAATACGGCAACGGCTTTGCGGAGCAGTTTTTCCGCTTGGGACGCTTTCCCGGCTCTCTCCCAGACAGAGGCTTCGTTGATAAGGTGTTGAACCCGATTCAGCCCAAACCTGTTGAACAGCCAGCCGATGGCAAAGAACACTGCCACAAAAACAGGGGCTGCCAGAGCAAATGCCCATTCGAGTCCCAATGGCATTTGAATTGCCGGTAAAGCGGCCAGTGCTGCGAGGCTTCCAACCAGAATGGTCAGCCATATTCTGATCGCCATATGTCTCAGTGCATGGACCATGGTGTTTCCTATCTAGTGCCCATCCACAAATGGTCTTTTTCCGTGATATCGGCGTTGGACGCCATGATTTAACTCCTCAAAATAGCACGCTATTACTCCGGATTAAATCTGTCGTCCGCCTTGATCTCACGCAAAAATCCTCATTTCTGGACGGATACTAACTACTAAAGTAAAGAGCGACAACGTCGCGTATGA
>Ga0190293_1000202_pt1 | contig 21000 bp, 17 predicted proteins | sample 48693001_MG_FD_161671 | JGI IMG/M metagenome (GOLD analysis project Ga0190293, IMG submission 161671) | Hydrothermal vent microbial mat bacterial communities from Southern Trench, Guaymas Basin, Mexico - 4869-30-0-1_MG | ecosystem: Environmental > Aquatic > Marine > Hydrothermal vents >...
TGTCCGGTCAAGAATTGATCCGGTAGTTAAGGAGAAGGCAAAACTGATCTTTAGCCAGATGGGAATTACACTCAGCGATGGAATTCGTCTTTTTCTTCACCAGGTGATTGCTGAAAATGCAATCCCTTTTTCGGTAAAAGTACCGAATAAGAAAACCATAGAAGCAATAGAAGCCGCCCGTAAGGGAGAAACTGAGTCCTTAACTCTCGATGAGCTTGCTGAAAATTGGAAAGCCAATGAATGAGAGAGACAAGGCAAACCTCACAATTTAAAAAAGATCTGAAGAAGCTAGCCAAATCAGGGAAGTTCGATCTAAATGAGCTGTTAGAGATCATTAAAGATCTTACAGAAGATAAATCCTTACCTGAGAGATTTCAGGATCACCCCCTGTCAGGAAAATGGAAAGATCACAGGGATTGCCATATCCGGCCTGATTGGATTTTAATTTACAAACTGGAACCGGGGAAGCTAATTCTTGTAAGAAGTGGAACCCATTCAGAGTTGTTTAAATAGAAAATTTCCAGTTTTAACCTGGCGGGAAATGTTTACATAGTTACCCTTATCCGAACCTAAAGGATTTTTGATCTGTTTAATTTAGTTTGAGTTCAATTTTGGGGTCTCGATAGTAACTGGGCGAAAAACAACGGACTTAAACATTGTCTAATGGAACCCAATGTTACTTATGTTAATCATCAAATTGTTTAATTTTCGATTGAGCATCGGGTTATTTCTTAAGAGACCGGGTTGAGTTCAGAATTGCTATAAGAGCTACTCCCATATCTCCGAAAACTGCTTCCCACATCGTTGCAACTCCCAATCCTCCGCCTATTATAAATGCTGATTTTACTAAAAGAGCAAATACAATATTCTGCCTGATGATATTTCGAGTTTTCAAAGCGATTTTGATAGCTGATGATACTTTTAACAATGAGTCGTTCATCAGTACTACATCTGCCGTTTCGATTGCTGCATCAGAACCCATTCCCCCCATTGCAATTCCTACATCTGCCCTTGCAAGTACAGGTGCATCGTTTATCCCGTCTCCAACAAATGCCAGTTTTTCTTTCGGACTCAATTCAGAAAGCAGACCCTCAAGATGTGAAACCTTATCTTCCGGAAGCAGTTCAGATCTGTATGAATCAAGTCCCAGCTGACCTGCAATAAATGAAGCGGAAGAGTCATTATCACCTGTAAGCATTACAATATTGTCCACTCCAAGCTCTCTCAACTCGGAAATCGCATTTGCAGAGTCGTCTTTCAAGGAATCTGATATAGTTATATATCCGGCATATCTACCATCTATTGCAACATGAACAACTGTACTGTCCACATTACAAATAGTGTGAGGTATCTTCTCAATATGCATAAGTCTGTCATTCCCGGCCATTACTTTTTTTCCCCTTACTACAGCTTTTATCCCATGACCGGATATTTCTTTTATCCCTTTAGCCATTTCAGGGAGTATTATTTTTCCGTACGCTTTAATTATTGATATTGCAATAGGATGATCGGATTGAGATTCAGCATAGGCAGCATATTCAAGCAACTCTTCCTGAGAGAATCCGTTTTTCACAAAAACTTCCGAAACCCTGAATTCACCTTTAGTCAAGGTTCCTGTTTTGTCAAATACAATTGTCTTTACTTCTGTCAGTGTATCAAGAAAATCTGATCCTTTGATCAGTATTCCCTGTTTTGATGCACCCCCTATTCCTCCGAAATATCCGAGAGGAATGCTTATGACCAGTGCACAGGGGCATGAGACAACAAGGATGACCAGAGCTCGGTAGACCCAATCTGACAGTAGTTCTCCGGGGAATAGAAGAGGAGGAGCAAATGCTACAACAGCAGATATAAAAACAATAACAGGCGTATAGTATTTTGCAAATTTTGTTATGAATCTTTCAGTTTTTGCCTTCTTTGAAGTTGCATTTTCAACAAGATCAAGGATCTTCGATATTGAAGATTCTCCGAAATGTTTTGTAACACGGATTGTGATAACACCGGATTTGTTAATCATTCCGGCAAGAGCGATTTCACCCGGAACGATTTCTCTGGGCACTGATTCTCCTGTCAGTGCGGAAGTATCGAGAAATGTAGATCCTTCAATAACTTCTCCGTCCAAAGGTATCTTTTCTCCGGGTTTTACTAACACAAGTTGTCCCGGGCTTATATCTTCAGGTGATACGATTTCGATCTTCCCGTTGGTTTTGAGGTTTGCTTTATCGGGCCTGACCTCGAGAAGAGACCTTATTGATCTTCTTGAGCGATTCACGGCCAGATCCTGAAAAAATTCACCTATGTTGTAAAAAACCATCACAGCAACAGCTTCCGGCATTTCATTGATTGCCAGAGCACCTATCGTTGCTATTGACATAAGAAAATTTTCATCAAACACTTTTCCTTTTAGAATATTTCTAAAGGCATTTCTCAGTATTTTCCATCCGCTCAAAAAATATGCGGAAAGGAATACTCCGTATTCCGCTATCGACCATGGAGTTGATCTTAACTCTTTTTTAAAAATGATTCCGAAAGCAAGTAGTGTAAGCACTATTATTATCTTTGTAATACTTCCGGTTATTCCGGAAGTTTCTTCAACTATCTGCAAATCTTCCTTATCCAAGATTTCCACTCCGGGTTCAATCTTCTTTACCGCTGTTTTTACCTTTTCAAGATTGTCTGTGTCTATATAGATCATGGATGATGCCATGTTTATCCAGATATCTTTTACAAAATCAAACTTTTTAAGGTTGGTTTCTATCTTGCCAGCACACGAGGCACAGTCAACGTTTCTTATTTTATATTTTTTCATACACACTGCTCCTGATCACTTATTATCTCTTATGTTTATTCAGGGGGAATTGAAAATTCTTCGTCAAATAGCATTTACACTGCTTCATCACCCCTCTCGCCGGTCTGGATACGGATAGCATCTTCAATGTTTGAAATATAGATTTTCCCATCACCTCTCAGTCCAGTATGGGCGGTTTTTTGAATAACAGAAACGATTTCTTCCAATTTGTCGTCAGTGCAAACTATTTCAATTTTCACCTGGGGTATATAATCTACCAGATCATCAACGATTCGATGCGGGGCATCTTTTGCTTTCCCTCGCCCAAAACCTCGGACATCGGTTACGTTCATTCCTGCGAGACCTTCAACCATATGTAACGCCAATGTCACCTTTGATAACTTATGGGGTTTAATATAAGCCTTTATTTGCTTCATGATTGACCTCCTCTTTTTTTTTTCGATCAGTGATTATGGATTGAAACTGAAACCAAAAATCTCTGATCAATTTAATTCGTCTGTATTTCATTTTTCATGTCAGTGGCAAACCATTTATAAATTGCCGGAACAACCAGCAGTGTTAATAGAGTAGATGTGAACAATCCTCCGATGACTACAGTAGCCAATGGTCTTTGAACTTCACTACCCACACCCGTAGCTAACAATAAGGGGATTAATCCCAGAGCAGTAGTCATTGCAGTCATCAGTACCGGACGTAACCGCAGGATAGCCCCTTTTACAGATGCATCATCCAAAGGGACACCATCCCTGATTAACTGATTTAGATATGTCACCAGGACCATTCCGTTTTCCAGTGCAATACCAAACAAAGCAATAAAACCGACTGATGCAGGGACGGACAGATTTTCACCGGTAATCCATAATGCCACTACTCCCCCCACTAGTGCCAGCGGTATGTTCAGTAATATCAGCAATGTATTTTTCAGAAATTTAAAACTGGAGAATAACAACAAAAAAATCACCAGCAATGTAATGGGAACCACCACAATCAACCTTTTATTTGCCTCCTGCTGTAATCGGAACTGCCCTCCCCACGTCACCAAATATCCAGGCGGCAGTTTAACATTTTGCTCAATAGCCTTTTGTCCATTCTCTACAAACGTGCCAATATCCAATCCTACAACATTACATTGGATGGTAATAAACCGCTGGCTGTTTTCGCGAGTGATCTGTCTGGGACCGACGATTTCTTCAATAGTTGCCAGTTGGGATAAAGGTACATGAATGCCCTTTGGGGCCTCAACTAATATTTGGCCAATTGCTTCGGGTGTACCTCTAAAATCCGAGTGAAAACGGACCAGAATGTCAAAGCGTCGAACACCTTCGAAAATCTGACCTGCCGTTTCACCACCGACAGCTGCATGAACGACCTGCTGCACATCCTCTACATTGATCCCGTATCGGGCGATTGCATGACGATCGATTTTAATCACTAATTGAGGTGTTCCACTCACCTGATCAGGCTGTACATCCGCTGCACCCGGGACACGGCGAATAACGGATGCAATTTCATCTGCTTTTTCTTTTAATGTATTCAAATCTTCACCATACAATTTGATTGCTAATTCTGCCCGTACGCCTTCAAGCAATTCATCAACAGTCATTTGAATTGGTTGGGTAAAATTCGCCAGCACACCTGGAATATTCCCGATTTCTTCTCTGATAACATCTTCAAGTTCTGCCTGTGTCCCAGCTGTGCGCCATTCTGATTTATCCTTCAATAATATGTACATCTCGGCACTGTTTATTGGATCGGTATGAGCTCCCACTTCACCCCGGCCAATACGGGTGATGACTTCTGTGACTTCCGGGACCTTTAATACTCTGCGTTCAACTACCTGAGTTGTTCGAATGCTTTTATTCAAAGAGATGGAGGGTGCCATGGTTAAGCGCAGAACGATGGTTCCTTCTTGCAATTTGGGTGCGAACTCCGAGCCCAATTGCGGAAAAATAACTACTCCAACAATTAGCAAACCAACAGCTAAAAAAACAGCTAAAAAACGCTTTTTTACAAAATAAGAAACAACAGGTTTATAAATTTTAACTAAATTACGAAGAAGAAAATTCTCTTTTATCTCCTGACCTTTTTTTCCGGTTCCGGGTTTACGCATAAACATGCTTGCAAGAACCGATGCAAGAAGCATGGCAAACAATAGAGAACCCAGCATTGCCAGTGCTACGGTATATGCAAGCGGGCGAAAGGTTTTTCCTTCAACACCTTGAAGCGTGAATAGGGGTAAAAAAACAACAATAATGATTGTAATAGCAAAAAAGATTGGACGGGACACTTCACCAAAAGCCCGCGCTATTACATGGAATTTTGATTCTTCTTCAGGAGATTTCCGTAACATCCGATCAATATTTTCAACCAGAACAATCGTCCCGTCAACCATCATACCTATCGCAATAGCCAGACCTCCGAAAGACATGAGATTTATGGAAATATTGAAAAAACGCATGCCGATAAAGGAAAATAATATGGAAAAAGGGATAGCCAATGCTACTACAATACTCGGTCGCAGGGATCCCATAAATAAAATCAAAATAAGTGCAACCAGAATAACACCAATTAACAGGGCATTTGTTACTGTCTTCACTGCAGCTTCTACCAGTGTTTTTTGTTCATAATATGGTACTATTCGGATTCCCTGGGGGAGAATTTTATTTATTTCTTTTAATTTTTTTTCAACCCGTCTTATCACTGTGGATGAATTGGTTCCGTACAGTTTCACAACTTGTCCGGAAACTACTTCTTTAATACCATTTCTGGTTTGTACACCTCTTCGAATAGCACCTCCAATTTGAATGTCTGCCACTTGTCTCAAATAAATGGGTATGCCGTCTTCGGATGACAGTACAATATTTTGAAGATCCTCAATATTACCTGCAAGACCAACAGAACGTACAATAAATTCTTCTGAATTTTTTTCGATAAACTGAGCACCAACATTAAGATTATTCGCCCGGATTTTCTCGATAATCTCATTTACGGAAATATCATAGCGTAGCAGGGAATTTGGATCGAGCTCTACATGATACTGTTTTTCCCAGCCCCCTATACCCAGCACTTCTGTAACACCTGGCACGGTCTGCAACTGGTATTTAATGAGCCAGTCCTGAATTGTACGAAGCTCGGTTAATGAATATTTCCCTGAAGTATCTTCGAGATAATAAAATAATATCAGTCCCATACCTGTAGAAATAGGTCCCATCTCGGGATCACCGAATCCCTCAGGAATTTGCTCACGGGCTTCCTGCAGGCGTTCATTGACCAGTTGGCGGGAGAAATAAATATCTGTCCCATCTTTAAAATAAACATTCACTACGGATAGACCAAAGTTAGAGACTGAGCGAATGTGTTCTAAATTTGGCAGTCCATTCATAGCAACTTCAACCGGGAACGTCACATATTTTTCAATTTCCTCCGGAGCCAATCCCTGAGTCACGGTAAAAACCTGCACCAGTGATGGAGACACATCCGGGAATGCGTCGATCGGCAGGTTATTGTAGCTGTAATAGCCGCCAGCGACTATGAGTAAACCAAGAGCCAGCATCAATAAGCGGTTTTTCAAAACAAATCGTATTAGTTTTTTCATGATTTCAACCCTCCTTAATGTTCATGCCCTTCGCCAAACGCTTCTTTCTGCAACTCGGCTTTTAATGTAAAACCGCCTTTTGATACATATTTCTGTCCAGATTTAAGGCCAGCCACTATTTCCACTACCGTGGAATTGCTTCGGCCAATAGTAACAGGTTGCGGGGTAAAACCGTCACCTTGTTTGACAAAGACCACCGTTCGGTTTTCAAAAGTTTCCAGAGCTGTTTTTGGTACGATTATGGGGACATTATCATTACCTGTAATCACTTTTGCATTGACAAACAAACCCGGCTTCCAGGTTCCATCTGGATTCGCCAGCACAACCCGAGCTGTGGCAGTACGGGTTTTCTCATCGACAACAGGGCTGATATATGAAATTTTCCCTGACTTTTCTTTTGAGTCATATCCAGTTGAAATGATGGTTTGCAGTCCGGTTTTGATGTATGGAAGGTCCTTTTGATATACATTCAAATTGACCCATACTCTGCTTAAATCAGCAATAACTATTGAGTGTCCAGCATCAGCAATGACTTCACCTATTGTCAAATGCATATCGATCACTTTTCCATCAATTAGCGACTTGACTTCATATGATGCTAAACTTTCATTACTTTCAATAATCGCTAGAACTTCACCTTTCTTCACAGGGGAACCAATCTTCTTTCTCACTTCTTTCACAACACCTGGAAAACGGGGAACAATGTGGGCTAAGCGATCGGGATCGATCACAATTTCTCCAGTTAAGTCAACATGTCTATCCAGTTTACCGGCACCGGCAATGGCTATTTCAATACCAAATTCTTCAAGCTCTTCAACAGTGATCCGGACGATTTCCTCTTCATGCCCCGATTCGCGGCTACTGTCTGCTTTTTCAGTCTGATGGCTATCTTTTTTATTCTCACCTCCACATTTGACGAACACAGTTGAGATCACCAGAATAAATACTAGTGAAAGCAACCAGGTTATTCCCTTTTTATTCATTCTCATTTTTTTCTCCTTTTTTGGTTCTTTCTATTCTAAATTCTCCTATTCCTGCTCCATTTAACCGCTCAATATCTGCCATTAAATACCAATATCTTAAAGCATTCTCCAAATACTCTTCCCTCACTTCAAGCTGAGTACGATAAGCATCAAAAACCTCTAAATAACTAAATTTTCCCAAGTCGTAACCATTCGAGATAGTTATAAACGCTTTTAGAGCTTGAGGTAATATTTCACTCTTCAATGCCCATGCATTGTTGTGTGCGTTCTTCAACATTTCATACAAAGCAATCAACTCATTCCTGATCTTAACCTCTGCAGCATGGTAGCTGTGTTCAGACTTTTTAAGTAGATAATCAGCAGTCCGGATCGTTCCCTGATTGCGGTTTAAAACCGGGATAGGAATCGAAAAACTGAATGCAAAGGCCGTACTTTCCAGTTCATTTAATCTTCGGATTCCGCCTGAAATTGTAGGGTTGGGAATTTTATTGGCTTTCTCCAGTGTTAAAAGAGATCTACGGTAATCGATTTCAGATGAAATGTATCTTAAATCTGTATTCCGTGATAAACGGTTTTCAAAAATATCAATCTTGGGAACAATTGAATAAATATCAAGTCTTCCTGTCACCTTTTCAAAATCAGGTTTGGTACCACCCCATAACGATGTCAAAAGTTGTCGGGAAGCAAACATTTCCTTTTTTATCCGTTCAAGGGTTAACTTATTTCTCAATAAAGCAACTTCAGCCCGTGACAGCTCTGCAGGAGAGGTCCTTCCGGCTGTTACACGTGAAGTGATCTTTTTTAGAAATTGATCAGTTAAATCAACCATTTCTTCCATTAAAGTAAGCTTTTTCTGTATATATAAAGTTTTTATAAATCTTTTTTTGGTTTCACTCACTAAATCAGATATTTTCCTTTCATAAGCCTTTATTGAAATAACCTTTCCCTTTTCTGCTGTTTTTATTTTCTTTTTCCGTTTTCCTCCTATCAGTATTGTCTGACTGATCTGAACTGTAATTTCTGAATTGCTGAACCCTCGAGTTCCCCTTGAACCGGCAAAATTTTCCAACTCTATATCAATTTCTGGATTGGGGCGTAATGACTCCTGAAGGATCAGCCCATCCTTAGACAGTATTTCCCATTTCAAGGATAATAATCCGGGATTTTTCTTTAAAACCCTCTGAACAGCCTCAGACAAGGACAAACTATTTTCTGAACCTTCTGCAACATCATTTTCATTAAAAAAACTTTTCAGTTTTGTGTCTGAATAAACATCTATATTATTTGTATGCTGATCACCTGTAGCTACCCCCGAAAACACCAGTAACGTCAAAACCGTTAACACGATCGGAGACTTAATATACCAAATATTCATTTTTCCTCCTATTTAAGATTTTTTTTAAATCTTTTCCATTTATAAATGACTAAAATTATTGATTTTGTAAGCAGTATGAATTCCTGCCAAATTGAGGTATTAAACTAGAAGGATTACTTTTTCAAGAAATATACTTAACATGAGATTAGAATTAGATTCATTAATACTAACTTTCCTCCCTGATAACCGTTCCTTAACCGTCTTTAGAAGTGTCTTAATTGAAACAATAGGGAGAAATTTTGAGAAAAGTTCATTATTGTTTTTAATTGTTTTATTAAGAAATTTATCAGTAGAGATCAGTAAATCAAAGCAATCCCCACAATCAACCGTTTTAGAAAATTCTTCATCAGTTCGAGAACAATAATTTAATTGATTTGAAATTGGTGCAGACAGAGGATTGTTCATTGACATATCTGGAATTTCAAATTTTACATGCCCATCTTCCCCGAAACAAAGAACAAACGGGGAACCGGAACTCATCCCTATGATCAGTACTAGAAAAATAACAAAAACTTTAGCGAATAATCTGTTTTTCATTTATATGCTCTAACCCAAAGTCCATCATGGATTTAATATGATTGTCATGAAGGGAATAATAAACAATTTTTCCTTCTTTCCTGTACTTGACCAGATTGGCCTGCCTGAGTACTCTTAATTGATGGGAAATGGCAGATTGGCTCATTTTCATTAAAAATGCCAGGTCGCAGACACACATCTCCGACACATGCAATGCCTGTAATATTTTTAATCTTGTCGGGTCTCCCAGTATTCTAAAAAATTCAGAAAGAGGTGATAATATTTCTGAGGCAGTAAGCAAAGGTCTTACTTTATTAACAATATCCTCATGAATAAGAACCGTCTTGCAGATTTGATTGTCATTTACACTCATCATGTTTTATTCTTTATGTGAACATGTGCTCATGTATTAGTATAACGTAAGGTTTTAATTTTGTCAATAAAAATTAAAAGAAAATTCAAAATTTTCAGCTTTTTAGGGTTCCATTAAACATTTAGGGACAATTCACCACGACTTAATCCTTTGAGAATTCCGTATTTTTTAATTTCCCGGGTTAATGGAACCATATATTTCTTAAATTCAAAAGACAATGTTTAAGTCCGTTGTTTTTCGCCCAGTCACTATCGATACACCAATTATAAGACCCGGAGATTTGAATTTATACCAGGCCAAGCACTTCTCCAGAGAAATATTCTATTCTAAGGCTTTTTACTTCCGTTTTTTGTGGAATTTCTCGTGGGGAATTGTCCCTAAATGTTTAATGCTATCCAATATAGCAAAAAGATCAGAAGTTATCAGTTTTTGACTTTTATTTTAGTAAGCTGAAAAAGTTTTGGAACCATCTTAATATCAGACTTCAGATATTTTGAGTTGACTGAATAATCTTTTAGATCTGATTTTAAAATGTGTACTGTTTTTACAATTTTGACACTCACTTTAAATGGGATAAATTTACCCTTTCTAAGAGATACTGCTTTTGAATTTTTTGTAAATCCAACCACATCGACTTTGATCGACCCATCTTTTTGACTGACAATATTCCCGACTTTGAAACCAAGCACTTCAAACTTTGATATAATATATCCGAAATCATCTGTGATCCCAAAAGAGTATGTAAAAGTTGATGCAAAAAGCAAAAGTGTGATAATTATCATAAAGTTTAAAAAAAATGACCTGTTTTTCATTTTTACCTCCCTTCATTAACAATATATAATATTTTTCAATAAAATCTCACTAATAAAAAAAGTTTAATATTTATTCTTTCGATAACTTATTTATTTGTTTTTGTGAGATATTCCTATTCTCCTTATTGGACTACAACCTTTACCGGAAACGGGTAAAAAACAATAATGGGTTCTATTAAACATCTAGGGACAATTCCCCATGGGATTTTGAGTTGTATTTTTCTTAGAAATCTTTCTGCTTCTTTCACGAACATTGTACCGATTTATCTTTTTAAAGTTCTTATAAGCAATTATAGGGCATCTATGTGGATCATACCTGAAAATTGTTTCTCGGGAGATTACAATATTTGAGTTTTTTACAATAACTCCCAAAAAAAGAAGATGAGAACTACGGTAAATCCCGGAAGGTCTAAAACAGCTTTTCCAATGCAATATAGGGGTTTTATAGAATTTCTCGTGGGGAATTCCTCCTAAATGTTTAATACTACCCAATAGTGGATAACACAACTCCAGTGATGCATGAAATGGAAGTACATTTGGCTGAGATTGTCATATCTTCTACTTCCGGTAGAGGGATCAGGAGCAAGGACAATAATTGAAAAGTCGGGTGTCTATTCTTTTATTACATTATAAGAAATTTCAGTCACCTCAAGTTTCAACCAGGTCCAATCACCATCATCTAATTTCCAGGTTGCTGTCATTTTTACGGGTATTTTTATTCCGTTTACAACTTTACTTTCATTGGCTTTTATCACCCAATCTGTAAGCTGCGCAACTTTTTCTCCCCCTCTGTATCTTTTTGCCGTGTATTTTTTAAAATTTCCATTTTTATCGAAAGAGAATATGCCTGAACCGGTAGTGCCTTTATAGGTCATCGTTGCCCTGGCAGAAAAAGCATCAATTTCCTCCCACGTAATATTCGGGCTTAGTGCAGCCGATGGAAACCATACTATTTCACCCAAATATCTTTGAAGTGAACCGGAATTTATTTTATCGTTTGATTTGCTGTTTACAACAGGAATTAATGATAAGATTTTAATCAGCATTTCACCTTCACCATCTTTAAATTTATCTCTTCCCACAACATCAATTAAAGGCATCATCTTTATGTTAACCGTCCACACAAATGCAGGTTGTCGAGTTGTAAAATATTGTTCCGCCTTTGCCTCTTTCCAATTCACTTGCTCAGGTTTCATTTTCATTAAAGCATTCTGTTTCAGGAATACGTTATTGATTTCTAATTTCCCCATTATTCCCGAGTTACTCAACCAATTCTGAACCGACTCAGGTAAATGAGTAATCATTTCATTGGTAATTATTTTTGCTTCTATGTTGTTGGTTTTTGAAAGAATATTTCTAATCTCAATACTTGTCATTCTCTGGAAATTATAATTGGCACAGACAGCTATCGCTACAAATAGAATAATAATGTTTGGCAATGTTCCAAATTTAGCATCTTTCCAGAAATAAATGATAAGTATTTGAGAAACTAAAATTGCTGCAAAACTTAAAGAGCACCAATAATTGTCTTTTATTCCGTATAGAAACGCTATTAAAATAAAAAACAAAAAAGCGATTAGCCAAAAGATACCTGATGACTTTGAGACGTACTGAGATAATTCTTTTATATCAGCTATGGCAAACGCCTTAATAAATCCAAGTATATGAATTAATCCGTGAAATAAAATTATTAAAATAAATAAAATTCTCATTTTCTCTGTAAGCGAATAGTCACTTTTGTTTTAATATTACAGAATTAAAATTGTTTTTTCAAACCATTTTTTAAACATTCCAGAAGGTCGAAAACATCATTTTAATAGTAATATGGGGGTTTTGTAAAATTTCTCGTGGGGAATTGTCCCTAAATGTTTAATGGGACCCAACATAGTTGAAATTATATCTTGTTTTTTGAAAATCAGGAAATTTAAGGTCCTGAGAGTTAAGTATTTGAATTGAATCAAAGGGACATAGGGTAGTGTTAAACATTTAGGGTAAATTCCCCATGGAATTTTGAGTTGTATTTTCCTTAGAAATCTTTCTGCTTCTTTCACGAACATTGTACCTGTTTGTCTTTTTGGTGTCCTCATAATCAATTTTGAGGCATCTATGTGGATCATATAAAAAAATATTGTCCGGGAATAAAAAATTTCGAATTTTTTCAAAATAACTCCCATTAAAAAAAAGTATAAAAGCCTAAACATTCCGGAAGGTCTAAAACAGCTTATTTATATTCATATAGGGGTTTTGTAGAATTTCTCGTGGGGAATTCCCCCTAAATGTTTAATACTACCCAACTTACCTTGTTTACTGCCTGAAAATTTAAATATCTCTTCATAGGAACTCATGACTCCTAATACTACTCTAGGAGTCTCATACGTTTCGTAACTTATTCAATCGGACCAACGGGGGCTATGTTCCCTGGAAATTATTAGGGGTTGGGATTTTTATTTCACGTTGGGGGTGGAATTCTTCTTTTTTCCCAATTAAAGGTGTTTTCATATTTATTTCGGACAAATACATTCAATTAATTCATATGTTTATTTTGGAATATGTGTTCAGTTTAAACGAACGTTTAAATTGGAATTCTACAGATCCATTCCCCAATCATGGTTTAGAACCGCTACTTTCTGTAGGAATGTCCCTACCGCTATAGAATAGTGTCTTTATTCATGATTGAAAAACATATATAATCTCCATATGAATAAAAAGAAAAAATTACTTATAGCAATATTGATCACCATATTAGTAATTGCTTTAATATATATTTTTTTAAAGAAAGAAAAGATAATTTGGACTTCAGAAAATTCACTCGTACTATCAAAGCTGAAAATATCAGAAGATGAAGGCGATTTTGATAACCTGATAAAATCAGTTGATCAAAGCCTCTTATACTATTCAAAAATTGATCAGGAAACAATATTCGATTTTGGCAAACAATGGTGCTCGGCAGCAGACATGAAAATATGTCTCGAGGATTTCAGGGAAAAGCTTAATAAATATGGACTCTCGGATAAATTTCTAAAATACATAAATGCAAACTATGCTACTTTCAGGACAGCAACTGACGATCTGCTTGTTACCGGATATTTTGAGGCCACTCTATTTGGATCTTTTGAAAAAAGTGATGAGTATAAATATCCTTTGTACAAAAAACCTGATGATCTCGTAAATGTAATTCTCTCTGAATTTCCTGTTTTCTCAAGGATTAAGGGATTACCACTTATCCTTAGGGGGCGACTTGATAATGATAACAGGGTTATCCCCTATTACTCCCGTGAAGAAATAGACATCCATGGATCGCTGGAGGATAAAAACCTGGAGTTAATATGGGTCAACAATAATATTGAACTTTTCTTCCTTCATATACAGGGTTCGGGAATTGTTATGCTTGACGATGGTTCAGAGACAAGAGTGAATTATGCGGACACTAACGGTCATCCATACAGGGCAATAGGAAAAGTTCTTGTAGATAAAGATATCTGTACTTATGACGATCTATCAATGCAGTATATTGAGAGATACCTTAAAGATCATCCTCAGGAGATTGATGATATATTTATTTATAATCCGTCATATATTTTCTTCAGAGAAGTTGAAGACGGCCCTGTCGGATCACTGGGTGTGAATGTCACAAAATACCGTAGTATTGCAACCGATAAATATATCTTCCCGAGAGGTGCCATCTGTTATCTCGAAACTTCACTTCCGGAATTTGATGAGAGAGGAATTGTCAAAGGTATGAAACCTTTCCGGAGTTTTGTATTTAATCAGGATACAGGTGGTGCAATCAGATCTCCATCAAGGGCAGATCTTTTCACAGGGAATGGAAAAGATAGTAAATCTGTTGCCGGACATCTGAAATCAAGTGGAAAACTATACTTTCTAATAAAAAAAGATCTTCTGAAAGAAAAAAAAGAATAAAAAAAAGGAGGCCTGAAAAGGCCTCCTCTCTTTATTTAAGAAAATCTTTTTTTTACTTCTTCCAGGTAACCCCTACATAAAAAGAATAGGATTTCCCTGTTGTATCTGTGTAAAGATATTCTGCTATATCATCATAGAGATAGTAGTAAATTGAACCATTTAACGACCAACTCTCTGACAGCATAACATTAGCACCAAGTTGAGCTATCATCTGTTTCATGTCAAGTTCCGAATACGCTGCAGTATCTCCATAATTGCTGAAATCAAGGTCAGTGACACCAGGCTTACCCGGCAAATATGGGACCTGAGATTCATCCAGTGCGAGTTCTTTTATAACCGAAGCTGAGTTACTGTAGTTGAAGTTGAAATACATAGACAGTTTTTTACTTGCGATGTAATTGAGGCTCAGTAGCAGAGTCTGATTGTTATTATCGAGATCCATCATGTCTGTGATCGTTCCTGGCTGGCCACCAATAACAGCACCGCCGCAACCTTCCATGACAGCAATAGCAAACATAGTGCTGTAAACATTCGAATAATCATAATAGGTAGCTGAAAAATATGCTTTCGTTGACAACATTGCCCAAAGGTCAACTCCCCACTGGAATAGTTCCCTGTTCCAACTTGCACCTGTGGTTACGAGATTATCATTGTCCTCAGTTTTATACAAAACATTTGCATTTAAAGAAAATTTTGAAGTAGGACTCCAATGAAATCTTCCCTTTAATTCAGAAACTGTTTCCGGAAAAGCAGTCATTGTCCCCTGCCTCATCAAATGCCAGTTATAAAATTGTTCTGACGTTGGAGCCAGTGGCGAAGTCGTGGCATATAATTGTGATGCAGGAGCGATTCCACCATTAAGATTTGCAAAAGGATCTGTAATCTTCGAGAACTTTCCATCAAATACAGCCTTGAACTTATCCGCAGGTTTCAAAGTGAATTTCACTTTAAATGTACTTTTCTTTGTATTCAAAACATCATAAAACTCTCTATCAATATCTTCATAATCAAAACCGAGACGAAGTTTGAGTTTCTTGGAGAATTTATACCTTAAGGCAGATTTGAAGTTAATAACTGTTCTTGAAAGCGATGAGTTTCTGGTCCAGTCAAATGAATCAAAGTCAAATAGATCTGCATAGATTTTTCCTGTATATGGACCACCAATATCAACTCTTTCATTGATATCAACAAAAACTGAATCGTTGTCGATCTTCTGATAGTTAAGAACAGCATTGAAAAATGCTTTTTTACCCAGACGAGCTGTGAAAGCACTTGCAAATGCATTTGATTTCCATTCAAGATTTGAATTCACATTCTCAACTGTCGAACTTACATAGTGTGCAGAAAGAACTTTGTTATTATCCAGTGGAATCGCAGCTTTCAGGAAATGAGTACCTTTCTTGCTTTCAGGAATAACATCAAATGGAAGGTTTTCATTGTCTCCTGCTCCTATTCTTGCGGTAAAAACAAATGAGCTGTTTTCAGGATGCTGGTTTGTGAGATAATAACTGAGAGGGGCAGTTTCCCTTTCCTTGAACTCATTAACAGTGTAAGAATAATCAACATTTGATTTTCCAAGTCTCATATTAGTACCAATTTTGATATCTCTATTGTAGCTGTTAATGGATCTGGATTTTGCTACAACATGACATGCAGAACATTTACTCAATGTCCTTGCCTGGTACATACCATTCCTGTGTTCATCTCTATAATGAACATAGAACTTCAGTCCGGGAACCATTGGGACTGATAGTTGAGTTTTACTTACAAACTCTGTCCGTTTAAGATAGTATTGATCGTTGGGGTTTATATCCTCTGCATAAGCAGCTGATCTTGCCTCACTAACAACGTCAATATTTGTCAGGGGATCATGATCAAGCCTGTGATACAAAGAGTCAAATGAAAATTCCTGTTTTAATACTCTGTTAAAATCGAATTTTAATTTGTGGGACATATCCTTGGAATCACCAAAAAACTTTGAAACGATGTTAAAGTATGTTTTCCCCATATTTCCTGAGAACAAAGCCTTTATAAAAGGTTTGATCCCATCATCAAGCGGTGAATATTCTTTAACCTTTACAGTTGCATCTTCCTGACCGATATAACCAAGGCCAAATTTGATCTTTGCATCAAGCTGGTTCTCTTTCTCTTTGCCTGAGTCTTCAGCTGACATTGGAAGCATCACAACCAGACAAATTATTGATATTAAAATTATTATTTTTTTCATCTGATAGCCTCCTTACCTTATCATCCCTTTACCCTGACCTGATACGGTCTGGGAAGGATCATCTGTTCCATGGATCTTGAAGTGACATTGTGTACATTTTGTAAGAAATGCCCTTCTCCACCCTTCAGTCCCGTGAGGATTTGTAGTAGTATATCCTGTTGCGGGCAAAGTTTTTGCGTCTTCCATACCAATTCTTCCGGCATGAAAATGTGATTCATGACATTGCAGACAGAGGAATGGTTCATTCTGCTTGAGAAGATTATTTGCAACTGTTCCGTGAGGATTGTGACATGACATACAATCTTCCTGAACCGGAGCATGCTCAAATACAAAGGGCCCCCTCTTATCAGCATGACATGAATAGCAGAGATCATTAAGCCTTTCATTGGTCTTCAGATTATTAACCAGAGAACCATGATGCTGATGACAACTGCCACACTTCATTTTCCCTTCTCTTAAAGGATGGTGTGAAGGATACATAGTTTGAACTTTGATATCCTTATGACATTTCATGCAGAGATATGGATCCTCCGCTTTCAGGTCCTTCCCTTTGTGGATCGGGTGACAAACTGCACATCCGACTTCTGTTGCTGCATGATCACTTAAATTCCAGTCAGAAGCTTTAAGACTCCTGTGGCAACTTAAACAAGCAGCGGATGTTCCGCTTTTACTTCCTTTTTTGAAACTTACAATTTTCTCTACATCACCCTCTTCAGCATGCGCGCCACCGGGACCATGACAGGATTCGCAACCTTTTTTAAGCCCTTTAAGCTCGAAATCCTGTAATCTGGAGTGAACATTCTTTGAAAAATTCTTCATCACTCCATCGTGACATTCCAGACATGCTTTATCACCAATAAAGCCGTCTGATGAATAATTGAATAAGGTAAATAAGAAGAAAATAACTAATGACAAGTAGATAAAATTTTTACTTTTCATATAATCTCCTATAATATTTATTTTGTTCTATCTTCAAATAAAACTCTGATTATCTTCTGCATATGTGAGATCCCGTCAACAAGCTCCGGGTTTATCAGATAATAATAAACTGATTTTCCGTCTTTCTCTTTCCCAAGGACTCCCATTTTATACATATCATTCAAATGGTTGGACAAACTGCTTAAGGAAATATCAAGTTCTTTCTGCATTTGTCCGACATTGAGTTTTCTGTTGTCAAGTAAATTAATTATTCTAAGTCGATCAGGTTTTGATACCGCTTTGCACATTAATACATAATGGTCTAAAAATCTTTCATCGATTGCCATTATTAATTAATAGTTTAATTTTTTGCGTATGTCAACGTTTTGTTGGAATAAAAAATATTTTTATTTAATTTTTTTGTATTTTATACTTTTAAAGATCGTGTAATGTTAACAATTTAACCAAAACACGAGAAATGTTAACATCTCAAGCAGGAATCTCGTTTTCATGACTAGCTTTAGTAGGTGTACCTAAAATATGAAATGATACTAAAAACAATTTGATTTTTCAAAACATGGCACAGATTTCAATTTATTAATTCAGGTGAAGTATCTTGTCTGCTGTATTTGCAAGTGCTTCGTTATGAGTTACAACAATGGCAGAAAGCCCTTCATCTTTTATCAGTTCAGAAAATAGTTCAAATACTTTCTCACCGGTCTTTTTGTCAAGGTTACCGGTAGGTTCATCTGCAAGGAGAAGTTTCGGAGAGTTGATCAAACTTCTGGCAATCGCAGCTCTCTGTTTCTCTCCTCCCGACAACTCATATGGCATGTTGGATTTTTTTAAGTTCAGGCCTACCCTGTCAAGCAATTCACCGGCCCGTTCATTCGCTTTTTTTCTGTCAAAATTTTTTATTAGAAAAGGAAATGAGACATTTTCAAGAATCGTCAATTCTGGCATAAGGTAGTGAAATTGATATAGGAATCCGATCTCTTCATTCCTGTACATGGCTAGTTTTTCTTTTGAGAAATTATTTATATTCTCATTTTCAAAAATTATTTCACCTGAATCAGGTTGATCAAAACTGCCCAGAAGGTGAAGTAAAGTGCTTTTCCCGGATCCGGAGACTCCTGTAACTGCAAGGATCTTCCCCCTCCCAAGTTCAAAAGAGAGGCTGGAAATAACGTGAAGGCTTTTTCCATCCGGCTGAGTGAAGCTTTTTTTCAATTTTTTAACACTTAGAAGTAGATCTTTCATCTGAGATTTTTTTGGGAAATATAGAATGACGCCCCCTTCCCATTAAGATCGGCATCAAGGAATAGAAAATCTCTCTCTTTATCTGATAAGGATTTACCTGTTAATAATACAGATCTTTCACTAAATTTCCCCCATATATCTTCAGATAACTTTTCGCTGAGTTTATCCATCCTATAACCTTCTGAAAATCTTTTTGAGGAATATTCAGCCGTATAATCTATCCATTCCAGAAGTTGAGTATGAATTTCCTCAATATTTTCGACACTTCCAAAATGGGTAAGCAGTATTCTTGCAGGATTAAGATCGGTGATCATGTTATATGTTTGAACTGCACTTTCAGGATCAAACTGGACCGGGGATGTAGAAGGGAAAACCAGATCTCCTTTCCCATATCTGAATCGGGGATATCCTATCCCGAAAGCATCTCCGGAAAAAACCGAACCGGAACTTTCATCATAGATAATATTATGATGTTTCGCATGTCCGGGAGCATCGATCATGGTCAGTTTCCGTTTGCCGATTGAAATACTTTCTCCACCGGTTAAACTTATCACTTTCCCCTCAGGTATCCCTATGATATCGCCATATAAATTTTTATACTCTTCCTCACCATAAACAGATTTCACACTCTCTATCAGTTTCTCAGGTGATATCATGTGCCGGGCCCCACGCGGATGAACAATGAGTTCAGCGTCCGGCAATTCTTTCATGATCAATCCTGCCCCACCTGCATGATCCAGGTGGATATGGGTTAAAACAACATATTTTATCTGTGAAAGTTTAAAACCACTATTCAGGACAGCATTCAGAATTCCGGGTATTGCATGATTTGTATTTGTTTCAACTATCGCTATCTCACCACCATCTTCGATAAAATAACTGGCAGCAAATTTTTCCCTTCCAAGATACAGAGTGTCGGTCAGGTAAATATTATCTGCAACTTTCTCCGGAATATAATCTTCTGAGATGTTCATAGACTATAAGGTCTATTCCTCTTCCTCTCTTATTCTGCCCTCTTTTACGGAATCGGCAATTATTTTTTTCTGAAGCTGGGCGGGAACTTCTTCATAGTGGGAAAGTTCCATAAAATAACTGCCTCTGCCACCGGTTATTGAAGTAAGATTCGGCTCGAAGTCCAACATTTCAACCATTGGAACCTGTGCTTTGATCACATGATTTTTTCCTTTGGATTCCATACCCTGGATCCTGCCTCTTCTGCCGCTGAGGTTACCGTTAATATCACCCATAAACTCCTCAGGAGTTACAACTTCAACATCCATTACAGGCTCAAGTATAGTTGGTTTTGCTTCCTTCATCCCTTTTTTATAGGCCATTGATGCTGCTATTTTAAATGCCATATCGGAGGAGTCAACATCATGATAACTTCCATCATAAAGATCCACTTTAAAATCTATTACAGGATATCCGGCAAGTATACCGCTATCTTTAGACTCTCTGATACCTTTTTCTACAGCCGGGATATAGTTCTTCGGGATCGAACCACCAAAAATTGAATCGACAAATTCAAAGTCTTTACCCCTGGGAAGAGGTTCTATCCGGATCACAACATGTCCGTATTGTCCTCTTCCACCACTCTGCTTTTTATATTTTATGTTTACATCTGCTTTCCCTTTAATTGTTTCCTGATATGGAACCTTGGGAGGTTTCATTGTCACTTCAACTCCATATTTTTTATGAAGTTTATTCACTACCAGTTCAACATGGAGTTGACCGTTTCCGGAGATCACCAATTCTTTTGTCTGTATATCACGATGTGTTTTTACGGTGGGGTCCTCTTCGACAATTTTCTTGAATGCAACCGAAATCTTACCTTCATCTTCCCTTGATTTCGGTTCTATTGCAAATGAGATTGAAGGGATCGGGAAAACAAACCCCGGGAACTTAACTTTCTCCCCTTTAATTGTCAGAGTATCTCCAGTCTTGGTTTCTTTAAGTTTTGCAACAGCAATTATATCTCCGGGAAAAATCTCTCCACATGGTTCCTGCCCTTTCCCCTGGAGTGCAAAAAAACCTCCGATCCTTTCATCTGTATATTTATTTGTATTGTAGTATGAACTATCAGGCTTGAACATTCCGGAAAAAGATCTGATAATTGATATCTTTCCGGTAAAAGGATCAGAAATAGTTTTAAAAACAAGTCCGGTAAATTTCGCAGAGGGATCAGGTTTCACACTGCCTTCTTCACAACTG
>Ga0190293_1000203_pt1 | contig 20958 bp, 21 predicted proteins | sample 48693001_MG_FD_161671 | JGI IMG/M metagenome (GOLD analysis project Ga0190293, IMG submission 161671) | Hydrothermal vent microbial mat bacterial communities from Southern Trench, Guaymas Basin, Mexico - 4869-30-0-1_MG | ecosystem: Environmental > Aquatic > Marine > Hydrothermal vents >...
CGTGACTGCCTCCGGGAGCAAGGAATCCCCTTATATCCGATTCCGTACCGGGGTATGCCCCGCAAAGAGCCTCATGTGAGAAGGAAGTCTTCAGGACAGGAAGACCGGGGATCATGGTTACCTTCCAGACAAGACGGAGGGAGCCGAACTTCTTGTGGTCGATATCCCATGCCATGCTCCATCCACACTCCGGAAGTAAGCCCGTCACAGGTACGACCCTCTCCACGGAAGGCTTGAGCGCATCAAGCCTGAAGGGCTTCTCCTGATGATCACAAATGCGAGGATGTATCCCGCCGAACCATGGTTTCTCCCATGCGAATTCAGTCGGCTCTGGATGGGAGGACATCAGGTATTCCACTCCATCGAGCTCCAGGCTGAAGACATGGCCGAAGGTCTTCGGGTTCAGATAGGCCTTCATCCTTCCATTCTCGATCTGCAGGAGTCCATCCGCTTCTGATATCCGGATTTCCGGAACATCATTCCCCAGGCGGTGAACTGGGTAGACGAAATCCCTTCCAGCCAAGCGGAGTGTCACCAATGCCGGACCAGTCCCCTTCAAAGGAGCGGTCAGTGAGGTGCCGGAGCAGACCTGTCCCTCCGCAAGCGGGAGACCGTCAACTGAAATGCTTGCACTCCTCTTCCCTCTGAGGGCGTGCGAAAGGGTAAGCTCCGATGCCTCAGTCATTACCGGCTGGAGGTTGTGAGATAGGAAACCGATCCGTTTCTCCGTATCACCGAGCTCCCAGCCCAATGCGCCAGCGTTCCTGAGGAGGCTCTCCGTTCCACCCTCCGAAAGAAGCACCCTTAAAGGGGGAGAGGAGACAGTCCTCCCTCTGCCAATGAGAAGGTCTTCAGTCTCGGGAGCATCGTACTGCATCGCGTTCCAGCCCTTGAAATGAACCATGAACGACCTGTCAGGACAGGACATACCCAGCCATGGAGCGCCAAGCTCTCCGGTCTTCCGTGGAAGATCCTCAGCCCAGTCAGGAACCTGATTGTAGATCCTCTCGTCTTTAAACAGACCATCCTGCAGCGGGATGAGATCGCTCCTGGGATTGAACAGGTGGCTGCCGAACCAGGCTGCTGAGAAGCGAACCTTCTGCTCGACATCCGTATCATTCGTTACGGATTCCATGCCTTCAGCGAATCCCGCCGGGTCGAGCCTGAAAGAGCACTCGTGCCTCATGCCGGGCCTGGAAGGCCAGGAGGCTGAAGTGATGAGCCGATCATCCTCTATGGTGAAGTCGTATATCTGGTGTGGAAGATCGGAATTCCAGAAAGGAGGACCGGCCATGAGCCTGAAGCCACCAAGAGGGATAGACCTGTCCTTCGTGTCGAAGCCCCATAACTGCGCAGTAGCCCCCATTCTTCTGATCGAAAGGACCTTGTCCTGTCCGATCGATACAGCCCCATCACGAGTATGGTACCAGCTGCCGGATTCCCTGCAGGGACCATTTAGAAGGATCAGCTTCTCCTCAGCACCTCGTACGCCAGCAACCTCGAACGAAAGACAGAGCTGGCTGATGCCTTCCGGCAGCTCCGGAAGAGGGATCTCCAGTTTCTGGAAGACCCTTTCCGTCAGATGCAGTTCGACTGAGGGGACGGTCTTTCCGTCAAGAGCGAGGTGTACCTTCAATGTCCGGGCTGAGGAAAGCAGCTTTACGTTAATATCAAGTGATCTCGAATCAGCCCTTAAGCGCCTGACGGGCGGCGAGACCAGCATGACTTCCTGTTCCGCCCTTATGCCCAGACCGACCTCGATATCCTCGTGCCAGGGAAGGGTAATTGAGACTCTGGGGGAACGGTCTCTTTCGGGAGTTGGCACGGGAACTGGAAGATGACTGACTGTGAAACAGGCGCTGTCCCCCGTAACTGCGCAGCTTGATGGCAGATCGAGATAGTCATGTCCTGCAATTTCAACATCTCCTGGCAGAGAACTCCCATGTATTGAGCACTCGACCGGTCTCCCGAAGAATATTTTTCCCTCTTCACGCTCAATGGAAACGGAGAAATGCTCAGTCTCGACCGAAGACAGGATTCGTCCTCTCCTGTCGAAGTTTGCCCTGAAGCTTCGCCCATCAATCTCGAAAAGGTAACTGAATATCTCCCGGCCCGAATCAGTTCTTTCCTCATCCGGCTCTACTTTCAGTTCCCTGACGAAACACTCATACCATGAACTCCCCCCAAGAAATTCCCTGAACTCGGGTCTTCCCATGAGGAAGGGTATGTAGTTCTGCATGTAGACCATTGTATCCGGCACCCAGAAGAATCCGGTCTTCTTGTAAAGGGGCATGGCCTTGAGGTTCGCGGGCCAGGTATGCAGGTCGATCCTGTCGTATCCCTGTTCAGCAGTTTTCGCCACGGCATCAAGCAGAAGCCGCTTGCCGATCTTCTTCCCATGCATATCCGGGACGACATTCAGGAGAGCTACGTAGGCTGCATCCGGCTCACCACCATAGGGGGTAGTCCTGCAGAAGCCAACCACCCTTGTGCCTTCGATGGCAAGGACAGTGAAGAGTTTACCAGAAGCTCTTTCTTCCATTTCCACACTTTCAGCAGAGAACTCCGAAGCGCCAAGAAAACCGGAGGGCCACCCATCTCTGCTCTCCTTCCACATGGCCGCCACACCAGCAGCATGCTCTTTCTCGTAAAGACGCAGTACTATCTGTTCACACATGATATCTCCCTGATCGCTGTGACTCGTTCAATGACTGAAAGGCTTATGTATCGGTTATACAGGGATATGTCCCCGGAAAAATGCCGACCCTGCACAATAGGTCGGCCCGAAGCCCGGCAGCTCAGCGATTACTGTTATCAGAAACTGTTCCCGAAAGGGAAGCTCAGCTGATCGCCGGACCCCGTCTGATTAAGTTCCTTTTGATCACTTCGATCTCCTCCCAACAGGATGCTTTGAAGCACGAACGCAGTCTATCAAGGGGACTATGCACCCGAATGGGTGTATTGGCAAATATCAGAGGTTCGCAAGTTCGTGAGCGAGGCCCTATTTTCCAAGGAAAAGGGAACTCAGGCTTCTGCCTTCGTGGATCCTCTTGATTGCTTCGGCGAATACCCTGGCAACAGAAAGTGTCTCTATCTTGGAAAGGGGACCTCCGACGATCTCCTCCGCCGCTTCTGTGTCAAACTCCACTGTATCGGTGACGAACAGCTTCGTTAGGACGCTGTCCTCTATGCGCTTGGCAGCATTCCCCGAGAGGACACCGTGGGTTACGAATGCATAGATATCCGAAGCACCTCTATCCGCCACAACTTCCGCGCAGAGAACCAGGCTCTTGCCTGAAACAACTTCATCATCGTTGATGATGACAGTTCGTCCGGTGAGATCATCCACTCCCTCAACCGTCCGCACGTGGGGGGTCTCGCTGTCATCAAGCCTTACTTTTTTCACGTAGCCTGTGCTGACATCGGGAGTGCCACCCTCCTCCCTGATGGATCTGGCAGTGTGCATGGCAAGAAAGTCATTATTCCGGATGCTGCCTGAATCAGGGGCAACGAAAGAGAGATGCTCTGCATTGAAGGACATGATCTTCTCGAGAAATACGCTGTCGGCATGGAGCTGGTCTACAGGGATATTGCTGAAGCCTTGACTCTGCGGACAGTGGAGTGTCATCGTAAGAACCCTGTCCGCCTGTACGGATTCAAGCATATCGAACATCATCTTCGCAGCGATGGCTATTCTCGGTTTGTCTTTCTTGTCGCTCCTTGCGTAGGGGAAGTAAGGGGTAACTGCCGTTATCCTGCCGGCGCTGTCCTTAAGGGCATAGATCATCTGCATGAACTCCAGAATATCCCCGGAGACTTTTCCGAAAGAGCGATCCCTGTCCTGGAAGATGGATCTCTCGCCAGATTGGATGACAAAAACATCTTTCTCCCGGACCGAGTCACCGGTGAAGTTCACCATGAGATTACCGTTGGAGAATTGAACGAACTCGACCGGCTCCGGTTCCATTCCCAGAATCTCACAGATCCTCATGCCGAGGGTCTGACTGGCTCTTCCGCAGCAGATGGCGATGTTCCCGAACATCTATCGTCACCCCTTCCAGGGAAAGCGAACTCTCCGGGTGATCAGAGAGCAGAGAGCACGCTCCAGTCTTCGTCCACGGTTGCCAGGAGAAGGTTCAGCATGGCAGAGAAAGCATCCTGTCCCAGGCCATTTTCCGTTGAGAACGTATACATCGCCGAAACCTCACCGGTTGCTGGGTCGCTTGTATATTTAACCCATGTATTGCTCCAGTTGAGTTCTGTCAGTGTCTCCAGGGCTGCGTTCCTTTCCGGACCGGATTCGGGGACCATCCCGGGAGTAAGGGCAACAACGAGGCAGCCCTCCATCTCGGGGTCGACGAGGATGTACATGTAGGGAACGAGAGTGGAGTCATCAATTGCAGCTGTCAGCATGAATTCATTGTCGCTGCGTTCGTAGAGCATATTCTCCCCCATCGCATCGAGGTAGCCGGAAACAACGTCACCGCTGACCTCGGCAAATGAGAGAGAAATAACGATTAGTATTCCGATAAGAGCAAGTTTCATAACAATCCTCCGAGTGGGGTGATGCGATTCATTCACAGACCATTATATTATGCGTCTTGATGAGGCTTGCGGGAAGTGTTGAATTTGCATATCCGAGGGCTTCGAGTACTTCGGTCCTGTAATTATTTACATGGCTCCATGATGTGGACACAGTAGTGGGGGAATGATGGATCGTAAAATACGGGTGCTGATCGGTAAGCCAGGACTGGATGGACACGACCGGGGAGCGAAATACATCGCCAGGGCACTGAGAGATGCCGGGATGGAAGTCGTTTACACAGGGATACGGCAGACGCCGGAGGCAATAGCAAATGCAGCAGTCCAGGAGGACGCAGACTTCGTTGGGCTATCTCTCCTGTCGGGAGCGCACAACCATCTCTTTCCGGAAGTAGCGAGGCTTCTGAAGGAAATGCATGCAGAGGATATTATCCTCTTTGGTGGGGGAGTCATTCCGGAGGAGGATATCCCCGGACTCAAAGAAGCCGGATTCAGAGCAATATTCACTCCCGGAACACCATCATCAGAAGTTGTCGATTTTATCAAAAAGGAATTCACTTCCTAGGCAGTCCACTCACCGGAGCACCGTATCAGCGGTCCGGAGGTATACTTGCTTCCCATCGGAACCGAGAAACTGTCTGACCTGGTTCAGAAGGGCGCAACCCGCGCAGTTGCCCGAGCCCTCTCGATGGTCGAGAACGGCCACCAGGAAGCCGGACTTCTGCTCGATTCGCTCTTTGGAGCCTTTTTCTCATCGATGCTAGTTGGCATCACAGGGCCTCCCGGAGCGGGGAAAAGCACCCTTGTGGATGGACTTCTGCGGCACTGGCGAGAGAGAGACAGGCGAGTCGGAGTAATAGCTGTTGATCCCACTTCTCCCTTTACGGGCGGAGCAGTGCTAGGAGACCGACTCCGAATGCAGGATCACGCCTCCGATCCCGGAGTGTTCATCCGGAGCATGGGAAGCAGGGGGCATCTCGGGGGGCTTTCCGGAGCCACAAGAGACGCTGCCCAGATCCTTGCCGCAGCGTCGTTTGATCCGATCATTCTCGAGACAGTGGGAGTAGGACAGGCGGAGGTCGAAATCGCTTCACTCGCTGACATAACTCTCCTTGTGCTTGTCCCTGGATTGGGAGATGATGTGCAGGCCATGAAGGCCGGTATTATGGAGATAGGTGATCTGATAGTCTTGAATAAAGCTGACAGACCCGGTATTGATCAGCTCGAGGCCGCCGTAAGAGCCAGTATCGAGATGATCCCGGAAGGACGTCCGGTCCCGGCTATTGTTCGCTGTTCGGCATCCACAGGCGAAGGCATGGGAGAACTGACCTCGCTTCTGGATGCTCTTATTGCCGGTGCTGCTGCGAGGGACCTCGACCGGAGGAGCAGAATACGAGACCTCCTCCAAAGTGTAATCCGGGAAAAGGGAGCAGCCCTTGCGGGAAGTCTGGTAGCAAGGGAATTCGGAAGCATGGATGAAGCAATAGACTCAGTTCTTTCAGGCCTCACAACACCCTACCGTATCGGCGGAATGATTGAAGGGATGCTGGAGCGGAACAATGAAGGCTAACAGCATAGACCACATAGGTATTGCAGTAGAGAACCTTGAGAGTGCGATCCCGTTCTACAGGGATGTACTGGGACTGGAACTACTCGGTACGGAGGAAGTGCCTTCCCAGAAGGTCAGGGTTGCCATGTTCGCTGTTGGAGAATCCAAGATCGAACTGCTCGAACCCACTGCCGAGGACAGTCCGATAGCTCTTGCCATTGAGAAGCGCGGTCCGGGGATCCATCACATCGCATACTCGGTCGATGATGCCGCAGAGGCGGTTAAGGCTCTCATTTCCATGGATGTCAGGATGATCGACCGGGAGCCCAGAGAAGGGGCAGGTGGGGCCAGGATAGCATTCGTTCATCCTGGAGTTACCGGCAAGGTGCTCACTGAGCTCTGCGAGCATCCTTCAGGGGAAGGGAGTGATGCGGAATGAGCTCGCTGGAGAAGGCGGATAAACTGAGAAATCTCCGTGAACAGGCCTATGCTGGAGGCGGAGAGGTCCGGATCGAGAAACAGCATGCACAGGGCAAGCTCACAGCGCGCGAGCGGATCAATCTCCTGCTGGACGAGGAGAGTTTCGAAGAGTTCGACATGCTGGTGATGCACAGGTCGACCAGCTTCGGTCTTGATAAGAAGAAAGTACCTGGTGACGGCGTTGTCACCGGTTACGGGACGATAGACGGCAGACTGGTCTACATCTTCGCACACGATTTCACCGTGCTGGGAGGAAGTCTCTCCGAGACGTTTGCTGAGAAGATAATCAAGGTCATGGATATGGCTGCCACTAACGGTGCTCCCCTCATTGGACTGAATGACAGCGGTGGAGCCCGAATTCAGGAGGGCATCGAGAGCCTCGCGGGATACGGTGACATCTTTCTCAAGAATGTCCTCTATTCAGGAGTTGTTCCCCAGATATCCGCTATCCTGGGGCCCTGCGCCGGCGGAGCAGTCTACAGCCCTGCCATCACCGATTTTACCATTATGGTGAAGAACACCAGCTACATGTTCGTCACGGGACCCAATGTCGTCAAAGCAGTCACCGGTGAGGATGTAACAAAGGAGCAGCTTGGCGGTCCGGCCATCCATGCAAAGCGGAGCGGCGTCTGCAGTCTTGTCTGCGAAGACGAACAGGAGGCTCTGGGGCTGATACGGAAACTTGTCAGTTATATGCCACAGAACAACATGGAAGACCCTCTCGTCATGTCATGCACCGATCCACCCGACAGGATGGAGATGTGGCTGGACGAATACGTGCCCGATAACCCTAACAAGCCGTACGAAATGAGGACCATCATCGAGGCCGTCGTCGATGACGAGGAGTTTCTCGAGATACATCAGATGTTCGCACCCAATATCATCATAGGCTTCGCCCGGATGAAGGGCCGGTCAGTGGGCATGATAGCAAACCAGCCATCCTATCTTGCGGGTGTTCTGGACAACGATGCCTCTGTGAAGGCGGCTCGCTTCATCCGCTTCTGTGACTCATTCAACATCCCCCTCGTAACGTTTGTGGATGTTCCGGGCTTCATGCCGGGAACCGTCCAGGAGTATGGCGGCATAATCCGTAATGGGGCCAAGCTCCTCTTTGCGTACGCCGAGGCAACTGTTCCCAAGATCACGATAATTACCAGGAAGGCCTACGGAGGGGCCTACGATGTTATGAGTTCCAAGCATATCAGGACCGACATCAATTATGCCTGGCCTACTGCGGAGATCGCGGTCATGGGACCCGGGGGAGCTGTCGAGATCATTTTCAGACATGAGATCATGGAGGCCGAGGATAAGGTCGCCAGAAAGAAAGAGCTGATCGAGCAGTACAGGGAGAAATTCGCAAATCCCTACGACGCTGCTTCCAGGGGATACATTGACGATGTGATAATCCCATCCAATACGAGATTCAGGATCATCAAGGCTTTAGAGATGCTTGCCGGCAAGAGGCAGAGCATTCCTCCGAAGAAGCACGGGAATATTCCTCTATGAGCATCCTGGCGGGGATTCTGCTGCGGCAGACCATATCATCGGAGATGATCTCCGGCATGATGAAGGACGGCACAGGCATTGCCGTCGTGGGCATGATCACGGTCTTTGCAGGCCTGCTGGGACTTACTTTTATACTCCCACTGCTCCAGAGATGGATAGACCGGGGCCAGATCCGCATGGATAGAAGCAGAACTGAAGATGAGGGAACTCCCGCTCCAGTCAGGCTAGCACCGAAGGAGCTTGCGGCCATCTCGGCAGCGATCCATGCTCATATGTGTTTTCTCGACCAGGCAGAGAAGATGAAGCTTACATGGCAAGATCACGAGAAGCCATACACTCCCTGGAGGCTTGCAGGCAGAGCAGAACACCTTCAGGGAACCGAATCTCTTCAGAACCGGATCAGGAGCCGATAGAATGCCAGAATACAAGATCACCATAGATGAGACTACTTACACAGTGAATATCGGCAGGATAACCGATGACACAATGGAAGTCTCCCTGGACGGAAAAAGCTTCAATGTCCAGTTGGAAGCGCCAGCCAGAGCAGCCAGCAAGACTCCGGTGATCAGGCGCAGGCATCAGGTTGTGAATGCGGCAGAAGTGCCAGACCGGACCTCTCCACCAGGAGTCTCCACAGAAGCTGGTGCCGTGCTTGCTCCGCTCCCCGGACTCATACTGAAGATTCTCGTCAAGGAGGGTGACAGAGTCACCGAGGGCCAGCCAGTTGCTACTATGGAGGCTATGAAGATGGAGAACGAGATGGAAGCTCCGGTATCGGGTACAATTGCGGCCATTTCCGTCACCGTCGGAGAGAACGTGCTGGAGAACGCCCTCATCATGAGAATAGAGGGCTGACGCATGTCCATGTCTTCATCCATGGTTACCTGGCTGACAGGATTCCTGCAGGGAGACTCCGGCTCACTGAATCTGATGTCCTACCTGGATGACACCGGCTTTGGACAGGTCGAACCCGGCAATATCGTAATGATACTCATCGGGCTCGTGATGATCTATCTTGCGATTAAGAAGGACTACGAACCGCTCCTTCTCGTTCCTATCGGTTTCGGCATTATTGCAGGGAATATCCCCTACAATCCCGAACTTATGCCTATAGGTTATCAGGATATCCTGGGAGGGCAGCAGTCGGTATTTGGTCTCTTCTACTTCGGGGTCAAGAGCGGCCTTTTCCCTCCGCTCATCTTTCTGGGCATAGGGGCCATGACCGATTTCAGTGCTCTTCTCTCTAACCCTAAGCTTCTCCTGCTGGGCGCAGCCGCCCAGATCGGCATCTTCCTCACGCTGCTCGGTTCGCTATTGCTTGGTTTCAACCTCCAGGAGGCTGCCGCCATCGGGATAATCGGAGGAGCCGATGGACCCACAGCCATCTTCGTTGCCAGTCAGATCTCCCCCCATCTTCTGGGTGCGATCGCGATAGCTGCCTATTCCTACATGGGGCTGGTGCCGGTCATACAGCCGCCCATCATGCGTCTTCTCACAACGGACGAGGAACGCAAAAGGAAAATGAAGCCGGTAAGACAGGTTTCGCAGACCGAGAAGATCCTCTTCCCGATAATAGCGTTCCTGATAACCTCATTCATCGCTCCCGGAGCGATTACCCTGCTCGGCATGCTATTCTTTGGTAACCTTCTCAAGGAGAGCGGGGTCACTGACCGCCTGGCTAAGGATGCCCAGGGGTCACTGAATAACATCGTCGTCATACTTCTGGGATTTGCTGTGGGAACCAGCACCCAGGCTCACTACTTCCTCAGGTGGGATTCACTCAAGATATTCGCATTGGGTGCGGTGAGCTTCGCAATTGCAACTGCAGGGGGTGTTCTGTTCGCTAAATTCATGAACCTCTTCCTCAGGGGCGACAGGAAGATCAATCCACTCATAGGAGCGGCCGGAGTATCAGCTGTGCCGGACTCGGCCCGTGTTGTTGAGGTTGAGGGTAGAAAGTACGACAGGAAGAACCACCTTCTGATGCATGCCATGGCTCCCAATATCGCCGGGGTCATTGGCAGCGCCATTGCAGCGGGAGTCCTTCTCAGTATCGTACCTCACTGACGGGAGGGTCGGTAAATGAACGCATCTAGAGAGTACGACTGTCTTGTCACAGGTGGGGCCGGTTTCATTGGTTCCCATCTCTGTGAACTTCTGCTGAAAAGGGGGGAGTCGGTTCTTGTCCTCGATGATCTTTCCACTGGAAATCTCTCCAATCTTGACTGCTGCTCAGGCAATGATGCCTTCAGACTTGTTATCGGCTCCGTTCTGGATGAGGTCCTGACCAGAGGACTCGTCAACCAGTGCTCCAGGGTTTTCCATCTGGCCGCAGCAGTTGGTGTCGAGAACATCATCAGGCAGCCCGTTGAGACCATCGAGACCAACGTCAAAGGTACGGAGAATATTCTTCTGGCCGCTGAAGTCGATAACATTCCGGTCTTCATCGCTTCCACTTCCGAAGTATATGGCAAGAGCGAGAGCATACCCTTCCGTGAGGACGGAGATATAGTGCTCGGGGCGACCAGCCGGAGTCGATGGAGCTATGCCTGCTCCAAAGCGATAGATGAATTTCTGGCCCTCGCCTACCACAAGGACAAGGGGTTGCCGGTCACAATAGGCAGGCTGTTCAATACAGTCGGACCCCGTCAGTCCGGGCGGTATGGTATGGTCCTGCCCCGTTTCATAGCACAAGCTCTCGCGGGAGAACCAATTACCGTTTATGGAGACGGCGTACAGACAAGATGCTTCAGCCTCGTGAACGAGGTTGTCAGCGCCATTGTTGCCATTGCCATGAACCCGGATGCGACAGGCAGGGTCGTCAACATTGGATCAACCCGGGAGCTGTCCATCATGGAACTTGCCCGGAAGGTTATAAGAGTATCAGGCTCCTCATCATCGATACAGGTCATCCCTTACGAAGAGGCATACCCGGATGATTTCGAGGATATGCGCAGAAGGGCTCCAGATGTAACTCTGCTCAGGCAGCTGGCAGGGAGTGTCCCTGAGGCTGAAATAGAAGATATCATCAGAAAAATTATAGATACAATACAATAAAAAAATTCGTACCACCCACCAATTTCTTCCGTTCCTCGGAGGGCTGAACCAATGCGACAGAAAATAGAGAGCGCCGCCAATAGAAGACTGAGCATAACCCGCAGGCTCGGCACTAGACATGGAGTCCTGAAACACAGCCTTTTTCTCATGGAGGGTCCAAGGTACATTTCGGACTATCTTGCTACCGCAAGGCCGGAGTGGCTGGTCATGTCGGATGAAGCTGAGAGCAGAGTGACTTCGATCGCCGACAGAGCTGTCGAATCAGGGAGTGATGTGCTTGAAGTTCCGGCTAAGCTTTTCTCCGGATTGTCGGATACCATTCACTCGCAGGGACTTATTGCGGTCTGCCCTCTTCCGGATATCGAAGCTGCAGGCATTGCCACGAAAGGTCTTATCCTGCTTCTTGACAGCATTTCAGATCCCGGGAACATGGGCACTCTCATTCGCTCAGCGGCGGCCTTCGGGTGTGCTGCAGTACTGGCTGGTCAGGGCTCATGCTGTCCGTTCATACCGAAAGTCACGAGAGCGGCGACAGGCCTGAACACAAGGATATCGATCCTTTTCGATATTGATCTTTCAGCCTGGATAAATGAGCAGGAGAACGGGTTTCCTGTTATCGGGGCGGAAGCTGTCGGTGAGCAGATCGAGACCTTCTCTCCTCCGGAATCCTTCGCGCTGGTTATCGGCTCCGAGGCTCATGGGATTTCGCCTGTTATCAGGGAAATGCTCACAACATCCGTTAGTATCCCAATGAAGAAGGGGATTGAATCGCTTAATGCGGCGGTATCAGGTTCGATACTCCTCTACGCTTTGACGAAATGCACGATCTGAGGCCGGGCCTCATTTCTTCAATAATCGAAGAATTCAGGCCCGGCCTCAATTCTTCGATCTAATCCTCGAGGTCCATCGTCAGCATACTCGCAGTGACACCCTTGATCACATTGAGCTTACGCTCCAGATCTGCCAGCTTCTCGTAATCTCCAACCAGATCGAGAAACAGCAGACCATGCTCACTGCAGTCATCAAGGACGCCCTCATGTATTCCAAGCCGGGTCTTGATCAGACAGCCCCATCCAGTAAGCACCGCCTGGACCTTTGCTGCGGCATCATGCCTATGGTTGATGAGCACAACGATCACGGATTTCTTCATGGAATTCTCCTTCAGTTCTGACTCGAGGATGATCTCATCTCAACCATCCTGTCCGTGTTGTCATAGATTCGGAACATTACGATAGCGATCTCCATCCAGGCTCTGATCATTATCAGATACAGTATTAAAACCAGAGGACCGAGGACCAGAGCTCCCAAGCCGATCATGCTGCTCTGATTAAATCCGAAAACAACTCCTGAAATGTATCCAAGGCCGGCAAAGACCACGAAGACAGCGTATACGAAGCTGATCACTTTCGGGAATACAAAAGAGGTGAACGAGAAGTCGAACAGCGACCCCAGAAACCCTTTCTTTTCCATCAGAATCTCCTTCTTCACTGGCGCAAGTCTAAAAGGAATACCACCACAGGCACATGAAACAATAGCCACTCAGACAAGTTGCGGGTACCGTCATTCAAGATGCTGCCGGCTCGGATCTAATCACAATCAGGATACTGTATACAGAGAATGGAGAGCGCCATCAGGGATTAATGAGCTAATCACTGCAATGCAGCAGATCAGGTCAGCACAAGTATCGAATATGCCGAGACTACCTTATGATCGTGACCCTTGCCGAGGACACGTCATCCCCCTGGATGATGCAGATGAAGTACATACCAGTCGTCAGGCCAGAGGGATCCCACCTGATAGATCGCGGTCCACTGAGCACTCCATCGTAGAGAGAAGCAACTTCTCTTCCGCTCAGATCCAGAACACGAACCCCGGCACGCCCCCCCCCCTCAAGGATAAGCGTTGTGGAGGATCTGACCGGATTCGGCAGATGAGCGAAGAAGGGAGTTCCCGAAGGGGAACCTCCACTCTCCTCTGAGATTCCTGTGTATGTGAGCCAGGGATCATACTCAACATAGATACTTACTTCATCTCCGGAGCCGGGTCCCACTCCGCCCGGACCGCTGGCATCCCCCCACCAGTTCAGTGTTGCATCGAAAGTGAGCCAGCTGTTTGAACTTCTGATGCCAAAACCGTCGTTATCCACGATGTTGCAGTGATGAACAGAGACGCCTCTCGAGCCAGATCCCTTGCCTCCACCAGTCCCGATCCCATCCCCTGTATTTCGCAAAAAGGCTGAACTGTCCGCAGTGAGAGAGCCATAGTAGATGTGCAGCCCATCTCCTTCGTTATCAAGGATGTCGCACCTGGAAATAGTCAGATGGCCACCCTGGAGCATGATCCCACCGCCCCAGTTGGACGAGTTACCGCTGATCAGATTCTCGCGGAGTACCGTTCCAGAAGCATTGAGATGATAGAATCCGCCGCCGAACCAATCCGAGATATTGTTGATGATATGGTTCCCGGTAATAAGAGCATCCCTGCTGCTGGCAAGACCACCTCCGTAGTAAGTGCAGTAATTGTCCGAGATGGTGTTATTCGAGATCACAGCCCCGGCGCCAGTTCCGGCGAGTCGTATCCCACCCCCGGTGGTCAGATCCTTAGAACTGCCATCGGATGATATTGGAATGCCCACGGAGTTATCGCGTATGATGTTGTCGTCAATGATGACACTGGAATTGACGCAGTAGAGACCTCCCCCATCGAAAACGGCGAAACAGTCCTCGATGATGTTTCCGGTGATGAGAGGAGAGGAGAGGCTGCACCGAATGCCCCCACCTTGATCAGCCGCACCATTTCTGATAGTGAAGCCCTCTATTACAGTCGAAGTATCCACAACGGCCGATAGAAGTGCGATAACCGTTCCGGAGCTGTCCCCATCGATTATTGTCTGTGCAGGACCCATTTCCGAGATGAGGACCAGATCTGCAATATCCGGCCAGACGATGTTCTCCGTATAGGTGCCTGGAGAGACCAGAACAGTGTCGGTGGTCTGACAATTAGCCAGAGCTTCCTGTATTGAGCTGAAATCACCTGGAACTTCGATTGTCGCACCCGGTGAAAATCCGCAGATAACGAGAACCGCGGTAAATGAAACGAACTTCATACACACGGGTCACCACTTTCCTACTGAAGTAGTATGATATAAACAGATGCCAGTACAAGACAAGGATTTGGCATTGCAACTTATTGGTGAAGACTATTATAGTAGACTGGTCGTCTAGTCGCAAAGACATTGATTACAGGAAATCCTGATCGATGCATACAGTAACACTGAAAGGAGGTCGCGCGTGGGGAAACTCACACTCATCGCTCTTCTGTCTCTTGCAGCAATTGCGATGTCAGCTGACAGAGTCGTGCTGTTTGAAGAGTTCACGCAGACCGGTTGAAGCAGCTGTGCAAGCAGCGCGGGCGCTGTTAAAAGCATGGTGAACGGCTATCTCGCCTCTGGCGATATAGCTCCAATGATCCTTTTCGCGAACGGTCCAGCTGGTAATGCCTTCAACTCGGGTAGAGATGCACTCTACAACTGGCTATACACACCTACATTCCAGATTGACGGTATCAATCAGAGGATAGGATGGTCTCAGTCGATCATCCAGAGCTACATCAACGCAAGACTCTCAGTTCCGTGCTATCTCGATATCTCGGTGTCGTTCGATGGTAACGCAAGCGGTGGAACAGCAACCTACACACTTACCGCTGAGCAGGACCTCGGAGCCAGTCCTCTTAAACTCTACTCGGCTATCGTTGAGAGCGGCGACATCGCATCATCAGGGTACGGCTATTATGCAGGACAGGTAATGGCTTGGGAGCCACGAGCCTGGCCTGCCGGAGCAACGGGAACACCAGTTACCTTCACAGGTCCTTACCCGCAGACGATCATCATCGAGAAGTCATACACTCTCAATCCTGCAATCCACACCTTCGACAATCTGGATGTCGTATCTTGTGTTCAGCTCTCGACAGGTAATCACGAAGTGATGAACGCTCACTTCATGGACCTTCCGGACACTGGTACAGGGATCTACGAAGGGGCAACGGGATCAGTTGGCTCCGCAGATATGAGCGTGAGCAGGAATCCATCGGCAGGAATCTTCAGTATCTCAGCAACCCTCCCGGCAGGGATATCCGGAACAATCGCCATCTACGATGTTAATGGAAGAGTTGTCAGCGAGTTCGATGCTGATGGCACGATCCCGGTAGCGATTGAAGAGACAGGTGTATATTTCATCCATATGGTTACAAGTGAGGGTGAAATGTTCACAGAGAGATGTACTGTTATACGAAGATAGCCTTTCGCCTATTCTTGTTCTGAAGGACGGGTTGCCTTTTCAAGGCGGCCCGTCTTTCATGATTCAGGCATTTCAGTCTGGTTTTGACACAGCTGGTCAGATCTCACTATGGTCAAGTCTGATCCTTACAGAGATGATGTCTCTGCAACCGAAGCATTACTGTAAAAGGGAAGTGACTTGATGATCCTGCTGCTCCTCTCACTGACCGCTGGATGGAGTCTGTCATTCCCGTTCGATAACAGCGGCTACCTGCATACCAGGCTCTTCTTTCAGCCCGATACCGCCAGGTTCATCCATTCGGAGATAGATGACCAGGTTTCACTTGTGGAATACGGACCCCTCCGACTCGGAGTAGGTCTTTCAGTTGAGACATATATCGGTTCCAGAGAGAGTGATTCCGATCCAGCCATCAATGTCCGTGGAGGACGCTGGCATATCAGAGGTGTTCTTGATGTAGATTATAAAAACCTTCTTATCACACTGCTGGCGGACCACAACAGCTATCAGGGCGCTCATTCCGAGGACTCAAGCCTGATCCTGGTGAGCGGGTTGAATATAGGTGTTGAGAACAGAATTGCTGTTCGGTTTGAGGACCATGCGGTCCCTCTACCCGCCGGATACATTCCCCATTACAAGGTCAGTCTCGGTCTTTATCATCCTAGAGGCGAATCGTTTCAGACAGGACACCTCTTTGACTGGTCCATGCACGCAGCACTCGATATTCCTCTGCTCTCTGCGCACAGGATCATCTACGGGTTCATCTGGGATGCCGATCACTATTTTCACAGAGGCGGAGGTTCAAGCGGAAGGCAGTTTCTGGAGGTATATGGCAGTCACCAGACGGGACTGGGTGATCTGGTTCTTTTTCTCAGACACTGCCTTCATGATGATCAGCCAGTGAGACCCCTCAATGGAGAAACCTGCCTGGGCCTGCGATTCTCATGGTAAGTCCTTATATCCACCTGGAGTCTAAGAGGATAAGGCATGTATGCGCTCATGCGGAGGTAATTGCCTTGCCAGATGAACCAGCTCCTTTACGCAGTTTCGGGAAGGAGTAATGAATGAGTACTGGGAATAGAGTCTTTTCCTGCACTCAGTGCGGTGGGTCAGATCTCAAGCAGGCCGGAGAGGGCAAGGTCGCCTGCGCCTATTGCGGAAGCATCTATCTGATCGCTTCCAGGGGACCATCCGTTATCATCAGAAAAGGGGCCGATGTAGTATTCGGCAAAAATGCAAAAGTTGTTATCAACGGTGGTCTGGAAATCGAAACAGGTTCAACAGTCAGATTTGATGGTGAAATAACGCTTCTCGAACGTGCCCCCGAAGAAGCTGTCAGAGCAGCAAAACTCAGACTGAAGGAAGAAAGATGATACACTGGAATTGAGGCCGGGCCTCAATTCTTCAATAATCGAAGATCTGAGGCCCGGCCTGAGATCCCGTATCAATTTCCAGGCCTGTGGGAATATCTTGTACAATACCAGATCAATCCCTATGTACCGAGTAACCGGTAACAAATAGAGTTAATGCGATTACAGGATTATGGTCCGAACATGGATGGATGTACAGAATGGATTTCATGAACACTCGAATCAGTCGCTACTTATCGCTTCTTTTGTTCGCACTTCCATTGTTCATCTCCGCGAACGGAGCAGCCGAGAAACTCAGTATCCTCGTATCCCGGGTCGAAGACATTGATCAGATGGATCTGCCGGTTACGGAGACGCTCATATCCTGGCTGGAGAGTGAGTTCTCCGAATACAGCGACATCTCGGTGGACTTCCTGGATGAGGAATTTCCCTTGGAAGAGATAGGTGTTCAGTCAGCTATAACTGCAGCAGGGTCGACTGGAGGAGACATAGTGATCCTCGGCTCATGCATGGACAGAGGTACCAGGATCCAGCTGGATATTGTAGCTGCAAACTCTACTTCTGGCCCCTATGAAGGCAATTTTATCCATATCGGATTTGCCGGAGAGGATTGCCTGGACATTACCATGCTGAGTCCGGAATCACCCGCGCCGGATGGGATCAGATTCTTCATCAACCTGATCGTGGCCGACTGGTTAAGCAAGGAGGACCAGAACGAGGAAGCCATTCCCATTCTGGATACGGCCCTTCAGTACTGTGACGCTGTGTCAAGAGACTACCAGACATCAGCATGGACCTTCAAGGGAGATCTAAGTCTTGTCAGCGAGCAATATGATTCAGCGATCGATGCGTATTCAGAAGCGCTGCTGCTCTATCCGACAGATACATATCTCCTCTCAGCTAGAGCCAGCTGTTTTGATGCCATAGACGATCTGGAGTCAGCGCTGGATGATCTGCTGATCCTCGCTGAAATTGACCCAAACAATGCATCCACGATAGCTCAGCTCGGAGCTGAACTCTATCAGAATGGCCAGTATGAGGATGCACTCCTCTATCTGAATCACGCGATCAATCTTGACCCTTCGAATGCCATGGCCTTCAGGGATCGTGCACGGGTACATTACCAGAAGGGGGACTACGATAGGGCGCTAAACGACCTGGACAGCGCATTGCGTCTGGAACCTGGAAGCTCCCAGGGGCTTGCCTTTCAGGGGATCGTCCTCCATCTGGCTGGCTATCAGGATGAAGCAATCGAGGCTCTGACCGCTTCTATCGAGCTTGAGAGGAATCCCGAGGTGAAAGCCTGGTCGTACTACGCCAGAGCGAACAGCTATATAAGTCTTGAGGATTACGGGTCTGCTCTCGAGGATCTGACCACTTCACTGGAGTGTTCCGGATCCTCGTATACAGTGCTTTACCTCATCGGAGTCTGCCATATGCGGCTTGGAGACGAAGTGTTGGCGGTGGAGTACCTAACGGAATACCTGTCCTATCCACTTGAGCTTTCCCCCATGGATCCGTGGACAACCGAAGATCTGCATGAAACAGCAGCAGGATTGATCGAAGAGCTTCAGAATTGAGGCCCGGCCTGAGATTGTGCGTGGCGGGGCATCTTGATCGATTATCGAACTGAGTTCTCAACTGACGGCAGCCCTGGAGAGTTTCGAAGGTGAGGGCTTCCGAATGTGAAGTGAACGCCTACATGCGAGAGATTCCGAAACGCAGCAAAGCATATTTGCGTTGACATACCACGCGTATGCGAGGTATATACACGCATCATGAATGTGTTAAGCCAAGTACTCTCCTCCCGTACCCGTGCCGAGGTGTTCACCCTCCTCTTCGGTCTGAACCCCGGCGAGCTTCACATCAGAGAAATATCTCGCAGGTCAGCTCTCTCAGAAGCGTCGGTCAGACAGGAATTGAGGAAGCTTGAAAAACTGGGTCTTGTTCGGGGGAGGAGGGATGGTAACAGGCTATACTACAGCGCTATAAAGCAGCACCCACTCTACATAGATATACACCGGATAGTTCTGAAAACTACCGGACTTATCGAAGTGCTCCGAGAAGCACTCGAAGATGTCGAGGTTGATATTGCGTTCGTATTTGGTTCAGTCGCTTCCGGAACGGAGACAGAGAGCAGCGATGTTGATCTGATGGTTATTGGGGACATCGGACTCAGGAGCCTTAGCAGAAATCTCTCTGGAGTTTCCGGGAGGATAGGCAGGGAGATAAATCCGCATGTGATGACGACCGAGGAGTATTCCAGGAGAAGAGAGAGCGGTGACCACTTCGTAGTCAGCGTTCTGGAAGGACCGAGATTGTTCATTGTCGGGAGTGAAGATGAGTTTGGAGAAATGGGAAGAGTACGGCTGGCTCAGAGCTAAACCAACCAGTTATAACGAGATACAGAACCTACTCGTAATAGTTAATAGAGATATGGAAGACGCCCAAGGTGAAGTATCCACAGACTGGCAATTCGGGATCGCCTACAATGCAGCACTGAAGCTGTGTACAATCCTCCTGAGGGCAAGTGGTTACAGGGCGGCCAGTGGAGACCACCATAACAAGACCATCATGACCTTGCCCGAAATACTTGGTCATGATTGGCGGGAGGATGCAGAGTACCTGAACTCCTGCCGTATGAAGCGGAATACTCTGGAGTACGACTACGCCGGATGTGCTACCGAAGGGGATGTCATGGAACTCAGGACATTCCTTGACCGGTTTAGAGATGCGGTGCTGAGCTGGCTGGACGCGAATCATCCCGAATTCAAGTAGAAATGTACACGAACTCCGCGAGGTTTCCTGATCGCTTTTCGAGCATGAGTGGAACCAATTCCAGATCTGGATGCGCAGTTCCGTCTCAAGGATACCTGTCCGAAAGGCTGGCCCACTGATGGGGCAAGGTCGTGTACTGCTTGTTACTGCGTTCTCTGTTGCGCTGGGATGTGTAAGCGGGAATTCCGCTGAACCACCACCAATCGACTACTTCCTTGTCGTGTCTGACACAATCGGAGTGGCAGAAGGTGATGAGAACTACATGCTCGCATGGCCAGTGGATGCCCGTTATACACCAGAGAGAGACATTGCAGTCGTGGACATGATGAAGAACACTATCCTCTTCTACACTCCAGATGGTGAGTTCATTAGAGATGTCGGAGAAGAGGGAGAGGGTCCTGGGAGATTTAGCACACCGCTCGGGATTCGATTTGCTTCAGATGGAGCTTTCATGGTGCGATGTACGAACGGCATCTCATGTTTCAGCAGTGATTACGAGTTTGAGGATCGGATGCAATGGCCTTTATTCGGCCCTCGTCTGATCAGTACTCTCGCTAACGGAAACTTCATCGGTTTGCAGCAGGTGATGGACAGCCATGCACGGGGCTACATCTGCACTTACACAATTGGCAGGTGGGATGGAGAGGGAGACCCTTCTCTGACTTACCATTCAGACCAGTACATCATACCGATGCCTGACGAAAACGGCGTAATGGATCAATCTGAGCGTCGAGACCAGAAATTCTTTTCTTGTGTTTCCAGCGATGGCAGGGTCTTCTTCGCCCCTGGCTCTCCCGAGGGCTTCGAGGTAATCGGGGTTGAACCAGATGGAACCCTGTTCCTCCATATCGAGGACCACGATTACCAGCCTGTTCGGAAGACAAGGGAAGAAATCCAGGAGCAGATAGACTATGCCCAAAGCACATATAACAGACTCGGTGAAGGCAACTCCGGGTTATCTATCAGACCGGATCCCATTAAGCCGTCAATACTTGGAGTGAGTATTGATGCCCAGAACAGGCTCTGGGTAAGGCTGGGATCCGTCCCCGGCATCGTTTTCAGGGTGTATGACATGACCGGAGAAGTACTATTCCATGCAGGTGTTGTTGGCCCCGGCGATGATCCTGGCTATCTAGACTGGGCTGTCAATATCGATGAAAACGGATTTCTGGCTATTCCACAGTACTCCGAGGATTACTACAGAGTCTACATGCTTGAGCTAGTACCTAGGGATTAGCCAACACCGGATACAGTAAACCACCATACGAGATATGCGCGAGGGATCTCCTTCGGAGAACCTGCGGTTTCCCTTCGACTCGTTCCACTCGCTCAGGATGAACTCACTTGAATGAAATGAGGCCGGGCCTCAATTCTTCACTAATCG
>Ga0190293_1000204_pt1 | contig 20822 bp, 19 predicted proteins | sample 48693001_MG_FD_161671 | JGI IMG/M metagenome (GOLD analysis project Ga0190293, IMG submission 161671) | Hydrothermal vent microbial mat bacterial communities from Southern Trench, Guaymas Basin, Mexico - 4869-30-0-1_MG | ecosystem: Environmental > Aquatic > Marine > Hydrothermal vents >...
GTTTCAAATAGCAAGGACCACCCTAAGGTGGCCCCGCGCCCAAGGTCGAAACCATTGGGGTAGTTAGTTTTTTCATGACTGTAACTTTATCATTATATCGTTAATTGTCAACCCAAAACTATAAAATTTGCTTCAAAAGGAATCCGTACAATTATTAACATCAGGCTTCCATATACGCATCTTTCAGTGTTTCCAACGCCGTTTCTCGTATCTGATCCAGGGATTGCTGTACATCGGCAGGCATTTCCTGCGGCTTGTGGTTTTCTATAATATCAATGGCCTTTCCGACCGCTTTTTGTCCCCAGGTTTTTTGTCCCTGGGCCATCCAGGGTTCAAGGGTTTCACGGTTGCAGAGCTGGGGCTGCCAGTGTTCCTGCTTAAAATATTTCATGGTCTGATCGGTTGAAATAAATGCGCCCTGAGGACCGACCTGGCGAATCACATCCATGCCGATATGTTCCGCATCGATGTCAAAACCGCGAACGACACGCCGCACGTAACTGATTATCTCTGCGTTCATCACGAGTGCGGCCGGGGAACCCACCAGACCCTGCCCCATGTAACCAATATCATGAATCAGATTGGCACCGTCCAGCCCGGCCATGAGTAAAGACATAGACCATTCCATGCCGGCCTGCTCATCAGGTGCGTGTGAGTCGCTGACCCCTGCTGTTCCCCACATGGGGATACCGTAATAATGATAAAGATCTGCACAGGCCGACAAGGCCAGTCTGTATTCCGGGCATCCATATACGCATGCAGAGGTCTTCATATCCAGAGTCGACATGCCGAACCCGGAAATGATGGGCGCACCCTTGCTCCTTAACTGATGAAGAACGATGCCGCTCAAGGCTTCGGCATTTCCGACGGTAATCGCACCGGCCAGCGTCACAGGTGCACTGGCTCCGGACATCATCCCGGGCGTATAGTTCACTGGAACTGCGTTGTCGGCACAGAAAAAGAGTTTCTTGATGGCGCCCGAAGAGTGGAGCAACGGTGTCAGTGGCTCAGCATAATGGATATGAATCGGCTTCTCCCTCAAGGCCTCTTTCCCACCAACGACAGCCGCCGCCATCTCATTGATGATGGCGATATCCTTTGTCCCTGCAGCCGTATAAAAAATAGGCTTTATCGAATTTTCCAACTGGGTCTTGAAGGAATCGATGTACATCAGGTTGGTGGGGGAGTCATATGGCAGAGCATAAGAGCCCAGAAAATCAATCTCTTCAAGGAAATCAGCCACTCTGGCGGCGTTTGCAACATCCGACAGTCTTGATTCTCTCAGCTTTCCGGACGCCAGGTCATAGGTCTTGATCAAATCCGTCCCCATCCCGAAATAGGTCTTATTGCCTTCCAATAGCATGGCTTCCTGACCCAACCGGTTATAGATGGTGATCCGTGAGGGTGAACTGCGGATGCAGTCCTCAACCAGCCAGTTGGGAATCTGGACGACGTTGTCGGACTTTATCCGACATCCGGCATCAGCCATCATGTCCAGAGCCTCTGGATGCATCACCTTGACTCCGATCGTTTCCAGAAGTTCCAGAGTGGCGCAATGAATATGTTTGATCTGGTCCCGGGTGAGCACACGATAGGCCGGTAAACATTGAGATTTAAAGCCTGTGTTCATTACCATATCTCCTCTCAATAGTTATAGCATTTTTCTATGCGGTCATCTATAAAGCTCAAGCGATACTGCGTACAGAGGTCTGCGGGGGTTCGTTTTAAAGTCGGGCAACTGTCTGAGATCGTTAGGCGCCGTTAGGTCCGCAGCATCTTACCTTTAAAATCAATTCTTCCCAATTCTTCCATGGCTTCCGGCGGCCCGATAAAGACGATCTGGTTCATGAGGGATGCCATGCTTTCCTTCCGGGCAATTTCCTCAAATTGACCACGCCCCATTACCCAGTTGAACAAATAAATTCCGGTGCAGGTTTCAAAAACACCTTTGGCCCTTACCATGCCATCCGGAATGAGCTTCATCATCTCTTCAAACTGACTGCAATCCATCCCCTTCCAGGCAAAGGAACCAGACACCAGACGATCCGGGGGCGTCATCGACGTGCCTGGATCCTGAAGAAGCTTATCTATGGCAGCCTCAAGTGCCTGTTCTGAAACAGGTATTGTTCGATGTTCGTCTCGGGTTTCAGCCATTATAACATCCGGCAGATATTTTGCGAGGGGTATATCGGCATAAGTGGTCTCGTAAAATTCTGGATTGGGGTGATGTCTCTCAACAATTTTCTTCACCTTTTGGATGACGCCGGCATCGGCTTCATCAACCTTGTTGATAATAAAAACCGTGGCGGATTCTATCTGCTTTTCCACCGAGGTAAACGTGTCATAGGCATCTTTGAAGTTGCCGGCGTCAATAATGCAGAACTGTTCTCTGAGTTGAAAGCGGTCCTGAAAAATGGATAGTTTGAGATCTCGCTTCAAGTCAGACGGATTCGCAACACCCGTCGCTTCAATGATCAATGCATCGGGTCGGGTGTTCTGTGCAATATTCATCAGACCTTTGATAAAATCAGTCTTGACACAGACACAGAAAATGGACCCCTTGCTAATTTCCAGCATGGCCAGATCATCATTTTCAACCAGCGACCCGTCCACCCCCATCTCACCAAACTCGTTCATGAGGATCATGAGTTTTCGATTGCTCGGAAAAGAATGAATGATTCGGTTGAGAAATGTGGTCTTGCCGCTTCCTAAAAATCCGCTGATCAGATATACTGCCGTAGTCCCGGACATATCTGTATTCCTTTCACCATAAAATCGTTACACGATTTTATTTTTTGCAAGTTTTTACATCTGAGTAACTTGTTGCGTATGTGACTATCTATAAAACACAAATCATACCATGAACACAGGTCTTCGGGGATTCATTTTAAAGCCGGGCAACTGTTTGAGCTCGTTAGGCGCCGTTAGGGCCGCTGCTTTACTGCAATGGTTACAAATAGATAATCAGTCTGTATATTTTAACCTGTTTCAACACAACGGGCAGCAGCGGGCCTTACGGCGCCTTAGAAGCGAGTTTTGACCGGCTTTAAAATGGATTTCCGAAGGCCGGCAAACACCAGAACTCAAGTTTTCCGAATAACCCGTTTTAAATATTTTACTTAAACCTGTGGAGCCACGAATTCTCGAGCCCTTAATTGATGCCACAATTCTCCAGAATTTTAATGATCTCATCAGGGTTGAGCACCCGACTCGTGGAGACAACCCTTCCATCGATGACCAGGGCCGGCGTACTGAAGACACCCATCTTGATAAAGTAATCGATGTCCTGTCTCTTCTCCACTTCAACCTTTTCTTTCAGTCCCGCCTGCTCAATCGATTTAAGCACGTTGCCATAAAGAGCGTCACAGTTTTTACAGCCGGGCCCCAGAACCTCTATTCTGATTTTATTTTTCATCACACCCCCTCTGACCATGGCAGCGACATTGCAGAATTTTCTCGATCAGCTCATCCTGATCGGGAATCAATTAACTTGTTTCGTGAATTCTTTTTCGGCAGTCATCCGTTTACAAACCCGGCACAGGTGTACGCCTTCCGGTTCGACACCATAGGGACGGACCTGTTTTTCCATATAGGCAATATATCTGTCTGCTCCCAGTGCTTTGCCGCACCCTTTGCAGTAAACCAGATTGTCCCGGCAGAGCGTTGTGCCGCAAAGACTGAGGAGGCACTGATCATTTTTATGCTTCAATGTCAAAGCACCCGTGGGACAGATGTTAGCACATGCGCCGCACAGGATACATCTTTCGTCGGTCAAATTGAAATCGGTCGGGCCCGGTGTCTCGCCGACAAGGTAACCAAGGAAAAGTGCTTCAAAGCCCAACTTCTCACGACAGGCGTCCACGCATCTGCCACACCGAATACACACATCACATCTGAGACACCGTAAGGCTTCCGTCCTGGCTGTCTCCGGTGGAAGCGCTAATTCCACCTGCTCAAAATTCTTCTTTCTTTTCTCGACATCAAGCAGAGGAACCAACGGTCTTGTTAGAGATGTTTTCTGAAACGCTGTGGTTTCAAGAAAAGGGGTTTGCTTTCTTCTAGCTGCAAGATGTCGTGTTTTCAGCATGGGCAATCCCTGAAAAGATCTATCGATATTATCTGCAGCTATTTTCCCGGAAGCGATAGCCTCGATAATGGTGGCAGGTCCTGTAACAGCATCGCCGCCTGCAAAAACTCTATTATCCCCTGTCTGCCCTGTCAAAGGATCTGTTTTAATCGTGCTGCGCTCCGTCCACATCAGGCCATTAAAAGCTGAAAACCCATCTCGGTCTGATTGCTGTCCTATGGCTTGGATGACGGAATCAACTTCAAACACATGCAGGCTTTTCTGTATGGGAACAGGTCTTCTTCTCCCGCTTTCATCGGGTTGGCCAAGTCTGGCGTCAATACAACGAACTCCAGACACTTTTCCTTGGCACCCCATTACCTCGACAGGAATTTTTAAAAATGACAGCCGTACACCCTCCTGCTTGGCCTGGATAACTTCCTCATTCAGCGCCGGCATTTCGTTTCGAGTCCGTCGGTATAGAATAGTAACATCGCTGCAACCGAGACGCAGTGCTGTTCGCGCAGCATCTACCGCTACATTGCCTCCCCCGACGACTGCAACGCGAGGGCCTATTGATGGGGCGCGGCCAAGGGAGGCAAGATGTAAATAAGTGATGCCATCCATAACCTGCGGGAAATCTGCTTCGCCCTTTATCCCCATTTGCAGCCCTTTTTGGGCACCGGTCGCGACATAGAAGGATTCAAAACCCTCCTGTATCAAATCTTCAACCGTTATATCCTTTCCCATGCGTTTATTGAAACGAAAGACAACACCCAGATCTTGAATCAAAGAAATTTCTCGATCGAGAACCGAAAGGGGAAGCCGGTATCTGGGTATCCCGAAACGCATCATCCCACCGGCGGACGGCAGGGCTTCGATAACGGTCACGCCATATCCCTTCAGGGTTAAATAATAGGCCGCGCTAAGCCCGGATGGCCCGGCACCCACAATACATACCTTGTGGCCGTTGTTCGCTGCCTTGGCAGGGTTTTGAAAACCACTCTTCTCCAGAACGATTTTGGAGGCAAAGGCTTTAAGGGCCTTGATGGCCACAGGCGCGTCAATATTTTTTCTCACGCAGGCCGCTTCACAGGGATGCGTACATACCAGACCACACACCCATGGAAAAGGGTTGGATTCCCGAATCAACGTTACTGCTTCACGGTCTTTACCCTGTCCAATCAGGGCCACATAGCTTGCGACATCGATTCCGGCGGGGCAGGCGCATTGACACGGTGCCGGAGAAAGGGGTTCGCAGTCGCCTGTCAGGCAGATATGGTCTCGGATGTGAGCGTCCATACAGAAACCTTCCGACAGCAGAACCGTTGCTATTGTTTTACCCAAGGATGCGACAGTTTCATTTTGTGAGGATGCCAGATATTCTCCCGCGGACGCCACGATATCCAGGTCTTCGGGGAATGCTTTGCCTAGGGAGATTTTTTCCAAAACAGCAGACAGTGAAAAAATCGCTTTTTTTAAATGGGGTGCAAGCTGCGTTTGTGACAAACAGGTGCAATCCGCCCGTAATCGGGACACCGGACATGGTTGACCTTTTCTCGTCTCAACGTTTGCCTCTTTCACACCCGCCCCACATTAAAAAGATATATTTAAGCATCGGTACGCAAATTCTTACCGGAACCGGCTCTATCCAGATTTTCCTTTATATTGTCGAAATCAAAACCTTCATCACGCAGCGCTAAGATACGTTCTCTCAATTCAGCACTGCCGGCTCGCTCTGCCAGCGCATCGATCAGTTCTTCATACTGGGGGATGATGCTTTGAAACACCAAATCCTCTTCAATGCATATGGTGGGCAGCACCTTTCCTTTGAGTCTCGTAAACGTGCCGATACCCTCTTTTGTCTTGATGGACCACTCCTTGTATTCGATCACTTCCTGCATATCCACCGGCAACGCGGCAATCGATTCCATCATATACCCACATGCCGCACACTGTACACTGTCCAGGGTAAGAACGTCTATGCGTATTTTATTATCCATTGTTACCGCTCCCCCATGTAAAGTAACAGAGCAAATCCATTGGATTCAGCTCTAATTAAACCCTAAATACGAATATCGAAATACGAAACAAATCCAAATATCGAATGCTCAAATGACCAAAATACAGCTCATTGGTTGAACCGTATGCAGCATGTTTCGAGCATTTGAGTTTGGGTTCTTTGATATTGTTTAGAATTTCGAATTTCGTGCTTCGAATTTAAATATTTAATATCAACAGCATAACCAAATGCCTCAGTCTCCCTTCAACGTGCTTGACTTTGATTGCTGTAGCTAACGCTCGGGATACCTTGGATAATGCTCTTGGTACCATTCCCTTGCTTCATAAGCCTGGATCAGATGTTCCGCCGGAACATCGTATGGGATATCTCAACCGGGGGCAAATGTGTATCCCTGGGTGCCGCCCGCCGCAAGACTTATCAGGGCATCTTCTCTGGGTGACAGAAGTCCCAGGCTGAGTGCAAGGGTCAGCTTCAGATTGCCACCAAAGCCTTTGCCATATTTCATTGCGACATCACGGACGAAATTCAAATTCAACTGTTCATCGATGGCAAATCCATGGGTGCCGACCTTGCAGACATCTTCGATGACTTTGGTGCAGTCCCCGCAGATAAAAAAGCTGGATGTCTTACCGGCATCATGAATCGCCGTGACAGCTTCCTGGCAGTTGGGCGTAACGAATTCCTGAAAAGTTTCGGGTCGGATCTGAGACGCCACAGGGTCAACGATGGCGATGATGTCACACCCCATTTGCGCATAAAACCGGGCGGACTCGGCACAGAGTTTTCCGGCATAGGCGATAATGGCATGGGCAAAGTCCTTCTTTTTTTTAACAGCCGTAAAAATCCGCACACCGGCCAGATGGGAAGCCATGGTCAACGGACCGGTCGCCAGACCGAGCATGGCGCAATCCAGCTCATCAAGCTGCGGCTTTACCTTGGCTGCCGCCTCGAAGATGATCGGCCACCTTCCGGACGTTTTTGTGAACAATCCCAATCCGAGTTCTTCCGGTGTCTCCTTTTCGCAGAGATGGGTCCTCACCGAAGGCACATTGTCTTCCCAGTACTCCACTTCGCATCCGATGGATTCCGCTTCTATGGAAAGGTCGAACATCAGGGGAATCCCATCCGCATGATAGGTTTTGGCAGCCTGGACAACCCCCCTGGCAAGAATATCGGGATCCTTGAAATATCTGTCTGCCCGTTCATTGATGAGATAGGCACAGTTGACACCAGCATACGGGACCCAGGGGGCTTTTTCAGTTTTTTTCCCTCTTGTGGCGTCGATAAGCATCTGTTTGGCCATGGGACGACTCCTTTATAATATGGATTTACCCCCGTATAAAATCAATATCGAGGGCTAGCTGAAACATATAGTTCTTCTCCCAATTCGTTGAGAGAAAGGGTTCGAGGGGTCCAGGATTCAAGGGGTCAAGAAGTTCACTCGAACCCTCGACCCCTTGGATCCTTGAACCCTTCATTTATATTGTGTAGACCTAAACTGGCAGTGCTTCATCTCGCATTGCAGGCATTTACTGCCCGGACGTTTCCGCTGCTCTGAATCACTGTATACGACAAACCCTGATATCGATTTTGCCGGCTGCATGATAAATGCTTCATTCAAATGCACACCAGCGGATTCACCGCCCAACAGGTCGAATAACAGGGCTTGGCTTTCCAGGGCAATTCCGTTCAAACCCGGACCCAATCGACATCCTGTGAAAAGGCCCATCTGTTGTGAATGCTTCTCAACCATGTCATTGCATATCAATCCCATGGTATCCAGCATTGCCGTACCAACGGCATCCAGCAGCAGGGATTGGTATATGCTGTTGCGCTTTGCCAAATCCCCGCACATCGTCTCGAGGGCACTCCCCAGGGTGCCGACATAAACGGCAAAATATCGGGCGTGAGCATCCGTACTGTCAGGAAGAATATCCGTATACGCGCCCTCTGATAAAACGATTCCACATTCTTTTTCAATCTTATCTATCGGGATCGCTCGATAGCACAAAATCGCTTTTACCATCTCCACGGCCTGCTGGATTCCCTGGCATACCCGTTGATGCGTCTCCGGGGTCATTTGATAATCCGGACCCCCGAAGTAGCGAGCAACAGCCTCAGGTGACGGCCTGATATCTTCCGGATCGATTCCAATTCTCACCGTCGACAAATCGCCTGCATCGAACATTTCATCAGTTATTAGACTTTTCAGCATAACGATCACGGTTGTGTCTCAAACAGACGTGAGAAACCACATGTTTCGGCTCTAATATAGCGGCGCAGCCGCGTCCAATAAAATCGCAACGCGATTTTATTTTAGTACGGAAATTCAATTCCCATATCTGCGATTTCATCTTTTATTCTGCGGTACATATCGAAATGTTCCTGGGTCGGCACAGCTTTGGCGACATCGTAACATTCATGATACTCACACCCGATGGGGGCGTCCGCCGCATGGTCCTCGTATTTTGCCAGTAAATTTTTGGCAATAACATTGACTTCAGCCCGGGACAAGCCCTGGCACGCGACGGCATGACCGACCTCCATGCCGATTCTGGCTTCCAGCGGCGTTGCACGATTTTTATATTTGTTGCGGGTCGAAGCCATCTCCCACAGATGCCATCCGGTAACCGTCGAGACCATGGCATGAACCGCGGTTTCCCGGAACAACATTTCAGTCATGGGACCGGCATTGGCAAATCCATTGGAAGTATGCAGCAACTTGCTGTTTCTGGCAAGTGCCTGCCCTGCCATGGCGATGGGCCACAACAGCTCCCGGGTGGTGTTGGAACCGTAATTCAAATGAAATGGAAAGTGCTGATTGAAAATAGCACCGTGAATAACCAGGCCGATAAGACTGTATGCAACCGTGGTCACTGCCGTTCCCTCGGAGCCGCCGCACCATCCACCGTAAATCGCTCCGGTCAGGTTCCCGGTATAGCAGCCATACTGGGCATAATGGAGGGAACGATTGAGAAGTGTGTCGGCAGTTTTGAACTCGGTCAGCGATCCCACGAGCCGTGCATCTGTTTTTTGAACGCCCCACTCTTCGTTCGACACGGCAATCTGCCCACTGTCGTGTTCCGCGGTACCCACGGCAACCATGAATGTTCCCGGGCGGCCCAGCAGTCTTGCCGCCAGTTTCTGATTGGTGATATGTTGGATACATCCACTGATTTCAGTGGGACCGGAAGATTCGATCAGGTGCCCAAAGGTCTCTTCCAGTATCGGCCCGCAAATACCATCCAGAAGCGGTTCCTTGAGATAGGCCATACAGATGGACTGGTGGTACTTCTCGTCACAGGTAATGTCCGGGCTCATGATACAAAACGGCGGAGCCATGTCTTCCACCTGCCGATGTTTCCACAGGACAGCGTCCTTTCCGGCACCCACCCAATATTGATCATGTGCCATATACAACGCTTCCCTAATCTCCTCATCGGTGACCTGGATAAGCCGGTGGGAATCGGTGTTGTAATAGCCCACATCCCGGAACAGCTCCCAGGCAGCCTGCCAGATTCTGTCGGCCATGGCATCATCTGTCGGGCAAGGGTTTTCCGGGTCATATTTGATTTCATATTTTTTGATGAGTTTTTTCAGGGTCGGTGTAAAGTGTTTGGGGAGGAAATCATCCTCATCCATAAAGGGACCGGTCTGGGATCGCTCGAGAATCTCCCAGTGCCTGTAAGCTGTTGTCATTGGTATCCTCCTAATATTACCTGGTAATTACCCAGTCTATTAATTAATGGTTCTTCTTCCATTTTATCGGGAAAAAGGGTCCGAGGGGTCCAGGATTCAATGCGTTTATCGTTGAATCAAATTTTCTAACAGTTCAGGGGCACTCTTGGCGTCTTTACAGTAGAGGTCGGCACCGATCTGGTCGGCCCACATCTGGGAGGTGGGTGCACCGCCGATAACGACTTTGTATTGATCCCTTATCCCTTTTGACTTCAGAATCTCAATGATTTCTTTCTGGCGCGGCATGGTGGTGGTCATCAACGATGAGGCCCCGATAAAATCAGCACCAATAGCCTCCGCCTCCTTGATAAACGTCAGCGGATCCACGTTGTACCCAAGATCCTTCACCACGAAGCCATTGGTTTCCAGAATGAGCTTGACAATATTCTTGCCGATTTCATGTAGATCCCCCTTGACCACACCGATCACGATCTTACCTTTGACTTCCTGTCCACCAACCTCTTCCAGATAGGGCGCCATTACCTCGACCACACCGGACAAAGCCTCTCCGGCCAGCATGATCTCGGGGAGAAATATTTCCAGTTTTGAAAACAGGTCCCCCACATGTGCCATGGTCCTGGTCATGGCCGCTATCATTTCCAGAGGGTTTGCGCCTTCTTTCAAAAGCTTTGCGGATAGCGCCTGTGCATCCTCGGTTTCACCGTCTTCTACAAATTTACTCAATTCCTCCAGCGACATAGTATGCCTCCTTAATAATGGATAGATATAGGGGTTGTTATAAATATGTTCCGAATAAGTCCCACGGCTCCAGTGGATTCCATATTTTTTTTAAAAGGACATATCATGATCAATCTGCATCACTAGCGTAGTGCCCTGCCGGATTGATGATGTTTCTGCGGTCTTATGTTACTAACAACCGGCCGTATTTCATCATCAATCCGGTGGGCACAAGACGAGGCTTCATTTGATATGTCCTTTTAAAAAAAATATGGAATCCACTTTTCGGTGTAACCGGAACGTTATTTTGACAACTGCTATAAACAACCAAACCCCTGTTTGTAACAGTTGTATATACAACCTAAATACCTATAAAATAGGAATTTGCTTTTTGTCAAGCCATAAAATCATGCAACGATTTTATGGGGCCGTTTTTTCCCGTCTCTGGAAATTGAAAAAATCGGATGGATCAAACTGAGGTGAGAAGGTATCCCGGAAAGCCATTTCACCCCGCATATAATACTCCACATACGTAACCGGATCATCAAATGAATAGATCGTCCGCTTGATATGGAATGCAGGGTAACCCGGACGCACGTCAAAGATGGGTGCGGTCTCTTCTGAAAGGGCGATCGCCTCCATGCTCTGGCTGATCCTGGTGAGCTGCAGCTTGTATTTACCGATGAGGATGCTGTGAATCGATTCGTTTTTGAGATCTTCCCAGAGAATACCGGCACATATATCAGGCCGTAAATAACGTATTTCGTATCGCACCGGTTTTTGATCGAAGAACCAGAGACGTCGGATAAGAATCAACTGGTCCCCGGTTTCCAGCTGTTTTGAAACATTGGCAGGAGGGTCAACCACCTGCGCCTCCTGGACTTCGGTCGTCAAAGACACGTTCAGGTCGTCAGCCCATTTTTGAAACGGTCTCACCCGAAAAAACCCGGTGGTGTAATGCTGCTTCTTTTTCACGAACGTACCCTTACCCGGCATACGTTCCACAAACCCTTCCCTCTCTATGGCATCGATGGCTTTTCGAGCGGTCATGCGGCTGACGCCGAAGGTTTCCGCCAGCTGATTTTCCGAAGGCACGGCATCCGTGAAATTTCGTGCTTTGATGCCTTTGATGACGTAATCCTTTATCTTTTCATACTTCGGAACCTTTTTTTTCATCACACATCCCCGTTCCACGGCCCGGAAAACCTGTATATACTGCTTAAACCACAACAACAAGCATACCATAGCCCCGCCTGTATCCATTGTCGAGAACAAATTCCTCTTGACAAGTTCAGGGCGATGGTCATAACTATTCTTTGATTGTATATACAGCCAAAGGACATATCATGACTACCCATCCAATTGTTGGCGATACCATGACGATTGAACTGGACAACAACCTCCCTGAACTGCCTGAATTTGAAAAAGATATTCGCCGAGCTCCGGACCGCGGCTTTCGCCTGACACCCCAACAGACTGAAATATCGTTGAAGAATGCCCTGCGCTATATCCCCGTGGGCTTGCATGAAACCCTGGCATCGGAATTTTTGAATGAGTTGATGACACGTGGCAGGATCTATGGATATCGATATCGACCGGCCGGACCCATCAAGGCCAAACCGATTCACACTTACAAAGGCAAATGCCTTGCCGGAAAAGCCTTCCAGGTGATGATCGATAACAACCTTGATTTTGATGTTGCCCTCTATCCTTACGAACTGGTGACCTATGGTGAAACCGGATCTGTTTGCCAGAACTGGATGCAGTATCACCTGATAAAAAAATACCTGGAAGTACTGACCGAGGACCAGACTCTGGTAGTGGCATCCGGTCATCCTCTGGGGCTTTTTCAATCAAGACCGGCCAACCCTCGCGTCATCATTACCAACGGATTGATGGTTGGCAGATATGACAACCTGGATGATTGGGAAATTGCCGCCCAGATGGGGGTGGCAAGTTACGGCCAGATGACGGCGGGGGGATGGATGTACATCGGCCCGCAGGGTATTGTCCATGGAACCTATAATACGCTCCTGAACGCCGGAAGAATGCGATTCGGCCTGGGCATAGAAGCCAATCTCAACGGGCGTCTGTTTGTCTCTTCCGGTCTGGGCGGTATGAGCGGTGCCCAACCAAAAGCCGCAGAGATCGCCGGAGCGGTATCCATTGTCGCCGAAGTCGATTCCTCCAGAATCAAGACCCGGCATAAGCAAGGTTGGGTAAATCGCATCTCCTCCGACCTTGAGGAGACTTTTGCCATGGCCCATCAGGCCATGCAGGCAGGCAAACCACTCTCCATCGCTTTTGCCGGCAATATTGTCGATCTGCTGGAATATGCGGTGGATCAAAACAAAAAAATCGACCTGCTTTCGGATCAGACGTCATGCCACGTCGCTTATACCGGAGGGTACTGTCCCCAGGGAATCACCTTTGAAGAAAGGACCCGTCTCCTAACGGAAGACAGGCAGGTCTTCTGCAAGCTCGTGGATAAAAGCCTTCGTCGACACTATGAATTGATCAAGATCCTTACGTCCAGGGGCGTCTATTTTTTCGACTACGGCAATGCGTTTCTGAAGGCGATTTTCGATGCAGGTGTAACCGAAATTTCCAGAAACGGTATCGATGAAAAGGACGGGTTCATCTTTCCATCCTACTTTGAGGACATCATGGGACCTCATATTTTTGATTTCGGGTACGGCCCGTTCCGTTGGGTCTGTCTAAACGGCGATCATGACGATCTAATAAAAACCGACAAGGCAGCCATGGATTGCATCGATCCCCACCGCAGATTTCAGGACCGGGACAACTGGGCATGGATCCGGGATGCGGAAACATACCATCTCGTGGTGGGAACCCAGGCCAGAATCCTGTATCAGGATGCAGATGGAAGAATCAAGATTGCCCTGAAATTCAACGAGATGGTAAGGAGGGGAAACGTGGGCCCGATAATGATCGGCAGAGATCACCACGATCCCGGCGGCACGGATTCACCCTTCCGGGAAACAGCCAATATAAAGGATGGAAGCAATGTGATGGCCGACATGGCCACCCACTGTTTTGCCGGAAACTGCGCCAGGGGGATGTCCATGGTCGCCCTGCACAACGGTGGTGGAACAGGGATAGGCAACGCCATAAACGGTGGGTTTGGCCTGCTTCTGGACGGCAGTCAGAGAGTGGACGATACCATCCGATCAGCCATCTCCTGGGATGTCATGGGCGGCGTGGCCAGACGGAACTGGGCCCGCAATACCAATGCCGTTGAGGTGTGCCGAACCTTCAATGAAGCAAACAAGGGTGTCGGTCATGTCACCATTCCCTATATCCCGGAAAAGAATCTGATTGAGGATGTGGTGTCCCGCGCTTTTAGTAGATACCCGGGTCCAAAGGACTCGGCACAGGATTGTCCATAGAAGGGACTTTATCACCAAGTGTCTGAGCAAGAGAGTCCAGAAGACAGAATACAGAATATCGTAAAGCTCTAAATTGTTTTAATACTGGGAACCGAATGAACATCGAACATCGAACGTCCAACATCGAATTTTGAATTTGAAAAGATGAAGAACCAGGTTTTAAATGACGAAATGAAAGGCCCTGAAATGCAGCCCATTTTTATAGACAAGGGAAAGCTGACCATAGAGAACGTGGTGGCCATCGCCCGGCAAGGTGTGCGGGTCGATGCCTCCAGCCAAGGCAGGCAACGGGTCGAAAAAACCCGTGAGCTCATCGCCAGATGGGTAAAAGAGAAAAAGGTGATCTATGGAATCACCACCGGGTTTGGCGCCTTGTGCAATGTACCCATTTCGGAATCCGACACCCGTTTATTGCAGAATAAGATCATCATGAGCCACGCATCGGGTGTGGGGGCACCCCTGCCCGAAGATGTCGTTCGGGCCATAATGGCCATCCGGCTGCATGATCTGTTCATGGGATACTCCGGCTGCTCCATCACGACCCTGCAATACTTGATGGCCTTTCTCAATCAAGGACTGACACCGGTTGTGCCGGAAAAAGGATCGGTGGGTTCAAGCGGGGACCTGGCCCCCACAGCCCACCTGGGCCTGGTGTTGCTTGGTAAAGGCGAGGCCTTTTATCAGGGCGATCGCCTCAGTGGTGCTAAAGCCTTAGAGAAGATCGGGCTTTCTCCCATCAGCCTTGCAGCCGGGGAAGGTCTGGCTCTGATAAACGGCACCCAGGTGATGACCGGCATCGCCACCCTGGTGGTTCACGATGCCGTCCGCCTGGCAAAGTTGGCCGACATCGCCTGCGCCATGAGTTTGGAAGTGCTCATGGGAAGCAACTCCGAATTTGATCCGAGAATTCATCAGATACGCCCTCATCCGGGGCAGGTGGCCTCGGCTGAAAACATGCTGCGTCTCACCAGCGACAGTGAAATCATCCTCTCACACGAAGGGTGTGCCCGTGTTCAAGATGCCTACACTTTGCGGTGTTCCCCCCAGATACACGGCGCCAGCAAGGATGCCGTCGTTCATGCTCAAAAAGTTGTCAACATTGAAATCAATGCCTCCACCACCAACCCGTTGATCTTTACTGACACCCAGGAGGTCCGCCTGGGGGGAAATTTTCACGGCCAACCCATTGCCATGGCAGCCGATTATCTTTCCATGGGAATTGCCGAACTGGGAAATGTGTCCGAACGTCGCATTGAAAGGCTGGTCAACCCACAATTGAGCGAACTCCCCGCCTTTCTGGTAAAAAACGGTGGGCTTAACTCAGGATTCATGATAGCACAGTACACGGCTGCTGCCCTGGTTTCCGAAAACAAAGTACTGGCGCACCCCGCCTGTGTTGACTCGATTCCCACCTCTGCAAACAAGGAAGACCATGTCAGCATGGGCACCATAGCCATCCGACAGTGCCGGGAAATCCTGGATAATGTAGAACATGTTCTTGCGGTAGAAATGCTGTGTGCCGCTCAGGCCTATGATCTCCTTACAGAAGAGAAAAAAATGACGGGAGGCAGGGGTACCCGATTGGCGTACCAGGTGATTCGGGAAACAATCCCGTACCTTGAAGAGGATCGGCAGTTGTCTATAGATATCGAAAATATGGTGGACTTGATCCGGTCCGGCAAACTAATAAATGTGGTGGAAAAGGCTGTGGGCGAACTCGAACTGACCTGTTTTGAAAAACATCAGTCCTGAAAAATAGCTACTTGAGCCAAAGGACCTGGTTAAAATGAAAAAGTGTGTGTATTAAATGAACGTTGTATATGTGGAGCTCGATCGGTGCATGGCCTGTTTTAGCTGCAAACAGGCCTGTCAATTTCAACAGGCAGACCGAAACATGGGCTGGGGCCCAAATATATTTGTCAGTGTGGACATGGAGCGGCGGCGGATTTATACCGGAACCTGCCTGCAATGTGAGACCGCGCTCTGCATGGAAGTGTGCCCGGTCAATGCCATAAAACGTGATCCGGAGACATCGGCTGTTATCGTCGACAACGAGACCTGTCTCGGATGCGGCATGTGCGTCTCGGCCTGCCCTTTCGGATACATGAACCTGGATGATTTCCTTCGAAAAGCGACCAAATGTGATCTGTGCGGCGGCAACCCAAAGTGTGTGCAGATGTGCATGGCAAAAGCGCTCCATTTTGGCAGCATCAATTCCCTTGCAGAACGCAAACGCAAACAATCTGATTTACGGCTCGGGATTCGCGCCATGCCTGCCGATAAGGATGACGGTCAATGACGGGTAAAACACCAATTGATAACACTGTCGTTAAAACCCTGTGCCGGATGTGCAGCAACCACTGCAGCATCGATGTACACGTCCGGGATGGTCGCATGGTGGAAATCACCCCCGGACAGGGAAACCCCAGTAACCAGGGCAGAATGTGTCCCCGGGGAGATGCTGCACTGGACATGTTCTATCACCCCGACCGTATCCGCACACCCTTGAAGAGACAGGGCGACGGCTCCTTTGTGGAAATCAGTCGCGAAACGGCCATCGCCGAAATCGCCGGGAAAATGATGGAAATAAAGCATCGCTGTGGTGCCCGGTCCATGGGGGTATGGAAAGGTGAGGCTGTCGGTTTCCTTCAGCAGGAAGAGTATGCCCGCAGGTTCGCACACGCATTCGGCACACCCAATTACTTTTCCAACGATTCCGCCTGTTACAACGGTCGATTTCTGGCCCACATACTTGTCAACGGTTTCTGGAACCCCTTCTCATACTATGCCAAGGCCGATCTGATTTTGCTTTTCGGCACCAACCCACCCGTGTGCCACCCGCCTTTCATGGCCGAGTTTGCCGATGCCAAGGAAAATGGTGCCAATCTGGTGGTGATCGATCCGAGACTGAATCCCATTGCCTGCTATGCTGATATTTTTGCCCAGCCGCTGCCAGGCACTGACGGTGCCATGGCCTGGGGGCTGATTCGTTATCTTGTGAAAGCCGGCGAGTATGATCACAAACTGATGGATCATTACAGCATCGGATTTGAAGAGGTGGCCGTCTACGCGGAAAAATTCACCCCTGATTATGTCGAAGAACAAACCGGTATATATGCCGATGTTGTGGTCAATATCGCGCAACTGATTATCGAGAATCGCCCGAAAGTCAGTTATTATATGGGCGCCGGCCTGGAACACCACGACAACGGAGTCAACAACATACGAGCCCTGGTGATCCTGTCCTGTATCACGGGAGCCTTTGATATGGACTGCGGACTTATCTGGCCCGAAGACATGCCCAGGAACAAACTGACCCTGTACGACGAGCTGCCCCTGGATGGGGAAAAACCCATCGGTGCAGACCGCTTTCCGGTGCTCTACGATCTTCGAAAGGAGTGCCATTCAATGACAGCCATGGATTATATGCTAGGCAACGGCGATTACCCGCTGGAGGGACTCATCGTCACTGCCGCCAATCCAGTCGTAACCAATCCCAACACCCGCAAAGTAGAAGAGGCCCTCAGGTCTCTGGATCTTCTGGTGGTCAATGATCTGTTTTTGACAAAGACAGCTGAACTGGCTCATTATATCCTGCCCGCCGCCTCTTTTTTGGAACGCTCGGAAATCCACATGGATCCGAAATATCAACGCGTCTATCTCACCAGCAAGGTGGCGGAAATTCCGGGCATAAAGGACGAGTATACACTCTGGCACGACCTCGCCCATAGCCTGGGTTTTGGAGAACGCTACTTTCCCTGGGAAAATGAGACCCAGGTCAACCGATACATTCTGGAACCTTCCGGTATCCAGATCGAACAGCTGCAGGCGCATCCGGAAGGAATTCAATACAAACCCCTGACATTCCAAAAACATCTCTCCCGCCCCCTGCCGACAGCTTCGGGAAAAATTGAACTGACCTCCCCTTACTTGAAAAAGCTCGGTTATACAGCGATTCCCGAATACGTGCCGCCCTATCACCTGCGCGAGAAATCAAAGGAATACCCTTTCATTCTCACCACCGGCGCACGCAAGACCCTGCTTTATCACTCCAGGAACCAGAACTTCGAACATTTTCGAAAGGTACATCCCAGGGCCCAGGTCGAAATTCATCCCGACGATGCTTCGGAGTTGGGCATCAGCAACGGAAACCAGGTTCGAATCGTTTCAAGCATCGGAGCACTGGTGGTGGAAGCCAATATCGTTAATAGAAACGAACTTCTCCGGGGTGTTATAGAGATGTATCACGGCTGGGAAGAGTGGCGGGTCAATTTCACCACCTTCGACTGCGTCAACGATCCCATCAGCGGGTTTCCCCTCTTGAAGGGCGTGCCGGTTCGGTTGGAGAAGGTTGAAAACGCTCTGGCATAACTCAATCTTTGGCTCGTATATAAAACATTTTTCTTGTATTTATAAAAAAACAAGCACCAAATGACAAATAACAAACAAATCACAATGACAAAATTCCAACTCCCAACCAGGATAAACCGGAAAAGATTTTTTATCACGAAATCACGAAAGTACGAAACCACGAAAAAGATCATGAAAACTTTCGTGTTTTTCAGATTTCGTGTTTTCGTGATAGCTTTTATTTTTTTGATATTTTGATATTGAAATTTTGATATTATTTGTTATTTGGTGCTTGTAATTTGTGATTTCTGTTTTCACTAAGAACGTATGCAAGTATTTTGGATAAACAGTAACTGTGATGAATGTGTCTGGAGACATATAAATGAAATCGAAAACAGCAATGGTTATTTTTCAACCTTCGGGCAGGCGGGGACGGGTACCCCTGGGGATTTCCATCGTGGAGGCATCGCGGCGCCTGGGCGTGGACATAGAAGCCCCCTGCGGTGAAAAACAGGTTTGTGGCAAATGTAAGATCCGCATCGAACAGGGATCGTTCCAAAAACTAAACAATGAATCAACCTATTCGCATGCCGGTCCCTGGCAGTCCGGGGAAGAAAAATACATCTCGCCGGAAGAAAAAGAAAAGGGATATCGCATGGGATGTGTTGCCACCGTGGAGGGAGACCTGCTCATTTTCGTTCCGGAAGCGGCTAGGGCCGGTAAGCAGGTGGTAAGCAAAGCCCCAAGACCCCTTGATATAACGATTAACCCTGCGGTGAAACAGTACGCTGTCGAACTGGTGCCACCTTCTCTTGAAGACCCTGCCGGCGATTTTGAAAGGCTCTGTGCTGCCCTGGAAAAACAGTACGGTCTTAAATCACTGCGCATCGATCTTTCTGTTTTGCGCACTCTCCATGACACCCTGCACACGGGTGAATGGAAAGTGACCGTCATGGTGTGGATGGACCAGGAAATAGTCCATGTTCAACCCGGACCCGGATCAGGAATGTTCGGATTAGCCATCGATATCGGCACCACAACCGTGGCCGCCTATCTGTGCGATCTGATCTCCGGTCAGGTGGTAGATACCCTTTCCATGATGAATCCACAGGTCAAGTATGGTGAAGATGTGGTCTCACGGATCTCCTTTCACATGGAGAATCCCGATGGTCTGAAACGGATGAGCACTGATCTTGTGGACGGTCTGAACAGCCTCATCGACCAGGCCCTGTCCCGGGAATATACCCTGTCAACACCAAATGGAATTGACGGTCCCCAAACGGATCAAGTCATTCGCATTCAGGCGGAGGATATTCTGGATGTGAGCATCGCCGGAAACACGGCCATGCATCACATCCTGCTGCAACTGAACCCGGAACCCCTGGGAGTAATTCCTTTCACCCCTTCGGTACACCACAGCCTCGATATCAAAGCCGGTGAGTTAGACCTGAGAATCAATCCTGCTGCCCACATTTTCGTGTTACCCAATGAAGCCGGCTTTGTGGGGGGTGACAATGTGGGCGTCATCCTGGCCGAGGAACCACACCACCAGGATCAGATTCAGCTAATCATCGACATCGGCACCAATGGCGAGCTGGTGGTGGGAAATAAAGACCGCCTGATCTGTTCATCCTGTGCCACCGGGCCGGCCCTGGAAGGCGCCCAGATCGAATTCGGCATGCGCGCTGCCCCCGGCGCCATCGAACGGGTAACAATCGATCCTGAAACCCACGAGGTGGATTTCAAAGTCATCGGCAAGGATCCCTGGCGAAGTTACGCCAACCCCGAGGACATGAAAACAAAGGGCATCTGCGGGTCCGGCATCCTGGATGCAATGGCCCAGCTGTTCTTAGCCGGCATCATTGATAAAAGCGGCGCCTTCAGCAAGCATCAATTTTCGAATCGGTTTGGGATACACCCCGAAACCGACATAAAGTTCTTTGTACTGGCCTGGGCAAAAGAAACCAGTATTGAAAAGGATATCGTTATTACACAGCAGGATGTGCGGCAGATTCAACTGGCCAAAGCATCCATTTACACCGGATGCAAACTCATGATGAGAAAACTGGGGGTCGACCGCGTGGACAGCGTCAAGGTAGCCGGCGCATTTGGATCCCACGTTGACTGCAAACTGGCGCTGGTTATCGGCATGTTCCCGGATTGCGCCATCGACAACATCGTTTCCGTGGGAAATGCCGCCGGGGACGGGTGCAGGATTGCGCTGTTGAACCGAGACAAACGGGTTGAAGCGGATTGGATTGCCAACAACGTTCAGTACATGGAGTTGACCCTGGAAGAAAACTTTCAGTGGCAGCTCATGGAGGCTATTCACCTACCTCACATGACCGATGCCTTTGATCATCTTGCGGGTGTGGTACCCGAACACATACTCAACAAGTAAAAGCATGTTTGAAATTAAAAGGAGGCACCATGTACGATTTTTTGCTCACCCCGGAAGAACAAGAACTGAAAAAGGAAGTGCGCCAATTCGTCCGTGAAGAAATCTCCAGCGATTTTTTACGCAAGATGGATAATGACGACATTACCTACCCTAGGG